>Ga0070689_100000225_pt1 | contig 33836 bp, 27 predicted proteins | sample KBSS23HmetaG_FD_64669 | JGI IMG/M metagenome (GOLD analysis project Ga0070689, IMG submission 64669) | Switchgrass rhizosphere microbial communities from Kellogg Biological Station, Michigan, USA - KBS S2-3H metaG | ecosystem: Host-associated > Plants > Roots > Rhizosphere ...
AACCGCCGAACCCTTTCAGGGTTTTAATAACAATTTTTTAATCGCTTCCCCAGGGTTGTCGCTGCGCTCCAACCCCGGGCTGAAATTAGCGAACGCCTTCGGCGTAATTGTGATCAAATTTCAACCTGAGGCACTACTACTTTCGCGATGTCTTGCCTTCGTGTTTGAGGCTGCTTTATTGTCTTTTACTCTCGACTATGCCGCCTCTTGAGATCGAACTTGCCATCATTTTGCGCACCTTTGATGACGATGCGCATATTGCCGAAGCGCTGTTTTTCCCGGATGTCTCGCGCTACGGAGACAATCCCGAAACACTAAAGCGGGCGATCGTCAGGAACTGTGTCCAGTTACTTGAGGCGGAAAGTCCGGCGCTGCTCTTCAGGCGAACGCTTCCTCCTGAGATTGAAACCACTGACCTCACTTTGCACCTCGAACCACCAGTCAGGCGTTTGATGTGGCGCGATGCGATTGACTTACGCCTTGACGTAGTGCGCTGGAGACATCTCGAACACGCGTACATCGCCTACATTCCCGCGCTTGGGATCGAAGTTGTCGGCAACAAGGCTGACGATTCGATGTTGGAGCGACACGCCCGCGCTGAGTTGATCCGCCGCCGTGCGGCCACCAGTCTCAAAGAATTGATGATGCTGGAACGCATGCGTGGATTAAGTGTTATGCGAATTCGTTCAATGGCAACGATTCGCAATCCCAAACAGATCGCAGCCAGCTCAGGTCAACCCGAAGAGAAGAAAGCCTCAGCGCTCGAGAAGACCGCTAACGACCTCACCACGCAGAAATTCTCACGCGCTTACGAAGTGGAAGATGCCGTAGCGCGACTTGCCGAAGCGCTCACTGACAAAGCCGCACGAAGTGTTCTCCTGGTGGGCAAAGCCGGTGTTGGTAAGACGGCAGTCTTCAATGAGCTTGTAAGCAGGTGCGGCGAGTTCGGCCTCGGGTCAACTCCGTTCTGGGCGACGAGTGGCTCGCGGCTGGTTGCCGGCATGAGTGGTTTTGGAATGTGGCAAGAGCGCTGCGATGCTGCCTGGCGTGAAGCTGAGAAGACGAATGCAGTGGTCCATTTCGGCAATCTGGTCGAGTTGATGGACACCGGCAAGTACGAGGGCAACACGCAGGGAGTGGCAAGTTTCTTTCGACAACGGTTCATGAGTAGCCAGGCTCTCGCCGTGGTTGAGTGCACACCCGAGCAACTATCACTCATCGAACGCGAAGATCCCGCGCTCCTGAAAGTATTTCTTCAATTCAAGATCGAAGAACCGTCCACCGAAGCCGGCCGGAGCATTCTCAAGCAATACGCGGAGAACTATCCACGCTCCGGCGCCATTTCCGATCGCAAGGAGTTGAAACGACAAGCGCGATTGCCGCGATCGAACACTCCACTCATAACTACAGCCGGACTCGATTCGCTCGATCGATTGCACCGGCGCTACGCAGGATATTCGGCTTATCCGGGACGTCCACTGCGTTTCCTGCGCGGGTTGTTGCAAGACCACGTTATCGCGCACGCCGGAGAGCCGCTCGATGCACACGAAGTGACTGAAACTTTTGCGAAGGAAACGGGGCTGCCGCTATTCCTGCTGGATGAAACTGCTGCATACGACAGCCGGCAGACGTTCGCGTGGTTTGCAGAGCGTGTGATTGGCCAGGACCAGGCAATTGGTTTGATTGTCAATCTACTGGCAACGGTCAAGGCAGGTCTTACGCGACCGCGCCGCCCGATCGCATCGCTGCTTTTCGTAGGACCTACAGGCGTCGGCAAGACGATGATGGCGAAATCGCTCGCGCGGTTTTTCTTTGGAGACGAAGGAAGGATCGCGCGCTTTGACATGAGCGAGTATGCGGACGCACTTGCTGTGACGCGGCTGGTTGGTAGCGCGGTTGGCGGCGAAGGTACGTTGACGGCGCGCGTTCGCGAGCAGCCATTTTCCGTAGTTCTCTTCGATGAGTTTGAAAAAGCGCACGCTTCGTTCTTCGATCTGTTGTTGCAAACACTCGGCGAAGGACGTTTGACAGACGGGCGCGGGCGACTCGCCGACTTTTCCAACTCCATCGTCATCATGACCTCCAACCTTGGTGCGGAGCGTTTTCGCCGCTCGCGCCTGGGCTTTCATGCTCAACTGGACGCTGAGCAAAAGTATTTTCGTGCGGCGCAGAAACACTTCACCCGGGCCGTGCAGGACTTTTTACGTCCCGAGATTCTTAATCGCATGGACCACATCGTGCCGTTTCTTCCGCTTGCCCGTGACATGGTCGAACACATCGCGGAGCGAGAGTTGAGCCTGATCGAGCAACGCGACGGCGTGCGCTTGCGGGGAGTTAACTTGCGAGTGGAAAAGGCAGCCGTCGAGAGCCTGGCGCGGCGTGGTTACGATAGCCGTTATGGCGCGCGCCCGTTGACGCGCATGATCGAGCGTGAGTTGCTCCTGCCGCTGGCGACGCAACTAAACTCGCGACCGCCAGTAAAAAAAGCAGAGCAACTGACCGCGGATGTTCGCGTCGAAGGCACTCAGCTTCGTGTTCACCTCATAGAGCACACTCAGAAGAAACGCAGTGCTTCGTTAGCGCCTAGCGACGAATCGAACCAGGCAGCGCAGGTAAGACGCCTGGAAGATATTCGACGTCGCGTGCAGCGTCTGGAGCGCAGTCCGGCGGTAATCCAGTTGCACAACTCCATCTGGCGACTACTACAGATCGAGCGCCGTATTGCACGTGCAGCACGCCGCGCAAAAGTATCTAACCGCGCGGCCAGGACACGGCACAGTTTGCAGCAACCATGGGAAGCCGTGGCTTTAGCGCGTTTGCCTGAATACCAGCAGATTGTCGGCGCTCTGAAGGAGCTCGAACAAGCAACGGCAGCGGCAGAAGACGAGGCGCTACTCAACCTTTACGGCGGCCAGGCAATCAGCGCTACCGGAGCGACTTCCAACGCCTCGCAATTCGAAGCTGATCTTCGTAACCTGCTCTGCCAATTGCTTGACTTGCAATACACTCATCCGAATCGCATTACCCTCGCGATTTACAGTGAGAATAAGCGTTCGCTTTTTGAACTGGCGCATAGCTATTTCGCTGTCTTGATGCCGGCAAAGATGCGCGTTGAGCTGGCCTACTACACCGCGAAGTTACCGGCGGCGTTAAAGGATTCGGATGTCAAAGAAAAGATGTTCGAAATGTTTGACCGCATAGTCCTTCGCCGTGACGCGCCGAAGCCGGCGACGTTCCTTTCAACCGCTCCCGACGCTACGACTGGAATCGTCTTCAACATCGACGGCAAGAGCGCTTATGCAACTTACGCGAGCGAACACGGGCTGCACGCATTCCTCGAGGAGAAAGCAGTTCACAACATCCTGGTAGACACGAGCGAAATAAGCTTCAAAGACTACAGTCCGCCTTCATCACTCGAGCGCCGTGGCTCAATTAACCCGGCGAGTCACGGTGAACGCCGCCGCGTGTATCATCGCACCGAAGGCTACATTGAAGATCGAGTGCTCGACGATCGCAGAGAGTGGCAGAGCAACTCGGACGTTTCGGCAATACTGAAGGACTTCATAGATCTCATGCACGAGCGCACCGCTGAGAAGTTAATCGTCGAGTGAACATTACCGTTCCAATCTACGCTGAAGAGAAAGAGGCGGGTGAAATGGGTGCCCGTCCTGTCATGCTTCGTCCTCTTTTCTTCGATCGTCCGATCGAACAGGACGAAAGCGTTCAGCGCGGCACCGCACGTCTCACGCGCGAGCTGCGTCGCGAGTTAACACAACTTGCGCGCACCGCTCGCCATGAAGAGTTTGCGGCTTACAGTTTCTACCCGCCGTTGGAAGATCGAATGTTGAAATTGACTCTCGCCGTGGGAAATCGTCGCTTTGAAGTGTCGCATCTGTTTGTCATTGTTCCGGCGTTTGGTCGCCGCTTCGCATCGACGCCCAGCATTCCTGAATTGTGGTTCGAGATTGGCCGTGGTGAAACTTTACCGCAGCGCGCCGAGGAAGTTTTGACTGAGCATTACAAACTGCTCGAGCGTCGTGCGGGCGCCGGTGCCGTGCATCCGGACGCTGCGAGCGTCCGAGGTAAAGCCTGGATTACATCGATAGAAATGTCTCTGGACGTGCCGAGCGTCTACACGCTACCCGCGCCGAACTTCTTTGCCATGATGGGCGCCAGCGAAACCAGCGACGGCGCGGCAGAGCTCGAAAAGGTGGGACGCTCACTCAACACACTGTATCCTGACGAGTTGAAGCAGGCGACCAATCGAGAAGCCGAGGTTGACGAGCTCACGCGCTTGCTGGGTGCAAGCGATAACCGCCCGGTACTGCTCACCGGCAAACGACTGGTTGGTAAAACGGCGATCATTCACGAGTTTGTGCGGCGACGTATGGAACGACGCCGCTCGTCGGAAACAACCATGCACATTGGCTCGCGCGGGAGCATCGCCGATCTTTCCGGAAGCGTGTGGCTGCTCTCACCGCAGCGACTCATCTCCGGCATGTCTTACGTCGGGCAGTGGGAAGCACGGCTGCTCGCGATTCTCAAAGAAGCACAACGCAAGCATCACACGCTTTTCTTCGACGATCTCATCGGGCTTTTCTCAGCGGGCCGTTCGAGTAGCTCCTCGCTTACCGTCGCGGATGTGCTCAAGCCTTACATCGAGCGACGTGATGTCCGCGTTCTCGCTGAAATAACGCCCGAGGCCCTGCGCGTACTTCAGGAGCTCGATCGCAGCTTCGTGGATCTATTCAACGTCGTGCCGATCCCGGAGCCCACCGAGAAGGAAAACTTACTGATACTGCTGGGCTATCGTCGCGAGCTCGAACAAAAGCACCGCTGCCGTTTTCAACCCGAAGTGCTGCCGGCTGTGATCGATTTGACGCGCCGCTACATGTCAGACGCTGCATTTCCCGGCAAGGCAGCGATGTTGTTGCAGACTCTGGCTACTAAGCACAAAGACGCAGACGTTGGGCGCGAAGACGCGCTTAACGAGTTTTCCGACAGGAGCGGTTTGAACGTTCGCTTTCTGGATGATCGACAAAAGCTCAACTACGAGGAAGTTGTCGAGGCGTTGAATCGCGAAGTCGTAGGACAACGCCCGGCCGTGGCGGCGTGCGCAGACGCGGTCACGATTGCTAAAGCGCGGCTGAACGATCCGGTGCGGCCGATTGCTTCGTTTCTATTCCTTGGTCCAACAGGCGTGGGCAAAACACAGTGCGCCAAGTCGCTGGCAAAATATTTATTCGGAGAGGGCCGCCTGCTGCGATTCGATATGAACGAGTTTGCCGGCTACTCTTCAGTAGCACGACTGATCGGAACATTCGACGCGCCTGAAGGCTTGTTGACGAGCGTGGTGCGCCGCGAGCCGTTTGCGGTTGTGCTGTTCGACGAGATCGAGAAGGCGCATCCGGCGTTCTTCGATCTGTTGCTTGGCGTGATGGGTGACGCACGTCTCACCGACGCGCGCGGGCAAACGGTTGATTTCACGAATACGATCATCATCATGACGTCGAACCTCGGCGCGCAGGAGGACGCGACCGATCTCGGGTTTCGCCAGACAAACCAGACCAACGCGTCGGTTTATCGACAGGCGGCAGAAAAATTCTTCAAGCCGGAGTTCTTCAATCGCGTTACGCGCGTCGTGCCCTTCGAACGGTTGCGGCGCGAAGAGGTGCGCGAAATTGCCGGACGGCTGATTCAGGACATCTTCAGCCGCGAAGGTTTGACCCGCCGCGGAGTCAAGCTGATTGTCGAAACAGAAGCTCTGAATCTTCTCGTGAAAGCCGGTTATCACCCGCAACTCGGCGCGCGGGCGTTGAAGCGCACGCTCGAGCGACAAGTGACTGCACCTATCGCCGCGAGATTGTCTGCCACTACGCCGGATCAACCACTGATCATTTTTTTGCACGAGCGTGAGGGAAGCATAGCTGTCGATGTTTCCCACTTGTCGATCGTTGAGGACGGCGCCGCGCCTTTGATGCGCGTGCCGCTCGTCGACACTCACGAGCTACTGGACGGGGTCGAAGATACGCTCGAGCGTATCGAAGCGGATGCTGAAAAGCTGCGACCTCATGGAGAAATCATTATCGGCGACAATGCAGCGGGTCAGATCCAACACTTTTACGTTCGTGACCAGGTACGTCGTGTCGCACGTATGCTGGATCGGGCTGACGAACGAGTCGCGCGGCAGCGTTCAGGCCGCACAAAGTCTCTGCCAGTTAGCAGTAAGAGGAAACGGCAACTGGCGAAGCTTGACCCTGGCAATCTGGACGACAGCTTGTTCAGCCAAAATCTGTACCGCTTTCTGCAGGACTGCGCGTCGCAGTGCGTGCCTTACGGCGATCTCATCGACGATTATTTGCAGGACATCATTCGCGAAGCTGCCCTGCTCGACGCGCTTTGGACGGGGCTTCGCGATGGCGCATCAACGAAAACAATGATGACCATCGCATCGCTGGACGAGCAGGGACGTGCTGCCCGCATCCGGTTACGCGACCTCTATCGATCGCTATTCGAAAGAGAATTCGGTTGTACCACGTCTCTAAAGGAAGAAGGTCACGTGGAGTTTTTGACTATTGATGGCCCTTTGGCAAGCGTGCTTGCTCCACTCGAAGCCGGTACGCATCTATTCGTTTCCGCTAATGAAGCTTATGTACCAGTGATCGTCAGTTCACCGGCGAATAGTACAGGCGGCTTGCCATCTGTGTTGCGGATTTACTCCGATCCAGGCGCGACACTCGACGTTCGTTCTCGCTTACTGGCGCGAGCCAAACTCGGAAACGCTGAGCTTCGCGCTTTCATCCTCTCGGCGCTTCCGCCTCCGCGCGAGCTAGCGTCGCGCTTGGATACAGTGAATTCGGACTTTTAACTATGTATCGCTTTCCGGTTTTAGTTTGGGAGGATTTCGCGGGCAGCTATACAGGGCGCCTCGTGGACGACGAGGAAGACCCGGGCGTTCAGCTTGCCGCGGTCGGAACAAGCGTGCGCGAGGTTTTGAAGGACCTGAAAGAATATCTGGTGTGGTCCTTTGACAAAGAGCCTCTGCGCAGCACACCCGATTTCCACGATCCACAGTTGCTGGAGCTCCGCGTAGACGTGCGTCCCGAATATAACGTCAAAGGCCGCGTTTATCCGTGTGATGAATCTGTCTCGCTGCGGGTCGTCTGCGTCCACGGTCGACAGGAGAGTGGCATGCTCGTCTGCGCCCTGCCGATGCTTGATATTCAGTTCTATTACTACGAGTCGAAAGCTCTCCGCAGTCTTGTGACTACTTACGTTCAGGACTCTCTCAAAAGCCACACGCCGCAGCAATTGTCACGTTACCTGCCGCCGAAAAGTGTCCGTCTCGAAGAAGTCATCGTTCCTGAAACAAGGCGACGTGCGACCACTACACCTGGCCTGCCGGAGCTGGTCCATCTGAGAGTCGTTGCCGACGCGATGGGTGCGGATACGATGCATCGCAGCTTTTCGCGCCCACACACCCGTGAGCGGCAAGTCGCTGAATTGGCGCAGTTGCTGGGACGTGAGCGTGCGAACGTGCTGTTGGTCGGCGACACGGGTGTGGGTAAGACGTCGGTGCTCGTCGAAGCCGTGCGTCATGTAGAACGCGAAATGCGCGAGTGGTCGAAAGCAGCGGGCAACGAAGCCGGCGATACTTCGCATAAAGTCTGGCTGACGAGCGCCGGGCGACTCATCGCGGGCATGAAATACCTCGGACAATGGCAAGGGCGTTGCGAACAAGTGATTGAAGAGCTTGCGCGCATCGACGGCGTGCTCGCGATCGAGAAGTTGTCGGAGTTAGCGATGACCGGCGGCTCCTCCGAAACAGACAGCATCGCTGCCTTTCTCTTACCGTTCGTCGAACGTGGCGAACTGCGCATTGCCGGCGAAGCTACACCAGCGGAGTTGGATGCCTGCCGCAGGCTGCTGCCCGGATTCGTGAGCGCGTTTCGCATTCTTCATCTTCCGACTTTTGCGGAAGCAGAAGCGCTCACCGCGTTGAACGCTTACTGCGCGACGATTGAGCGTAACAGTCCTGTCCGCATCGATACCGATAGTCGCGCTCTCATCTATCATCTGTTCAAACGCTTCCTGCCTTACGAAGGGTTTCCCGGTAAGACCGTTAACTTTACTGCGCGATTGTATGAGCTCGCTAAGACAAAGCAGTTGAAAGAGATTGGAAAGGACCAGATCATCAGTGAGTTTGTGAAATTAACAGGATTGCCGGAGATTTTCCTGCGTGATGAAGTATCGCTCGACGAAGAGGACGTAAGACTCTTTTTCGAGACTGAAGTGATAGGACAACCTGAAGCGTGTCGCGCGGCAACCAGCTCAGTGCTGACTTTCAAAGCGGGTTTGAATGATCCGGGGCGACCACTCGGCGTGTTGCTCTTTACTGGTCCAACCGGTGTCGGCAAAACAGAACTGGCGCGTACACTCGCGCGGTTTTTCTTTGGTGAAGCAGAACTCTCGGAGCGCTTCGTTCGACTCGATATGAGTGAATACTCATTGCCGGGAAGTGCCGAGCGTTTGATTGCGGGGATGTATGGCGAGCCGAGCGAGTTCATTAATCGTATGCGGCGTCAGCCGCTCGCCGTGGTTCTGCTGGACGAGATTGAGAAGGCGGATGAAGGCGTCTTCGACGTTCTACTCAGTGTCTTCGACGAAGGACGGTTAACGGATCGCTTCGGACGTACCACCAACTTCTCCAGTGCCTTGCTGATCATGACCTCGAACCTTGGCACATTGAAGGGAGACCCACCCGGTTTCGGCAGCGGCGAAACCTCTCACACGTCTTACGACCGCGCGGCGCAGACCTTCTTTCGACCGGAGTTTTACAACCGCATCGACGCGATTTTAACTTTCCGCCCGTTGGACCGCGCGAGTGTGCGGCGCATCGTCGAGAAGGAGTTGAACGGTCTGACAACTCGAGAAGGATTGCGGAAACGGGGTATCAAGCTCGCATGGACTGACAGCCTCGTAGATCATCTGGCCCGCCAGGGTTTTAATGCTCGCCTCGGCGCCCGCCCCTTGCAGCGAACGATCGAAGCACAAGTTGTTTCCCCTCTCGCCTCGTACCTTAATCGCGACCACCCAATGCACGGCTCGAAGCTATATCTCGATTGGGACGAGAACGACCAGCGGCTAATCATTTCGAAGTGAGGTCAGCGGATGTTATTCTTAGACATCTGATAGTCCGGCGTTGCCATGGATAAAATCAAAGCGATTCTGATCTTAATAGGCGTCATTGTCATCGGTCTCGGCGTTTTGGCGACGATTGGTTTGATCTACTCACTGCTGCAAATCCTTTTAGTCGTCGGCGCCATAGGACTGGCGGGTTATATCGGCGTTCGACTTTTGACCAACAAGGGCCCGCGCGAGATCGACTCATCCGGCCCTGAGCATCACCTGCAAAAGGTGGAACGCACGTTAGAGGAATACAAGCGCAAACTGCTGAAGTAGCCGAACTGGACTACTCTCTCTCGCGCTGAGTGTCTCTTTAGACACCTGAACTGACCAGTCCGTTCCAGGACCACTTCGGGATGTGCAAACCGTGCGGCACATCGTCAGCTGAGTCGTGGTAACGAGACATCGTGGTCGTCGTTGCCCAGGCAAAGTAATCGTGCAGAGTTCGTCTGAGCCGCTCGTCGCCAGCAAGTCCGGCATCTTGCAGGGCCTGATCGAAACAGGCGATCGCTCGCTGGTCCATCTCCTCGTGTGGTCCGTTGCCACTGTGAGTCCGCACGACGGACGTCTCATCACCGTACTGATCGGAGTACGTTGTCGGACCACCGAGTGCCTCCGCCCAGTACGCGGCAAGTCGCTCCGTATGCTGAGGGTGGTATCCGTGGCTGAACGCATGGCTAACCACCTCGTCCTCCAACACCCGCGCATGCCACGCATGGGCCAACCTCAGCAGCCCGTCAAAACCACCCGCGGCTTCATAGATCGTTTCCATCTTTTTCCTCATTGTGAGACCACCGGCGCATCACCTCATCAACCTTGTCTTTCACTTGGGCTCTTGCATCGCGGCGTCCTGTTTCCTTCGCCAAAAGTCTATCGTAATCTGTTTCACGATGACGTATATGCGCAGCCACCGCAAGCGATATAGCGCGTTCGTCGAAACTCTTAGCCGGCGCCGATCGGCCAACACGCCCGCTGTATTTGCGGCAAGCATGTTCAGCGATTTCGACTTCTCGTCTGCCCGGACAGTGTGGAAAGAGTTGTCGAATTCGTTCGGCAAACTCTTGCACGTAAGCGCGATCCAGTTCTGCGCTTCGCTCTCTTTGCCGGTGAGCCCGCCGTTCTCTTGCTTCCGCATCCGCGAGGCATTCAGCTTCGGCCTGAGCGAGTGCGTTCTCCTCAACCAGGAGTCCCTGACGTTCATATCGTCCGCGAGCCTTGCTGAATTTTAAAACGACCGCTGAAAGTACAGAATGCTTTCGCGCGCGTCTCGTCAAAGCAGCATCTCCCGTGGGAAGAAAGACCAGCTCGTCGAGATCGGCGCAAGCCAGACACAAAGCACCCTTATTTTCTTCCAGCGTGATCCACGCCTGTCTTCCCAACTCCTCGCCGCAATCATCACACCTGGAGTCGCGATGCGAAATAAATACCTTGAGGTCCGGCTTGCTTGAATCGCTTGAGATTGGCATCACTTTTAGGGCCCGCGAGCGACTTATTACCTTAATTCATTACCTGAAATTTTCGAACAAGGCGGAAGGCAACTTAAAAGAGTTTGGAGCTCTTGGTCGAGCGATAACGGGTGGGGATTGGGGTCATCTCTATTCAGGAACTATGCAGAATCGTTCACGTTCTCAATCCACCCCTTTGTTGATAATACATCGGCAGCCAATCCAATTTGTCGCTTGGTGAAACGTCCCTTCCTATCGTTCCATGCATAAGTCAATCTCACAATGTCATCCATCGACCGTGCGCCTTCTCTGGTTGCAATCCAATGCACAGTTGAGAGCAACTCAAGACCAAACGGTGACTCGAAACCTTCGACAAGATCGGCGACTCTATTCAATCGCGACCGGGTTTGAACATGACCCTCCAGAAATCTCATGGCATCGTCAGTCGCGCCTGGAACAAGTTTCAACTGCTTATCCGGGACATCACCGCCATCCGCGTACCCCGAAAGCAAATGACCTTCAACAGCCTTCAGGACATGCCGAAGATTCTCAGCATAGGGTCCGTAAGGCCCCTTAGTGAACTTTAGCTTCAATGGTTCACCCGATTGCTCCATGAAATACATGAGTTTATGAACTTCAAGCAGCGTAATGAAAGGGTCTAACAAACCAGCAAGATAGCGATTCATCAATCCGACGAGAGCGGCCCGTCCAGCTGTCATCTTTGGGACGTCGCTTGAACGATTGGAACGTTCATCGTAAGAAACGCCACTCGGCTCAAATATCACTACCTTTACATCGTTAAGAGCGCGCAAACTGTTTTCAATACGAGGTCGCACGTTTGACCAATCAAGCCCACCCAATCCGCTTCCCAAAGGAGGAATTGCAAGCGACTGAATGTTGCGTGCACGAATTTCGGTAACCAGCGCTACAAGCCCGGCATCTATGTCTTCAATTCGGCTCTTTCCTCGCCAGTGACGCTTAGTGGGGAAATTAATGATGTATTTCGGGTTCGTGAGTCGACCAGTTTCGAAGACGAGCATGCGGCCTGGCTGCACCTCGTTACGGTCGCACGCAGCTACATAGGACTTAAAGTTCTCAGGGAATGCATTCTTAAATTGAAGCGCAATTCCACGGCCCATTATGCCGACGCAGTTAACGGTATTCACCAACGCCTCAACGTCTTCTCTAAGAATGTCGCCTTTCTTGTATTCGATCATAAGGAGTTTGTGGACCCTAATAGTACCACTCTGGTTTCATTTCAACGACCGGTTTATGAGCGAGACCTTGCAGCACAGTAAGAGCCTGATCATAGGTTGCTTGTGACCGCACACCAATGCGTGATACGAGATTCCAAGGGAACTCCAGTTCAATTAGGAATTCAGCCTGCTTACCTTCTTTGCAGCCACTCCAGTTTCTTGCCGCGACTGCATTCCAGTCAATCTCGTCCAGCTGATTAAGGTCGGTTCGATCCTCAAAGTAATAGGAGCCCGCGTTTCCCAATGTGAAGGCCCATCGCAAGCCCTGTGCTTTGGCCCAAGCAGTTGTTTGTCTCAGATCAGCTTCGATATGAATAATTGGACCCTGGCCTCCGCTATATGAAAGATCGGGATGATTCCCCTGATAGATCAGATAGAGCATGATGGATCGTGGACAAAAATAGAAAGGAACGCATTCGCCGACGAACAGTCCGGGATGGCTGGTTAGCGTCAATTCAGACAACCGGCGTTGCTTGATAGCACTCATTCCGATCGTAGTGCCGGGCGGCGCCCGACGAACAACTTCGGCGTCGCACCACAAGCGAGCACTACTGATCGATGCTAATCGATCAACGTGCACGATGTGATAGATCTTTGGATTCTTTGGTATCTGACCAGACACAATGATTCAAATGGTCTTACTGACTCTCATCGCAGCACTGATTGTATTCGAGACCTACGATCGGCAAAAGATATAAGTAGTGCCGAACAGCAGCGGACGGGCATCATAATGAACTGGTAGAAACGAATCCTATGCGGCGCATACACTCACGCGATTCCGCAGAACCTGCGGACCGCAGTTGATTCTTTGAACAAGCAACCTTTGCTTTTTCGCACCGGAAGCTCGCCAAGATGGCGCCAACTCGCCACGGGGACGGATGGAAGCTGATCGATTAAGTAAGTAGTGAGTGGTAAGTCTTTGAAAAGAAATGGCGGGCCATACGGGACAATCTTCGCAACTTTTTCCTGTCGCCCCCGGCAGAAATGCTCAGTCTCTTGCAAGTTTTTAATAGCGAGACCCTTGTCTGATCGAAATAGGTGTTCAGCGGCGGCTAAGTTCGCGCATCTTGCCGATGGTTAACAAGTCGATTCAATCTTGCGACTACGAAACCTGCAACCTGACAGTGCGCGCCTGTTTACGGTCTAGCCGCATTTACTAACATTTTTCGCGGATCGCACCCTGTCAATTTTGCACCTGTTTACTCCTATGTATTGGCTCTTTTCATTAAGAACGACGCAGTTTCCCACACATCTAATCGACATATTACATGGAAGTTTCGGGCTTCCCCATGAACTGTGTCCAAACGTTCACTGCTCATTTCAAAAGTGTTCCCTATTCGCAACACCTAGCGGGGTCGTAGAGCTAAACTTCCGGTTTAGTTTTCAAATCATCACTCATATGAGCTAAACGTTGATGCTGGCATAACGATTGCCCTCATACGGGCGTAACCTTTACAAAGATAGTTTCTCAACCTACACCAGAGCCTCACTCAAAAGAGACTCTCACCGGAACAAAGGAGTAAGCAATGACTCACATGAAGAGACTAATTTACACAGCGTTAGTAGTCGTGTTGTTTTTAGTGACGGCGCCAATGGTGCACGCTCAATGCAGCGGATATTCGTGCCCATACGGCGGGTGCTACTGGTACAACCATCTGGGTAACAACACGTTCGCCAGCGATTGTGCCTGGGGCTATTCTGGCACCGCTGGTCGAACATCTGTCAGCATGTGCGGTTATGCGGGTAACGACGTCGGTTACATAAGTCGTGGACTCTACAACACCGGAGGCGAGATCAAGCAAACCTTCCAAACGTCGACGTCCTTCTTAGACACATACTCGTTCGAGTATACGGTAGAAACATCCAACATGCAGAGTGGCGATACCTTAAAAGTATATGTGATTGACAGTCAGACCTATCCGTCCGTCTGGTACCTCGTTGACACGATTGCGACGAACGTTTCTTGTTCGCAACGCTCAAAAGCGTTTAATAACCCGAATTGGACGGGACACCTCATGCAAGTGCGGTTTATTGGCAACTTCTCCTCAACGGCTACGATTGCATATGTGGACTATGTATCGTTTTGGCAGAAAACCTTCAGCCCGACGGCGTCGGCTGTTAGTGCACCTAAATTACCGCGCGAGAACACGGGTTGGTCCTATCTCGGTCCATGACCCATAAAAAGCTAAGGCACAAATCATTTTGTTGGGCTTTGTGCCTTGGCTGAGTTGTTGGCTATTGGTTGTTACAACTCTGCATGAACTAAAACAAGAAAGGTTGGCGGAGGGGACAGGACTCGAACCTGCATAGCCTTTCGGCCGGCGGTTTTCAAGACCGCTGCACTACCATTATGCGACCCCTCCGCAGGGGTGGTGGAGGAGAATATAGCGTAAGCTGAGTTGGTTTGCCATCCGTCGCGGAAACGTGCACGATCTGTCGTGATGCGCGTTACTATCGGCCAAATCAATACCATTAACGGGGATTTTGAGAGTAACACTGCCGCGGTTATTCGCGCGATCGAGCAGGGTAGGCACGAACGGTCCGACCTTGTGGTGCTGCCGGAGACTTGTATCCAGGGATACACGTCGCTCGATTGGTTTCTGGATCGCGATGTGCAGCGCTGCGCGCTCGCGCCGCTGGAAAAGATCGTCGAGGCCACGAAAGGAATCACTGCGATTGTGGGTACGGTGCGCCCGTCAAATGAAGCGACGGGTCGACGTCTCTTCAACGCCGCAGCTGTGATTCGCGATCAGAAACTGCTCGGGTTTTCAGACAAGACGCTCCTGCCCGAATACGACGTCTTCGACGACCCGCGCTACTTCCAGCCAGCACTCGAAAGACATATTTTCCAGATCGCTGAAACGAAACTCGGCGTCGCGGTTTGCGAAGACTTCTGGAACGACAAAACATTCTGGCGCGAACGTCTCTACACCAACGATCCCGCTGACGAACTGATCGAGCTAGGCGCTCAAGTGCTCGTATCGATCAACGCGTCTCCTTTCAACAAAGGCAAGATGGGCCAACGCTGCAAGATGGTGTCGCATCGCGCGATGATGGCGAAGATACCGATCGTGTTCGTCAATCTCGTCGGCGGCAACGACGGCGTGATCTTCGACGGCGCAAGCATCGTCGCAGACGCGCGCGGCAAGATCATCCTGCAAGCGCCGCCATTCGAAGAGTTCACCGGCACCGTAGATCTCGATAGCGATACCGCCGATCAGCGCTGTTTGCCCGGAGACGACGTCGAGACAATTCACGACGCGTTAGTGCTCGGCATCCGCGACTACGCGCGCAAGAACGGTTTCAAGCGCGCGGTGCTGGGACTCTCGGGCGGCATCGATTCGGCGGTAGTGGCGGTGCTCGCCTGCCAGGCGCTCGGCGCCGAAAATGTTTTGAGCGTGATGATGCCTTCGCCTTACTCCTCGTCATCAAGTGTCGAAGACTCCGTGGACCTCGGCCGCCGTCTCGGCATGCCCGTGATCGAGCATCCGATTTCAAGTGCCTACGAAGTGTTGCTCAAGGAGATGAAACTCCCGCCACCATCAATCGAGAACAGGTCCACCGCCGCAGAAAATCTTCAATCCCGGCTGCGCGGCAACATACTGATGACAATCTCGAATTCCGAAGGTCGTCTGCTGCTCTCGACAGGCAACAAGTCGGAGCTCGCGCTCGGTTACTGCACTTTGTACGGCGACACGAATGGCGGACTCGCAGTCATCGGCGACGTCTTGAAAACCGAGGTCTACTCGCTGGCGAATTATCTCAACAGAAACGAAGAGGTGATTCCGCACTCAATCATTGCCAAGCGTCCTTCAGCCGAACTGGCGCCAGGACAGTTTGACGATCAATCGTTACCGCCGTACGACCAGCTCGATCGCGTCTTGAAGTTGTATTTCGAACAGAAGGCGACGCCGAGCGAGATCGCCGCGACAGGATTCGATCTGAGTTTCGTGCTGGACATTCTCAACCGCGTCGAGTCGCCGGCAAATGAATTCAAGCGACGACAATTGCCGCCTACGCTGATCATCTCGAGGAACGCGATCGGCATCGGCCGTCGCCGTCCGGTAACTCACCACTATCGCCGCGAGCGTTTGAGTTGTTAGGCTTGACTGAATGCTTTTTCAACGCTAATAATCGGGCTTCAAACCACGGGCCCGATTAACCCACAAAACTCGCCAAGAGGTACCCAGATGAAGTACACAAAAGGACTCTCCCTTCTTTTGCTGATAATTCTCCTCTCAACCACTTTCTTTATTGCTCATGCCGCGGGTGGGCGCATCGAAGGAAAGGTGACTGATCCCCGGGGCGCTGCGATGCCGGCCGCCTCGGTAACCATCACCAATCAGGTTACGAAGCAGGATTTCACCACCGTCACCGACGGCCAGGGTAAATACAAATTCGAAGGTTTGCCTGCCGGAACTTACACCGTCAGAGTCGCCGTCAAAGGTTTCAATGAAGGCCGGCAAGAAGATGTGAATGTCGAGGACGATGCAACCGTCACCATCGATTTGCGGCTTGAAATCACACCGGTCGAAGCCGAGGTAAAAGTTACAACCGTTAAGGCCAATGTCGATCCGGTTTATCAATCCCTCAGGCAATTGGGCCGCAACGAGCAGGATTTCGCGGGACCTTACGCCGTCGTCAATAATCTTCAACTCAAGCGCGACGCGGCTAATTTCAACCTGAAGTCAGGCGAGTTGTATTTCATCACGCCCGTTGAAGGAAAAGTCGTGGCAGCAGTGTTTATCGGCGATGGCGAGTTATCACTAACGCCGCCCACTGCAATAGAAAAACATAGCCTCAAAATCTTCACTGGCGAAGACACTATCACGGAACAGTTCACTAAACTGATACTGCGCTTCACTGACCAGACTTTCGAACAAATCAAGTCGTCTCCCAACGCAACTATGAAGACCGGCGGACCGGCGGCGAGCCAGGCGCGCGGTCTGTTTCGCGACAATCAGGATCTGTTGCGCAAACGTCTGCGCGACAATCGCGAGTTGCGCACGCTATACGATCTCTACAACCCCGCTCGCGACGGATTTTTCGCGGCCTTCATTGACGGTAAGCGATTTAACAAGCTCGTCTTCCTACTCGAGCCACTCGGCGTGCCGAATGCGACTCCGGAAGAAGTCGCGTTGTTTAGTTATGGTGAAACGGACGGCGGACTGTGGACCGCTTTCCATCGTGAAGAAGAATATAAGAAGGGCACTGCATCCAGTTCCGAAGATAATCGTCTGATCGACATCACGCGCCACGAGATCGACGCCGCTATCAAAGGTACTCGCCTTGCCGCGACCGATCGTCTCACTTTCCGTAACCTGCGAGCCGGCACGCGTATAGTGCCTTTCGATCTTTATGGTCAACTCAGAGTCAGCAAAGTGCAGGACGCTGAAGGTAACGATCTGAATTTTGTGCAGGAAGACAAAAACGAGGATTCGGACTTTGGCGTTATCATGCCCAAGCCGCTCGAGGCAGGCAAAACCTACCAACTCTCCATCCAGTATGACGGCACTGACACACTGCGCGACTCAGGTGGCGGCAACTTCATCCTGATGCCGAATGCGCGTTCAACCTGGTATCCGGGTAATGCCAATGTGCTCTTCGCCGAAGACCGCGCCATCTTCGACATGACTTTTCGTTATCCGAAGAGCTTCACGTTCGTCGGCACCGGCGCACCGGCAGCGCCTGACTCGCGCGAAGGTGATCTGGCAGTCGCAAAGTGGTCCAGCGGTAACACGGAACTGGCTGTCGCCGGGTTCAACTACGGCAGATTCAAAAAGAAAGTAATTACCGACAAAGATACGGGTTACGACGTGGAGTTTTACGCTAACACCGAAGTACCGGACGAAATCAGAATGATCCAGCAGCAGATCGAGCAGGCCGAAGCCCGGGGTCAACAATCTATGACTACCCTTGGCTCGATCTCGACCACGGCCATTGCCGACTCGGCTCTCGCTGATGCGCAAAACGCGACGCGTATTTACAACGCGTATTTCGGCAAACTCCCCTACAAACGCATCGCGATGTCGCAACAACCGGCGGGCTTCTTTGGACAAGCATGGCCCACACTTGTCTACATGCCTTACCTCGCGTACATCGATAGCACACAACGCTCCCAATTGCTGGGCGCGCGTGGTGGCACTGATACCTTCTGGCGCTATGTCGCTCCACATGAAGTTGCGCATCAGTGGTGGGGTCACATCATCGGCTGGGATAGTTATCACGACCAGTGGATGAGCGAAGGCTTTGCGGAGTTCTCGGCTTCACTTTATGTACAGATCATTCGCGGCGACCAAAAGTTTATCGATTTCTGGGAGGATCTCAGAAAACTGGTCATCGAGGCTTCACCCGCAACCAAAGATCGCAAGCCGTATACGATTGGACCAGTTACCCAGGGGTACCGGCTCAACAGCGGCAAGACGGGCGGTGTCGCGCGCCGGCTGATCTATCCGAAAGGCGCTTACATTCTTCACATGCTGAGAATGATGATGATCCAGCCCAAAGGTGGCGGCGAAGCACGCTTCCAGGCAATGATGAAGGACTTCGTCCAAACGCATTTCAACCAGGATGTGTCTACCGAAGATTTCAAAGCCATCGTTGAAAAGCACATGACGCCCGAGATGAATATCGAGAACAACGGGAAGATGGATTGGTTCTTCAATGAATGGGTTTATGGAACGCAGATTCCAGCCTACAAATTTGAATACAAGGTGTCGTCGGACGGTATGCTGAATGGGAAGATCACACAATCGGGTGTGTCGGACGACTTCGCGATGCTAGTGCCGATCTACATCGATATGGGGAAGGGTTGGGCGAGGCTTGGTTCAGCGCGAATGATCGGGAACACGTCGGTTGAAATCAAGAACATGAAACTGCCAGGCGTACCGAAGCGCATGGCGACCTGTGTGATGAACGACGTGCTGGCGACGAGTATCGAGAACAGCAAGTAATCCAGTCTTAGCCTGCGAAGCAGGCGAAAGCATAAAGCCTGGGGCGCAAGCCCCAGGATCAAAGCAAAGAAAATGAATTGAGCCCGTGAAACGGGCGGCAGCGCTGTCGCCCACATTCGCGGGCTCGCGCTCTTTTATTAATAACGATCCTGGGGCTTGCGCCCCAGGCTTTATGCTTACGCCTGCTTCGCAGGCTAAACCGTTAAGCGTAGCTGGCGTAGACTGATTTGACCTTGTCGAGGAATTCGCGGCGGTCGACGATGTAGTAGAGTTTTAGTTGACCCGAGCCTGCGATTTCATCCAACAGCTTTTCGAAGATCTCAAACTGGTCAGTCGCGGAGATGTTGTGCGCGGTGAGGTAACCGCCTTTGCGCATGCGACGGATCAGTTCCATCAACGTGAGCCGTCCTTCCAGCGTGCGACCGCCGTGCTCGTGCGATCTGCTCACCAGATACTGAACTAACAAACTCTCGTTGTACAACGGCGGCGCTAAGAAGAGTCGAGCGCCGTCGCGCTGCCAGCCTTCTTCCAAACGTGACGAGGGACGTACCGCGCGCAAGTCTTCAAAAACCGCAGTCCAATCCTGCTTTGGTTCCTTTCTTTCCAGGTAGGCGCGCGTCGCGTCGAGCAACCAGGACGGATCGTTGAGATCGAGTGAAATACGCAATGTATCGAGCCAGTCGAAGTATGCACTACGACGATCCGACTTGAGCTCGAGCGCCGCAAACTGATCCTTCTTTTTCTCAAGACTCTTGAGAAGTTTTCTACGCGGAGCGTCGGTGGTCTTCCCGCCTTCGATACAGTGCGTGTCGAGGCGCGCGTGCCAGCGCTTCGCGGCGTTGCAGTATGGACAGCGCGGGTGCTTCTCGTCGCTATCGAAAAATGGACGCACGGCGTTTCGTGAAGTCAGTTCTTCGACGGTCGGACTGTAACGTTTGATCTCGGAATAAGCGGAGCGCGGCGCGAGACCGATCTGTTTAGTGAAGATGTCGAAGATACAGGCCAGGCAAACGAGCGTAGTGTATTCGGTGACTGTGCCGGGAGGAAAGCCGCTAAAGTCTAAATCTTTCATAAGCCACAAAAGTCACATAAAAGAATTGAGCGTGAGCGACGTCAAAGCCGGGCGAAGATCCTCATCTGTGTGGCCGACGGCCAGATCCAATTCGGCTTCGATGTTTCCGGTGGTGGAACTTAGAGACTTGAAGTCGAAGAGTTGGTGATCCAGCAGGTGTGACGGCACCGTCTTACCGAGGGCGTTGAGCATTGAAGCGCGGATGTGCGGGATCTCTTTTTCGAGCTCCGAGATCAGGTTCTTGATCCGTACACGCTTCAGATTTGTCTGCGAACCGCACAGGTCGCACGGAATTATCGGGAAATTGCGCTCGGATGCATACTGCGCGATATCTTGCTCGGAACAATAAGCCAGGGGCCGGATGATCGTGTTGCGGCCGTCGGTCGAGCGAAGCTTCGGCGGCATTGCTTTCAATGAGCCGACGTAAAACAGGTTCAGCAAGAGAGTCGTGATTATGTCGTCGGCGTGATGACCAAGAGCGATCTTGTTACAGCGTTCCTCGACTGCGATGTTGTAAAGAATGCCGCGTCGCAGTCGCGAACACACCGAACAATACGTCTTCCCTTCCGGGACCAGTCGTTTAACTATCGAATAAGTATCGCGCTCGACGATGCGAAACGGAACTTTGAGATCGCTAAGATACGCTGGCAGTATTTCAGCCGGAAATCCCGGCTGTTTCTGGTCTAAATTCACCGCCAGCAGCTCGAAACTTACCGGCGCGCGGCGCTGAAGGTCGAGCAAAAGGTCGAGGAGCGTGTGACTGTCTTTTCCGCCCGATAGACAGACCATCACGCGGTCGCCATCGTCAATCATGCCGAAATCGGCAATCGCCTCGCCGGTGCGGCGCAGTAATCGGGTTTTGGTCCTGTTTTCAGCCGGCATATGCAGTCTCAGAATGCCATGAATTGTAATTTTCTTACAAAGCTAGACACAGAGAGCGGTCTTTGTCTATTATGGGAAGCCCGCTCCGTGCGGCGAATCATCGTTACTAGCATTCAACACGCTAGGAATCCACGAACAAAAGGCAAGCGCGTCGTTAAGTTGCATCAAGGTTCCGACGGCCGGTGACTAAACTTCCGCGCCCCCATATTTACGGAGGTAACAAATGCTCAGGATAGGAAAGAATGCCAAGGATCAGGAAGATAATAACGACCACTCCAGCCAGAGACCGGAAGTTCCTGATTATTCCACTGCCAAGACCTACCAGTCGTATCAGCCAACGAATAATACTGAAGCAGCAAGACCAGCGGCAGTCGATGCGACACCAAGCAGCGGTTCTCGCGCTATGACCGAGAGCGAGACCCTGGCGAAAGATATCAAGGAGGGCACGCTCAGTGGTTTCGTGGGCGGCGGTACTGTTGTCACCGGCGAAGCAAATTTTAAGGCCATGATGAGAGTTGACGGCCACCTTTCGGGTCGCGTCAGCTCCACGAGCGGTACGCTCATCGTGGGGGCGAATGGCAAGGTTGACGCCAATATTGAAGTTGCCGTGGCCGTAATTCATGGAACCATTAACGGCGACATCATTGCGACGCAGCGTTTGGAACTGGGCCGCGCCGCGAAGGTAAACGGCAACATCCAGACACCGTCGCTCATCATCGAGCAGGGCGCGGTGTTTGAAGGTACCTGCAAGATGGTGCAGATGACTGCGGCTGCGGACAAGGCGAAGAAGCGGGAAGATCAGCCGCTTGACACGTCGCGGATGAAGCCGATCCCGACGGATGCTAAAGCAGCCGATATTCCGGCAGCGACAAACGCCGTCAGCTAAACAATTTAACAGTTGAATTCCAAGGGTGGTCCTCAGTGGCCACCCTTTTTGTTATCCGTGTAATCTGTGGCTAATGTATTATTCACGTCCCTATGCTCAACAGAATAATTGGTGTATGTCTGGTCTACCTGGCTCTGTCGTCGGCAGGTTTCGCACAGAATCAGAATCAGACACTTCTCCGGATCGTGAAAGCCGAGGATGAGCGGCGCTGGGATGCCGATCTTCGCGATCTGTTTTCGAGTCCGAACGCGCTGGTCCGGAAACGTGCTGCGCTTGCTGCGGGCCGAATCGGAGACGAAAGCTCGATCGATGCACTGACGAATCTGCTCGAAAAAGACGCCGATCCAGGCGTGCGCGCAATGGCCGCTTTTGCGCTCGGCGAGGTCGAGTCGGAAGCAGGCGCGAATGCTCTGCTGGCGCAACTGAAGAACAAGAGTGGTCTAGTCGAGATCAGAGCACGGACCATCGAGGCTTTGGGCAAGATCGCCGGGGCCCTGCCACGCGAGAAGGAAGCTCGTCAACGCGAACTCGGAGCCGCGATCATCGAAGCGCTGAAGTCTGAATCAGCCGCGCCAGTGATTCTTTTAGGCGTAACAGCAGCCTTGCGTTCACGGCCTGCCAACGCGGGTCCAACGCTCGCACAGTTTTTAGGTAATCCAAATCCACGCGTCCGTGCTGACGCCGCGAACGCACTCGCCCGTCTGCGATTGAAAGACGGTACGGAGCAATCAAGAAAGCTGGTGGCGTCAGATCTCGATCCGGTAGTGCGCGCGAATGCAGCGCGCTTGCTCGGCATCGCTGAAGACAAGCAATCCGTCGATGCACTGTTAGCTCGAGTTACTAACGACAAGGATTCACGCGTGAGAGTAAACGCGATCCGCGCCCTCGCTGCAGTTAAAGATCCGCGCGCGGCCGAGCCGTTACTGGCGCGCGGTCAGTCCCTCGCGCAACGCAACCTCGCGGAGATGCCGGCTGAGCTCAACGAAATCCTCGAGATCGCAACCACATTGGGCCGTTTGCTGGCCCTAAAAGATGATCAGCCGGCCATCACCTGGCTCCGAAAGCTCAACGAAACTCTGAACCATAGGGCGCCAGAGATAGAGATCGCTTTGGTGCGTATCGCGCCGGCGACTTATCTCGCGGGCTTCGGAACCGCCGACCAGGCAAAGCGCAAAGTTCAGGAAACAATCCTGCTCAACTGGAATGCAGCATCAGGCATCGCAGCCGGTCTCGGCGAGATCGCAGCGCTGCCTGACACAGTCTCAAACAAAGCCGAGCTTGCCGCCACAGCTCAAAATCTCCTGCGCGCGATGCTCGACTACCGCAACTCAGGTCTCAACATCAACACGCTCGTCGCCGTCCATTCTGAATACGCCATTCCCGACGTGCTTCGCGCTCTCGCCGCCTTCAAGCCGCCGGATCTCGCAGCCATCGCGCGCGCACATCTCAGCGACAGCGACGTTATCGTTCGCAGCACCGCCGCTGATATTCTGGGCGACCTTCCGCCTTCTGAAGAAAATAGTCGCTGGCTGGTTCAAGCGTGGCCGCAGTCTGCCAATGACACTCTGAACGACGCGGCACTCTCGATCATCGATTCACTCGGCAAACAAAAAACCGACACGGCAAACGACCAGCTTAAAGAAGCACTAAAATCAGGCGATCCACTGATCAGGCGCAGGGCAGCGGCAGCGTTGAAAGCAAGCAATGGCGGCGACTTCTCCGCGCAAATCGGAACCGTACACTCGCGCAACACCGACGCTGATTACCGCCGCGCGCTGTCGCGAATCGGCAAAAATGTGCGGGCAGTCGTGACTACCAGTAAGGGTTCGTTTACTATTGAGTTTCTCCCCGAAGCAGCCCCGCTAACAGTCGATAACTTCGTTCAGCTTGCCCAGCGGAATTACTATCGAAACGTCACTATTCACCGCGTGGTGCCAAACTTCGTGATCCAGGATGGGGATCCGAGAGGCGACGGTAATGGCGGACCGGGATACCAGATCCGCTGCGAGATTAACGAGGTGCCGTACGATCGAGCGGCAGTCGGGATGGCGTTGTCGGGCAAGGACACGGGCGGCTCGCAGTGGTTTGTCACGCATTCGCCGCAACCGCACCTCGACGGCGGCTACACAGTGTTTGGGCGAGTGATCGCGGGAATGGATGTGGTCGACAAAATTGTCCGCGGCGACGTGATCCAGTCAATCACAATCAGGTAGGGGCCACAAAAAAGAAGTTAGACGCAAAATGCACAAAAGGCACACAAACAGCGACGTTCTCATGCTTTGCGTGCTGATCAGTGTGTGTTTAGCTTCGTATCAGGAACTTAACGCTCAAACTCCCCAACCGGAGCGACACTTCTACAAGATCGACCTCAAGATCGATTTCGACAAGCTTACTTACACTGGCGTGGAAAGAATTCGTTGGGTGAATCACGGTGAGAAGCCAAGCTCAATCATCTTCTTTCATCTTTACTCAAACCTGCGCAGCGGCGACCAGCAGTCTTCACCCGGCACGCTCGCAGCGGATTCCGACGAACCGCGTATCGACATTCTCGAAGTTCGCGCCGGCTCCACCGACACTCCGTTATTTTCCGCGCTCGACGATCAGGGCACTACGCTTCGCGTAAACCTGCGCGAGCCGGTTGCGCCCGAAGCCTCAACGGAAGTCGTCATCAAGTTCAAAGGCTCAGTACCAGAAATCGATCGCGATGAAACCAGCCTGACCACGCACGTCGTGAAGCAGGTCAGCGCCGCACTCCGCAGCGAGCGCGAGATGCGACGCGCGCGTGACATCAATTTTCATTGTCGCGGCGTGATGCTTCTCGGCACTGCGTTCCCGGTGCTGGCCGTGCACGACGGCGACGAGTGGCGACGCAAGCTCGAGCCTTCCGTCGGCGATTTCGTGTTCAACGAGTCGGCAGACTTCGAAGTCACGGTGACCACGAACCCTGCCGTCGAAGTATTTACTTCAGGCACGGAGACCGGCCCGAGAAACGAGAAGACGGGTCAAACATTCATTGCCTCCGGCTTTCGCGACTTCGCCATCCTCGCCGGACGCGGCTTGCGCAGCGAACACACCGAAGTACAAGGCGTCAACGTCAGATCGATCTACCTCGCGGAGCATGAACGAGTCGGCAAGCGTACCCTGGTTGTCGCCGCGAACGCCCTGCGCGTATTCACCTCGCTATTTGGACCACTGCCGTTCAAGACGATCAGCGTCGCTGAAGCTCCACTCGTCGCGGGACTCGGTAGCTGTGAATTCTCCGGAATGAACATCATCGCCAGCGCTTACTTTGTCGATTTCGACTCGCCCGCCGTGCGCAACTTGCCGGAGATCATCCGCGAACAAAGACCATCGGTTGAGGAAAGTCTCGAATGGGCCGTCGCTCACCTCATGGCGCACCAGTGGTGGGGAGCGGCTGTCGGCAACGATCCGGCGCGTGAGCCGTTGCTTGACGAAGCACTGTCGGCATGGTCGTCACTGCTCTACTACAAAAATACTTACGGTGAAGAAAAAGCGAGCGCTGTTTTAGACGATCAGGTCCGCGGCGTTTATCGTCTTTACCGCACTTTCGGCGGCGACGACATGGACGCGAATCGCCCCTCTCGCGACTACCGAAACACGTTTCAATACGCCGCGATCGTCAGCGCCAAGGGCGCGATGATGTTCGTCGATCTCACAAAAACGCTTGGTGAAGAGAAAATCTTCGCCGCCCTCCGCAACTACTACCAGGCAAATCTCTACGAGATCGCGCAGCTCGAAGATCTGAGAATCGCCCTCATCGCCGAGGCCCCGGTTGAACAAAGGCGAATGATTGGACGTACATTTACCCGCTGGCTAACTGCAAAGCGAGGCGATGAAGACATCGCGCCTCCCGATCAGGAGTTGGCTGCAAGCCTTGGTCTCCCCTCGAAGCAAACTCCCCAAAAGTCGGGCGACAAAAACGCATTCAACGCCTTTGCAAAGGTCGGGAAATTCTTTTGGCAGCAAGTAACGCGAATCCGGTAACTATTGAAAAAAGCCTCGAGCGTTTGGGATGGCTGATGGACGACTTGTTCCGAGTGCCGGTCCTCGGCTGGCGCTTCGGGCTCGACGCACTGATCGGCCTCGTTCCGGGCCTGGGCGATACAAGCACCGCGCTAGTATCGTTCTACATCCTTGCCGCAGCCGTACGTTATCGCGTTCCCAAGATCACGCTGCTGCGCATGGGCCTGAACATCGGCATCGACTACGTTGTCGGCTCGCTGCCGGTCATCGGCGATGTCGCGGACGCGTGGTGGAAGTCGAATCGCATGAACCTGGAGCTGCTGCAAAAGCGCGCCACCGTTTCGGCTGAAGAAGCGCGATCTGGAAAAGCGAGTGATTGGCTGTTTGTCGGTGGGATTATTGTTGGACTGGCGGCACTGGCGATCGCCAGTGCCACCGTCAGTATCTATCTGCTGTATCGCCTTGGCGAACTACTCGCCGGAAGATAGGCCACAGATGAACGCAGATCAGTGTAAATCGATTTACACAGATCTGCGTTTTACTAACTGGAAACGGCGGCTTCCTGCGGTAACACGCGCTCGAGCGCCGACTTCAACATATCCAGTCCGCGCTCACCCGCGGCGAAACTTTTGAGCTTGCCTTCCGCGTCAAATAAATAATACGCCGGCACAAAACCCTGCTCGTTCTGAAATGCTTCTTTTAATTTGTGTTCGTTGTCTACCGCTACCGGTTCAGTGATGTCATACTTGCTAATCAGATCGCGCACCGTTTCCACGTCGGTATCAGCCTCGTAGCGAGGCATGTGAATCCCGATCACGCGCAGTCCCAACCCTCTCTTCTCATCACGCCATTGCCCAACACGCGGCAGATTGTCTTTGCAAACGCCGCAACTCGCCGACCAGAAATGGATCAACGTCGGGTGACCCGCGGCTTCTGATTCCGCATGGGCCTGGGTACCGCCAAACCACTCAGTTGCGCCTTCAAGCCGGGGCAACTGTGTTCCAATCTTCATTGCCATGTTTGTGTTCTCGATTTCCAAAGCATCCACAGATTACACAGACAATCTGTGTAATCTGTGGATAGCCGAATTTAGTTGTTGAGTGTCTTCTGGCCGGGCTTCCACTCAGCCTGGCAGAGACCGCCAGTTTGCAACGCCTGGATCACGCGAAGCGTTTCTTCAGCCGAACGACCAACGTTCAGATCGTGCACGACTTTGTAACGAAGAATGCCTTCCGGATCGATCACGAAGAGACCGCGCAGTGCGATACCGCGATCTTCGATGAGCACGCCGTAGTCACTCGCCACTTTCTTCGTCGAGTCCGCGGCCAGCGGGTATTTCAATCCTTCCACGCCGCCCTTGTCGCGAGCCGTGTTAAGCCACGCGCGGTGCGAAAAAACCGAGTCGGTAGAAATGCCGATGACGTCTGCGCCTATGTCTAAGAAGTCCTGGTAACGGTCGCTGAACGTAGTCAACTCCGTGGGACAAACAAACGTGAAATCAAGTGGATAGAAAACCATAACCAGCCACTTACCTCTGTAATCGGAGAGTTTTACTGGCTCGTTCAGTTTCTCGATGTTCTTCGTTGAGCCCATTTCGAAATCCGGCGCGGGTTGGCCCACCTGCGCCTTCTCTTGTGCTAGTGCTGTTGCTGCTGTCATGTATCCTCCAAGTAAGTTGTTATTGCTTAATTTTGTAATCTGTTGCTCCACAACAATCAGGACAACGTCCTCTCAGCGTTAAGTGAACTGATTGTGGTTGGAAGCGCGACTTGCGCGCCGCGGCCTGCATGAGCTGGGCGGCGTCCGGCAGATCGAAGTCGACCAGCTTGCCGCAATCGTTACAGATGGCGTGGTCGTGCCGATCAGTTTCGCGATCGTAGCGGCTGGCACTGTCTCCAAACTGGATTTCGTAAACCAGCCCCGCCTCTTTCAGGTAGCGCAACGAGTTGTAAACGGTTGCGTAGCTGATGCCGGGCAGTCGCCGCCGGGCCGCCTCAAAGATGTCGCTGGCGGTGGGGTGATCGTCGCGTTCCTGGATCACCTGGAAGACCGCCTCTCTTTGGGGAGTTAGCTTTGGCTTTTGCTTGGTTACTTTCACAGTGGACTTAGACTAATTCTAAATCAAGGATTTGTCAAGCCACGGATCAGCGCTGATTTTTTTTACAGATGGGGGTGTGTTTTTGCGAAGTCGATGATGCGGTCGACGTAGCTTTCGAATGGAGGGCAGTGGATGCCGTGGGGAGCGAGGAGCTGTTGCGCCTCGGTCGAGTCGTAGAGTTGTTTGACGAAGAAGTAAGGGACGGCGTGGTGCGGCAGGCCAGTGATGCGTGGGGACGGTGGCAGCATCAGGAAGAAGCGTACCCACTTCGTAGGCGCGGTGATCTTCGAGCGGTCACCATTAATCGATTTGGCAATAGCGTTGAAGAGTTGATTTGTTGTTAACGGCGCCGGATCCGCGAGTTGCAAGGTTTTTCCTATCGCTCGCTCTTCGAAAGCCAGTGCGGCCATCGCGTCGACCACGAAATCGACCGGCACCAGGTTCAGACTCACTTCGTGATTGCCGATATTTATCATTGAGAGCACGCTGGGCCAGCGCAGCAGATAGTGAATCAGGTAATAAACGCCGTCGTACTTGCCGGTCTCGCCGGTTCGCGAATCACCACAAACAACCGCCGGACGGTGAATCGTAACCGGCAGTTCGCCTTTCGCTGAGTCGACTTCCCGTTCCGCAAGATTCTTCGACTCTTCGTAAAAATTGCGGTAACCAGCGTCGTGTCGAAGCTCGGTCTCGAGAATCACACCCTCGCGTTTCCCTGCTACGTAACATGTCGAGACGTGGTGAAACTGCCGCAGACGCGGGATTGTACGCGCCAGAGCAACGACGTTCCGCGTTCCACCCGCGTTAACCCGCATTGCAATGTCCTCGGGGACTGCCAAATCGTAAACGGCGGCGAGATGAAAGACGCGCGTGGTTTGCTGTTGGACCAGCTCGAGATCGGCGGCACTCAAGGCAAGCCCGGGCTCGCTGATGTCGCCTTCGACGATCCTGAAACCAGTCTTCCCGCTGAGTTGCGCGAGCCGCTCGATCTCGTCCACTGCACGCGACCGCAGCGCCGGCTGCACCAGCAGAATGAAATCGCACTCTTTGCCTGCTAGTCGTTCCAGCAGGCGATTGGCGATAAAACCCGGAAACCCGGTTATGAACAGCGTTTCTCTATCCGGCATCGATTACCCTGAGTATAATCCACGCCCAAACTACCTTACGATTCGGAAAGGTCAAAATACGTGAACCCCCATTTGATGTTGGTGCGCCGAACGGCGCTGGCCCTGGCGCTGTTAGTGACGGCGCTCTTCTCAATCGCCGCGCAGGATAAAACCCAGTGCAACGTCAAAGTTACACTCCTGCAGGTTAACGACGTCTATCAGTTTGCGCCCGTCGATCAAGGCACGAGAGGCGGTCTCGGCCGCATCATGACACTCAAAAAATCGATCCTGCAGCAGAACCCAAACACGCTGCTCCTGATGTCCGGCGACACCATCTCGCCGTCCGTTGAGTCGATAACTTACAAGGGCGCGCAGATGATCGAGGCCTGGAACGCCATCGGTCTCGACTACGCCACTTTCGGCAATCATGAATTTGATTTTGGACCAGATGTGCTGAAACAGCGAATCGGTGAGTCGAAGTTTGGCTGGATCGCGGCGAACGTGATCGACAAACAGTCGAACCAGCCCTTCGGCGGTGCGAGGCCATACGTGGTGCGCGAGTTTGGCGGCGTGAAGATTGGAATCTTTGGTCTGGTGCTGCCGGAAACGAAGATAACTTCGAAACCGGGAGACAATGTCGAGTTTCGCAATTCCTGCGACACTGCAAAAGAAATCGTCTCCGAGCTTCACGGGCAGGGCGTCAAAGTGGTCGTCGCACTGACGCACCTCTCGATGCGCGAAGACAAAGAAGTCGCTCGTTGTGCAGGCGTCAACTTGATCGTCGGCGGCCACGAACACACGCTGCTTGAATCGCACGCGGGCAACGCGCCCATTTTCAAGATGACTTCCGACGCGCGTGAGCTCGGCCGCATCGATCTCAACATCAACCCAACCACTGGCGAGCTCGAAAGCATCGATTGGAAAGTGATTCCCGTCGACAATACGACAAAGGAAGCGCCGGAATTTGCGGCAATTTATAAAAAGTACGCTGCGTTGCTGGCTGAGCTCGCCAGGCCTATCGGGAGCACGAGTGTGGCGCTCGATGCGCGCAGCAAAGAGAATCGCACACGCGAAACGAACGCCGGCAACTTTATAACTGACGCTTTTCGCAAGGTGTTGGCCGCGGACATTGGATTCATGAATGGTGGCTCGGTTCGCGCTGACAGCATCATCGGACCAGGGAAGCTCACCCAGCGAGATCTGCTCGCGATGCTGCCGTTCAAAAATAAACTCGTTAAGATCGAAGTGACTGGCGCTACGTTGCGCGCGGCGCTCGAGCACGGCGTGAGTCGCAGCGCGGAAGATTCGGAACCGGGAGCTTTCCCGCAGGTTTCCGGAATCCAATATTCTTTCGACGCGACTCGCGCGCCGGGATCGAGGATTGTCGAAGCTAAGGTAAATGGCCTGCCACTCGACGATGCGAAGAAATACACCCTGGCGGCGCAAACTTTTGTCGCCCTCGACGGCGGTGATGGTTACTCGATGTTCAAGGGCTCGAAAGTGATCACCCCGCCTGACCCGGCTCTGACCGATGCTGATGCGGTGAAAAAAACGATAGGCACGAGGCCGATTGCGCCAAAAGTCGAAGGACGTATCAAGCGATTAGACGTAGCTCAGAAGTCTGGTGCAAACTGTAGCTAGGTGAGTTTTATGGACACCTACGACGACACAGCCACAGCGAAACGCTTCGAGGCGAATCAACTTTTCCACGAGGCTTACGAAGCGCAGCTCGAACAGAATTACGAGCGGGCGATCGAGCTCTACAAACGCTCAATCGAGACTTACCCAACCGCGGAAGCGCATACCTTTCTCGGTTGGGTTTACAGTTTTCAGCAGCGTTACGATGAGGCGATCGATGAGTGCCTGGAAGCGATTCGCGTGGACGAGACGCTTGGGAATCCTTACAACGACATCGGAAGTTACCTGCTGGCGAAGGGGGATCCGTATGGTTCAGTGCGTTGGTTCAAGCGGGCCTTGTTAGCGCCGCGTTACGAGTCGTATGCGTTTCCGCATTTCAACCTGGGCCGGGTTTATGAAACTCGGCGCCAGTTTCTCGAAGCCGCTCGACACTACGGCCTCGCCCTCGAGCAAAAACCCGATTTCACCGAAGCGGCTGTCGCGCTCAGACGAATGCAGTCGCGGTTGAATTGAGCCATGGATTTACACGGATTTCATACACGGATTTACGGCTTCACGATTGCAATCTTGTCCCCGTGCTCGTCGACTGCAACGTAGATCACTTCCGCTTCCGTCACGCGCACTCGTTCACTCTTTCCCAGTCGTTCCACTTCGACCACCACGCGCACCGTTATTGACGTCGTCCCGACGCGCACCGTCTCGGCATAGAAACTCACCAGGTCGCCCACGAACACGGGCTTGTGAAAGATCACCTCCCTCATCGCGACCGTCACAAAGCGTTCCATTCGCGTGTGACGATGAGCTTCGATTGCTCCGGCAGTGTCGATGTAACTCAGAATAACGCCGCCGAAGATTGTGCCTCGCGAATTCGTGTCGCGCGGCAGCAGTGTGATCCGGATCGCGGGGTCTGTGTATTCGTTCATTCTTATTATCCGTAAAGATCGGTGGCCCATTCTGTGATGACGCGTTTGAGCTCGTCCAGGCTGTCGTCGAAGAAATGTCCCGCGCCGGGAATGACGACCAGCCGCACGGGCGTCTTTTTTTCGAGTTCTGAGGACAGTTTTCTCAGTTCTTCCACATCGCCAAACTCATCCTGCTCTCCGTGAACCAGCAGCAAAGGCTTGAGGCAGGCGCGGAGGAAATTGAAGTCATACTTTTCGAGTGGCGTGCCGATGCCGATCAAAAACGCCACGCGAGGATCGTGAATTCCGACCTCCAATCCAACTCGGGCACCGAACGAGAACCCGCAGAGAGTTATCCGCTGGCCCGGATAATGTGAAGACAAGTAGTCGAGTCCCGCTCGCACGTCATCACGTTCGCCACGTCCTTCGTCGTGTGTCCCAGTACTTTGCCCAACACCACGAAAGTTGATTCGCAGGACAGTGAGGCCGGCGTCATTCAACGCAGCGGCGGCACGAAATACAACTTTATTGTGCATCGTGCCGCCGCCGAGTGGATGTGGATGTAGGACCAGCGCCACGCCTTTGGATTGACCCTGGCGCGGCTCTTTAAGAATTGCTTCTAACTGCCCGTGCTCGACAGGAATAAAGAGATTGCCGGCTGGATACATCGTGGGCCGAACTAACCTTCTTCGCTGGAAGCTTCGGATTCGCCGCCCATACCTTCAGTGGCTCCCTCGGAGCTCATGGAATTCGGCGTTGCGTAGCTTTCCGCAGCCGGCGTTGTCGGAGTGACTGCCGCTGACGACTTCCTGGACCGTTTCTTTGTGCCGCCTCGCTTACCTGCGCCGCCCTTGCTGGTCCGTTTCGTTGCCGCCTTCTTTGTACCGCCCTTCTTTGCTGCTGCTTTCTTGCCGCCCTTCTTTGTAGACTTCTTGGCTGCCTTCTTAGTCGACTTCTTTGCGCCGCCTCTGGACTTGGATTTTGACGCGCCCTTCTTTGCCGCTTTGCCACCACCTTTGCGCGCGCCTCTGGACTTCTTGCTTCCTTTTTTGGCTGCCATTGAGTTCGCTCCTTTGTTGTGTTTTGAGTTTCGTGCAACGTAGCAAAATAATTAAAGCCTGTCCACGAAGTTTTTTTCACGCAAAGGCACAAAGCATGCAAAGCTTTTCTCTGCGTCTTGTCTTTGCTCCTTTGCGTCTTTGCGTGAGAACTCCGATCCAAAAATCAAGAGTGCTGTAGACACCATCGAGCGTTTCGGCTACAGTAAACTTGCTCTCCACACAACACGCGGTCAGGCATAAAAAGCTGCGGAAAGGCTGCCTCGATGCAAGATCATTATTCATCGTGCGTTTCTACCGTTTACCAGCCATCCTCTCTCTGTTTCAATCTCAGTCAGTTTTTACAAAGCCAAGCCAACCACGCGTCCGATCCTGGCCCTGATAGTGAGGTCCTGCGCCGCGAACCGCGAGAACGCAGAACTGCTTTGGTCGTCGACGACGTAGCGGACGTCACCGAGATGCTGGCAGTTGTGCTGACCCACGCCGGTTATTCCGTCGTGACCGCAGCTTCCGCGCCTGCCGCACTCAAGGCCGCGCGCGAGCGCCAGTTTGACGTAATAATCTCCGATATCGGCATGCCCGAGATGAACGGTTACCAGTTGGCCCGAGAAGTGAGACAGTTGCCCGGTTATGAGACTGTTCCGATGGTGGCCGTCACCGGCTACTCGATGTTCGACGACAAGGAACGCTCGACCAACGCCGGCTTCAACGCTCACATGACCAAGCCGATCGATCCGCGAGCCCTCCTCGATCTGATCGAACAACTGTGAGCTTCACAACAAGAGACAGTTGAGCGATTGATGACGACCTCCTCCGGCAAACTCCCCTGGTATCAATCCGAATCAGTCATCCGAATCCTCCAGTTTTTAGCCGGCGTCCTCGCCACGGGAATCATTTTTTACCTGCTTCAGTGGTCAACCACCGCCATCTGCTGTGGCGATTTTGACGGCTACTACCACGTCCAATGGTCGCGCGAGCTCTGGGCGTCGATGAAGAGCAAAGCGTTTCCACCGGCGTTTCCATGGCTGCCACTCACGACGCTGAATCCAAAAGACTACGTAGACCATCACCTGCTCTTCCATATCTTTCAGATACCGTTTGTAGCGTTTTCAGATCCGCGTTTGGGCGCGAAGATCGCGTCGGCACTCTTCGGCAGTCTCGCGGTGCTCTCGTGCTATTGGCTGTTGCTACGGCATCGCGTGCGGTATCCGTTGCTCTGGCTGGTCGCTTTGCTGGCCTGTTCCGCTCCGTTTCTGTTTCGAATGAACATGGCGAAAGCGCCGCCGCTCGCGATTGTCTACATGATTATCGCGATTCACCTGTTTTTTCAGCGGAAATACCTTTGGAATTACTGGCCGTTGCTGCCCCTC
>Ga0070689_100000228_pt1 | contig 33646 bp, 28 predicted proteins | sample KBSS23HmetaG_FD_64669 | JGI IMG/M metagenome (GOLD analysis project Ga0070689, IMG submission 64669) | Switchgrass rhizosphere microbial communities from Kellogg Biological Station, Michigan, USA - KBS S2-3H metaG | ecosystem: Host-associated > Plants > Roots > Rhizosphere ...
CGAACAAAACTGATCGGCCGCGCGCAAGCACTGCGCGAGATTCACTTTCCACCGCCAGACGCGTCGATGGACGACTACGAGCAATCAAGAAGCGCGGCGCACCAGCGCATGATCTTCGAAGACTTCTTCTGGGTGACGTTCGCGATCGGTTTGAAGCGCGGGCAGCGAGTCAAAGAACAGAAAGAGATGCCGCTGCGCATCGACAAAACCGTCAACGCCAGGATCGCTTCGGTGATGCCTTTCAAGTTAACTAAGGCCCAGCGAACCGTCACCGCGCAGATCTTCAACGACATGAAATCCAAAGCGCCGATGAACCGCCTGCTGCAAGGCGACGTCGGCAGCGGCAAAACCATCGTGGCCGTGATTGCGATGCTGGCGGCAATGGAAAATGGCCTGCAGACCGCAATGATGGCGCCGACCGAAATTCTCGCGGAGCAACACGCGCGCAGCATCAAGCGCGTACTCGCGAAGACACCTTACCGCATCGAGTTGTTGACCGGCTCGCTTCGCGCCGCCGAAAAGCGACGCCTGCAAGCCGCGCTGAAAGAGGGCGAGATCCATGCGGCTATCGGCACCCAAGCTTTGATTCAGGAGGCGGTTGGTTTTGCAAAGCTCGGACTCGTGGTGATCGACGAGCAGCACCGCTTTGGCGTGATGCAGCGGGCCGGGTTACGTGCGCGCGGGTTCAATCCGGACGTGCTGGTGATGACCGCTACGCCGATTCCACGCTCGCTGGCGATGACCGTTTACGGCGACCTGGACGTCTCCATCATCGACGAACTCCCACCCGGACGTACTCCGATCGAGACGATGGTCTACGGCGAAGATCAACGGCAGGAAGTGAAACGTTTGATCGCGCGCGAGATCAAAGCCGGACGACAGGCGTACGTCGTTTATCCCCTCGTCGAAGAGTCGGAGAAGATGGACTTGAAGGACGCGACGCGCCGTTACGAATATTTACGCGACACTGTCTTCCCGAGACTCTCCGTCGGGCTGTTGCACGGGAAGATGAAGCCGGCGGAGAAAGAGAAAGTGATGAGCGCGTTTGTGGCCGGTGAGATCAAGATCCTCGTTTCGACGACCGTGATCGAAGTCGGCGTGGATGTGCCGAATGCATCTGTGATGATTGTCGAACACGCCGAGCGCTTTGGTTTGTCGCAACTTCACCAGTTGCGCGGGCGTGTCGGGCGTGGCGCTGAGAAGAGCTACTGCATCCTGTTGACGAGCGACAAGAAAACCGCGGTCGCCGAGGAACGGCTGGGCATCATGGCAAAGACCAGCAATGGATTTATCATTGCCGAGAAGGATCTCGAGTTGCGCGGGCCGGGTGAGTTATTGGGGACGAAACAGTCCGGGTTGCCGGAGTTTCGCATCGGCAACATCGTGCGCGATCAGCCGTTGCTCGAGAAGGCGAAGCAGGAAGCCGAGTTTTATCTCGGCAAGGAAAAATCGGCTGTTACTGCAAAACTTATCGCGCGCATCAAACAGGATCCGCGCTTTGGACTGGCCGCGATCGGGTGAATGAGATGCGGATTATCGCTGGAGCTTACAAGGGACGAAATCTCAAGAGCCCGCCCTCGCTGAATGTGCGGCCGACTTCCGATCGCTTACGCGAAACGCTTTTCAACGTGATTGCGCCGTACATTGAAGACGCCCGGTTTCTCGATCTATGTGCCGGCTCGGGCGCGGTTGGCATCGAGGCGATTTCGCGTGGGGCAAGTTACGTCACGTTTGTCGATCGTTCGCGACGGATGTGCAAGTTGATTGAGGCGAATGTCGAGTTGTGCCGGATTCCGGAGGAGCAATTCGGAATCTACTGTTATGAGGCAAACGAGTTTTTGAAGCAATCGAAGGACGAACGATGGGACATCGTCTTCTTCGATCCGCCTTACAAAGACGACTACCTGAAAACACTCCAACTACTCGGGAACAACGGCCTCGTAATCGCGGAACATCATCACAAAACGGAATTGCCTGAAGCGATTGGTGGGCTTGAGCGGACTCGAATCCTAAAGCAGGGCGATTCATCGCTGAGCTTTTTTAGCCACAGATAAACACGGATGAATTGCGGATTAGATCCGTGTTCATCCGTGTCTGATATATCCGTGAAAATCTGTGGCCCCGTCACGCGAGGCCTGGGTGGGCCTTATCAACCCTCTATCGTACTCATCGCCGTTACGGCGCTCTTTTCGTACGCCGCAATCGTGGCGATGTTTTTCTTTTCAACCTCGCTCAACGACGCGTCACTAAAATTCGGATCGGCCGTGTACCAGGCGAAGCTCGAGAAGTACTTCTGCAGCCACGGTTCTTTGAACACCTTGCCGTGACGCGCGTAGATCTCCTGGCGCATCTGGCTCGCGTCTTCGAGGAACAAACCATCGAGCAACGCACGCGTGATCGGCTTCGTGCTCAACTCCTGGTGAATCCTGTTCTCGTAGTTGACGATCGTTTCGACATTCAGCTTGTCGTTCCCGGAAAGCTCTTCGTCTTTGAAGTTCTCGTCGGGCGCGTACCAAGGCTGAAAGAAGAAGTACTGCTGCAACCACTCGGCGCGGAACATCCGCCCGTGTCGCGCATAAATCTCATTCCGCAGCAAGCGCAGCTCGTGCAGGCTGAGGCCGTGCAACAACTGCTCCGAGATCGTCCTGTTTTCAAAGAACTCCATGTCGCCCGGCAGCAACGCCACCTTGCGCTGACGTTTCTGCGCGCCGCCCAGTATCTCGAGGTTCTTGCGCTCGATTGCCGAAAGCTTCTTCGCGTCGTACTGGTCGCTCGGAAAATACCAGTAACGCTCTTCGAAATACTGTTGTAACCACGGCTCGTCATCGAACCGCTTCCCGTGAATGGCTTCGACTTCAGCGACCAGGACTTTCCATTCCGCGCCGCTGTGTTTGCCGAGTTTTCGCGCTGTGATCTGGCGGTCACGCCAGTAACGCATGTCGCCGGGTTGAATGAACTCGTGTTTCGCAGCCTCGGCGATGCGGATCAGATCGAGATTCTGGCGCTCGACGTCGTTGAGCAGCGAGTTTTTGAACTCCGGATTCGGCTTGTACCACGACTGCTCTTCGAGATAGACCTTGATGTCGTTGTCTTTAAAGACGCGTCCATGGCGGCCGAAGATAATCCCACGCAATAGCTTCAGATCTTCCGGGCTCAGCTTTTGCACCTGAGCCTGTTTGATGGAAGTTTTCTTGAAATCGAGCTCTTTGAATGCGTCCATCGGGTCCTGCGCTTTAGCCGTCAAGGACACCAGGACTATTAGCGTGAGCAAAAGCACGTGCCGGGGATTTACGATCATCATTCCTCTTTTCAATTAGCCAAAGATGTCGCGGACCTTATCAACTAACCCCTTGCTCTCCAGATCCTTGTTCTCAACTTCCGCCAACTGCTCGAGCAGGCGACGTTGTTCTCTCGTCAACGTCGTCGGAGTGATTACGGTCGCTGAAACAAACAGGTCGCCTCGACCACGCCCGCCCAGGACCGGCATCCCCTTCCCTCTGAGCCGAAACACCGTGCCCGTTTGTGTGCCCATCGGGACCTTCAGCTTCTCCTCGCCGTCGAGCGTTTTGACCATGATGTCTGCCCCTAACGCCGCCTGCGCGAAAGTGATCGGAACGGCCTCGTAGAGGTTGCTACCTTGTCGCTCAAACTGCTCGTGCTCCGAAACGTGGATAACCACGTAAAGGTCCCCCGGCGCGCCCCCCTGCGTTCCGGATTCCCCTTCACCAGATACGCGTAAACGAGAGCCGGTTTCGACCCCCGCCGGGATTTTTACTTCCATCTGTTTCTCGCGCTCGACTCTGCCTGAGCCTTTGCAGTCGGCACAAGGGTTCTTGATCACTCGTCCCGTGCCGCGACACACGTGACACGTCCGCGCCACCGAGAAGAATCCCTGCTGGTAACGCACCTGGCCACTGCCACTGCACGTCGAACAAGTCTCCGGCTGGCTTCCCTCCGCCGCGCCCGAACCTTTGCACGTATCGCACGTCTCCAAACGCGGAATTCGGAGTTGCGCAGTCATGCCGTTGGCTGCTTCTTCGAGCGTGATCTCCAGGTCGTAACGAAGATCTGCGCCTCGTTGTGCCGACGTACGACGGCCACCACGACCTCCGCCAAACACGTCGCCAAAACCAAATAGGTCGCCGAGTATGTCTTCGATGCCGCCAAAACCCGGCGCTCCCCACGCTCCGGCGCCGGCGCTACTGGAAACTCCCGCATGGCCAAACCGGTCGTAACGTTTGCGCTGCTCGGGATCCGACAGCACGCTATAAGCTTCCGCTGCTTCCTTAAACTTTTCTTCCGCGCTGGCGTCGTTCGGGTTCTTGTCCGGGTGATACTTCACCGCCAGACGACGATAAGCGCTCTTCAGTTCCTGGTCCGTCGCGGTGCGGCTAACGCCCAGGACTTCGTAATAATCACGTTTCTCCATAACAGTTCTAGTAATACCTCTCTACGTCTATGAATAATCTTAAGCTTCGGTGGTTGCGTCGGCTGTGGAGTTCAACATTGCGGATGTGAGTTGCCCGGCTACGCGTTCCAGCTTGTTCAGAGCAATCTTAATCTCTTCGACTTTATCTGTCTTGATGGCTACCTCGGCCTCGCCAAACACTTTCTCCGCTGCATCCTGATCGGGCTCCGGCAGCAAACCGCCAAATTTCGTAAACGACTTCTGTGTGTTTCTGAGCAGCGAATCGACTTTCGTTCGCAACACCAGCAACTCTTTCGTGCTCTTGTCGGTGTCCGCGAATTCTTCTGCCTCGCGGATGAGCCGATCGATCTCTTCCGGCGTCAGGCCCGAGGTCGGCGTAATGCGCATCTGCTGCTCGCGTCCGGAGGTCTTGTCCACGGCCGAAACTGAAACGATGCCGTTCGCGTCGACTTCAAACGAGACCTCGATCTGCGGCACGCCGCGCGGATTCGGCGGGATTCCGACCAGCTCAAACTTGCCGAGCGAACGATTGCCCTGGGCCACTTCGCGCTCGCCCTGGAGCACATGAATCTCGACCGACGACTGGTTGTCGACGACCGTCGTGAACGTCAGGCTGTTACGCAGCGGAATGGTGGAATTGCGCTCGATGATCTTGGTAAACAGTCCGCCACGTGTCTCCAATCCCAGGCTCAACGGCAAGACGTCCAGCAGCACGATGTCTTTCACTTCACCGTTCAACACACCACCCTGGATCGCCGCGCCCATCGCTACCACTTCATCCGGGTTGATCTCAGACGAAGGTTTGCGCCCGAAGATCTTCTCAACCGTGCGCTCAACAATCGGCGAACGCGTTTGGCCGCCGACGAGGATCACTTTGTGAATGTCTGACGGTTGCAGCTTCGCGTCTTTTAACGCTGACTGACACGGTTCGATCGTCTGGTCGACAAGATCGCTGACCAATTCTTCAAACTGCGCCCGCGTTAGTGATTTATTGAAGTGCTTTGGTCCCGTCGCGTCGGCGGCAATGAACGGCAAGTTGATACCGGTTTCCGTTGCGGTTGAAAGATCGCACTTGGCGCGTTCGGCAACCTCTTTCAGTCGCTGCAAAGCCAGACGGTCCTGTTTCAAGTCGATTCCGGTGTCTTCCAGAAACTGATCCGCCATCCAGGTCATGATGCGTTCGTCGAAGTCTTCACCGCCGAGAAACGTGTTACCGGAAGTCGAAAGCACTTCGAAAACGCCGTCGTTCATCTCGAGGATCGAGATGTCGAAAGTGCCGCCGCCGAGGTCGTAAACCGCGATCCGCTCGACGTCCGCTTTGCCCTGACCATACGCCAGCGCCGCCGCCGTCGGCTCGTTAATGATGCGCTCAACTTTCATACCGGCAATCCTGCCGGCGTCTTTGGTTGCTTGCCGCTGAGTGTCGTCGAAGTAAGCGGGTACGGTGATGATAGCTTCCGTGACGGCTTCGCCGAGAAAGTCTTCAGCCGCGGCTTTCAAGCGTTGCAGGACAATCCCTGACAACTCCGGGGGGCTGTAGTTCCGGCCCTGCACGCGGACGCGCGCGTCGCCGTTTGACGAGTCGACGATCTCGAACGACGCGGTTTCGCGCATCTTGGTGACTTCGGTCGAGTTGAACTTTCTGCCGATGAGTCGCTTGACGGCAAATACCGTATTGGCTGCGTTTGTGACCGCCTGTCGTTTGGCGATCTGGCCCACCAGTCGCTCACCTTTCTCGGTGAAACCGACGACAGTCGGCGTCGTGCGTCCACCTTCCTTGTTCGGAATAATCTGCACCGCGCCGCCTTCGAGAACCGAGACGCAGCAATTGGTGGTGCCTAAATCTATTCCGATCGTCTTTCCCATCGTCAGAACTTACGTTTCACGCAAAGGCGCAAAGAAGGCAAAGAACTCGCAAAGAAGTTTGGAGTTTCTTTGCTCTCTTTGCGTCTTTGCGTGAATACATACCTTGTGCCTTTTTGTGGCTACTCTTTTTTGGCCACTTTTACGATCGCGGGGCGAATAAGCTTGTCGCCGAGGCGGTAGCCGGCAACCAGTTCCTGCATTACGGTGTCAGGCTCGTATTCGTCGGTGGCTTCGGTTACCACTGCCTCGTGAACGTGCGGATCGAACGGTTCGCCAACAGCGGCAATCGGCTTCACGCCCAACGCATCGAGCACTCCACTGAGTTGTTTGCAGATCAGATCCACACCGCTGAGAAAATGCCGAAACTCGTCTGACTCTGACGCTTCGACCGAAGCCTCGGTTTCCAAAGCCCGTTTCAGATTGTCCAACACGGGCAAGAGTTTGGCTGCGACATCGGCGACGACGCGGTTGTACGTCTCGCTTCGTTCGCGTTCAACGCGCTTGCGGTAGTTCTCAAAGTCAGCCTGCCGGCGCGCGAGCCGATCTTTGAGCTCGGCGTTTTCCGCTTCAACTCGCTTCAACTCGGCGCGGGTGGCGATCAGTTCCGCCGTGTCCGGTCCACCCGTAGCTTCGTCCGTTTCCGCTTCACCGCCGCCGAAGAGATCTTCGGTCGTGAAGTCATAATCAGCCTCAGATAAAACGTCTTCGCCCTGGTTATCAGGATCTTCCCTATTCATTTCGTCCGATGTGCTCTCCGCAGACCTTGATTCTTCGTCAGCGTCAGTAAATTTGATTGGGATGCGGTGCGAACCCTTGTCGCGTCTGTCTGATGTCATTAGGAAGGATCGGATCTCTACTACTGACTCAACGTGCAGCCTGTTCGCCCAAGCGATGCTCAATCAACCGCGCCATGTAGTTTACCATAGCCATTATTCGTGCATATTCTATTCTCATCGGCCCAACCACGCTGAGAGTGCCGACGTTATCGTTCGAGCCGACGCGATAAGGCGCGGTGATCAGCGCGCAGTTCTGCATCGAGCTTGCCGGATGCTCCCGGCCAATTACCACGTGTACATCGCCGGGGTAAGCTGCGGCATCGTGAACACATTCGTTGAGAATCTTGATCAGCCGCGACTTCTCTTCAAAGGTGCGGAACAGCTCGCGCATGCGCTCGATATCGACGAAGTCGGGCTTCGTAAGGATGTTTGAAGCGCCGTCTACGTAAATGTCACCCGTAGTTTCCTCGCCTTCGAGGCTCCGCTCGCACAACAGGATCGCGTTCTGGAGCAGCTTGTCGTAAAGCGCCTTCTCTTCTTTCATTAGCTCGACGATCTCGGTGCGAATCGCGAGCAGGCTCTTGCCGCTGAACTCAGTATTCAGATAGCGCGCCGTGCGGTCGAGGTCGTCCTGAGTCAGATCGTCCGCGAGACGAATCACTTTGTTGTGGATGATGTTGGCGGTCGACACCAGCACAACCAGGATTCGCCTGTCCGGCAGCAGCATGAACTCGATGTGATTGAGCCGGTTGTCAGCGAGCGACGGCGAAATGACGATGCCCACGTTCTGCGAGAGCGCCGAAAGCACGTGCGACGCTGTTTCCATCAATCGATCAGGAGACGAGCCCGCGTCGAAGTCGCTGGCTGAGAAGAGATGGTCGATCGCTTTTAGATCGGTGCGCGACAGCCGCGCTTCGCCGAGCATGTTGTCGACGTAGTAGCGATAGCCCTTGTCAGTCGGCACACGACCGGCGGAAGTGTGTGGCTGCTCGACTAATCCAGCCTCCTCGAGCTCGCCCATCACGTTGCGAATTGTCGCCGGACTCCAACCGTACCCGTGTGAAAAGCGGTCAGAGAGCACACGCGAGCCAACCGCCTCGCCAGTGACGAGGTGTTCCTTGATCAGGGCCGCGAGTAAGATCTCCGCGCGGGAATCTAAAGCGCCCTTCTCAGTCGATTGGAGGTTTGAGGCTCTCCGGGGCATGAATTGGCAGTATACAAACTTATCCACAGATTGCACAGATTAGGTCAAATCCGGGTAATCTGCGGCTTTTGTGGCCACATGTAAATTATTGAATTCAAGGCGCTTATTGTCACTCCCCGCCAAAGGTTGACTGCTCGCACCCGCCGTCCTTAAGATTATGTCCCCCGAACCGCTGTTTGCCTCCGAGAGTTACCGCAATGAATGAAGTAACAAAATTTTTCGCCGACGCATTTCGTCATATGGGCGGCAACCGCGGTGTGCCTGTGATTGAAGTTCGCTTTTATCCTTACGCCGGACTGCGCCACACGATCCGTTTGCGGTCGGGGCGAGTGTACGTGCGGCTCTCGGATATCTGTAAAGACGCGCCGCCTGAAGCGCTGCGGGCGCTGGCGTGGATCCTCGTGGCGCGACTGCTCGGGAAGCGAGTGCCGACGATTCACGACCGGGTTTATCGCGATTACTCACTGACACCGGCGGTCATGCGTTCGTCGGATCTGGCGCGTCGAGGTCGAGGACGCAAGATGATCTCCTCCGCACAGGGCGAGGTTTACGATCTTGATCGAATGTTTACAAAGCTGAATCGCAAGTACTTTGACGGCCAGATTCCAAAGCCGACGATCACCTGGTCGCAACGCAGGACCAAGAGCATTCTCGGCCATCACGACCATATTTACGACAGCATCACTATCAGCAAGACGCTGGATTCGACCGATGTTCCGGAGTGGTTTGTCGAGTACATCCTTTATCACGAGATGCTGCACATTAAACATCCTGCACGTTTGATCAACGGGCGGCGTTACTATCACACCAGCGCTTTCAGGCTCGATGAGCGCAAATTTTCACACTATGAGCAAGCGCAGAAGTGGCTTGATCGCCTTGCGCGGCTGCGCCGAGTGCCACGCGCGCGGGCGGCGTGAAAGTTATTGCAACTATTCCATTCGATTTGCGTTATTGAAAACGAGGTAGGTGGGCTCCTCAAAAAGGGTGGTCGTCCTGGACGAGTTTCAGGGAGGCCGCCCTTCTTCTTATAGGTCCTATTCGTCCTATACGACCTATTCTTCCGCCACTAGACAAGCCCAAACCCGTCCCGTTAGACTACCTGTTTTGCTAAGGGCCTACCTTTTTAAACGGAGACTTCAGTTATATGGCTATTCCTGCTACTCAGATTCGACGCGGTATGGTTATCGTTTTCGAGGGCCAACCGTGCAAAGTTCTTGAATTCAGACACCACACGCCCGGCAACCTGCGGGCAATGATCCAGACCAAACTGCGAAATATTCGTACGGGGGCTTCGTTTGAACATCGCTTCCGCTCCGCAGACACAGTGGATCGCGCCTCTCTCGAACAACACGAGATGGAATTCCTCTACTCAGACGGCTCTCATCATCACTTCATGAACACCGAGAACTACGAACAAACTGCCCTCAGCGAAGAAGAACTCGGCGACGCCGCGCAGTGGTTGATGCCCGGCATGAGAATCCAGGCAGAGTTTTACGAAGGCGCTCCGATCGGCATCGATCTGCCGCCGTCAATGGAGCTGACAGTCACTCAAACCGAACCAACACTCAAGAGCGCTACAGTTTCCAACGTCAACAAGCCTGCTACTCTCGAGAACGGAGTGACCATCACGGTGCCTCCATTCGTCAACGAAGGCGATCGAATTCGGGTGGATCCTACGGAAGGGCGGTACATCGAGCGAGCAAAGTGAGCAGCCTATGTACCTGGCTTACAGCCTCCTGCTAACGCTCGGTCTCGTGGTCCTGATCCCTCACTTCCTTTTTCAAGCGCTGGCGCACGGTAAGTACATCGCCGGACTCCGCCAGCGCCTCGGCAGTGTTCCGCAAGTCGATGGCAAGCCAGTCATCTGGCTTCATTGCGTTTCGGTTGGGGAGACTCAGGCGGCCCGCCCGCTTGCACAACGTCTGAAACAGGAGTTTCCACATCATGCTCTCGTCGTCTCAACTATCACGCTGACTGGACAGACGCTGGCGCGCGACGTCTTTCGCGATCAGGCGGAGAGCGTTTTTTACTTTCCCTTCGACTGGCGCTGGTCAGCTCGCCGGGCACTCAAAGCGATCAATCCTGCGGCTGTGCTGATCATGGAAACTGAGCTCTGGCCAAACTTCCTGCGCGAGTGCAAAGCGAGACGCATTCCGGTCGCCCTGGTGAATGGGCGTATCTCGCGGCAGTCGTACCGGCGATACACGTTGATTAAGTTCTTTCTGCGGCGCGTGCTTTCGTGTCTCAGCGTCGCCGTTATGCAGTCTGAAACGGACGCGGAGAGATTGCAGTCGCTCGGGATGGAGAGCGACAGGCTTTTCACCGCCGGTAATCTGAAGTTTGACGCGGAAGTCGCGGGTGAGACTACGCGGATTGAAGAGATTGGAAACAGATTTGGTTTTCGTTCCGGTACGCCTTTAATTCTTGCGGCCAGCACTCATTCAGGCGAAGAGGCGATGATTCTTGAAAGCTTCAAACAGCTTCGAACGAAACAACCAGTGCGACTGATGATTGCGCCACGTCATCCCGAGCGTTTCAACGAAGTCGCCGCACTGATCCAGAAGTCAGGCTTGAGTTGGGCGAGGAAAACGAATCCACCACAGCCGGAAGACGCGGACGCGGCGGTGATCCTGCTCGATACTATCGGCGAGTTGCCCGCGACCTACTCACTGGCGGACGTCGTTTTTGTCGGCGGGAGCCTCGTCGATAAAGGTGGTCACAATGTGCTCGAACCGGCGGCAGCGGGCGCGGCGGTCGTAACCGGAGCGCACACGCATAACTTTCACGCGATCGTCGATCTGATGGTCGAGGCCGGCGCCATAGTGCAACTGCCGCCCGTGATTACCATTGAAGAGATCACGAACGTCTTCGCTGAACTGCTCGCGAGCATCGAGGAGCGCGACGCGCTTGGCCGCCGCGCCAAGCAACTCGTCACCGACAATCAGGGCGCGACCGACAGAACGATTAAACTCATCTTATCGACCGCAAACGCTCACATTTCATGAAATCATTCGTTCTTCCGCCACTTAGCATCCTGTACGGCGCAGTCACGCGCACGCGTCTTTCTCTTTATCGTCGCGGGACCTTTCAAACTACCAAACTCGATCGTCCCGTGATCAGTATTGGCAACATCACCACTGGCGGAACGGGAAAGACGCCGCTCGTTGAGTGGGTGGCGAGAACGATCGCCGGCCAGGGTAAGAAAGTCTGCATCCTGACGCGTGGATACGGTCGTAAAGATCCGCATCTGCAGGTGATTGTGTCCGATGGCTATGGCGTGCTGGCGTCACCGGCTGAGGCCGGCGACGAGCCCTATCTGCTCGCGACGAAGCTGACGGGACAAGCGGCGGTGATCAGCAGCGCTGATCGGATCGCGGCAGGGCGAGAGGCGATTAAGGATTTCGGCACCGAGTGTTTTGTGTTGGATGACGGGTTTCAGCATCTGCGTCTCGCGCGCGACCTGAACGTCGTAACGATCGATGCGACTAATCCGTGGGGCGGCGGCAGTCTGCTGCCTCATGGACGACTGCGAGAAAAGCCGGAGGGACTGAGCAGGGCTGATTGCGTTGTGATCACGAGGTGCGATCAGGTGGATAGTGTCGATGCGCTTCGCGAGGAGATAGTGCGGTTGGCGGGTGAGCGTCCGATCTTTGAGTCGAAAATGCGGCCGTTGCGTGTGTCGTCGTTGAAGAATCCGTCGGAGACGCTTGCGCCGCCGGCACGTATCGCGACTTTTTGCGCGATTGGAAATCCGCACTCGTTCTTCGAGAACCTGCGAGGATTAGGTTTTGAGCTCGCGCTGCAAAAGTCATTTCCCGATCATCACGCTTACACGCAGGACGAGATCGATTCGCTGGTTCAGTCCGCAAAGGACACAGGCGCGACCTGCCTAATCACCACCGCAAAAGACGCAGTCAAACTCCGAACCCTATCCTTCTCAATTCCCTGCTACGTCCTGGAGATCGAGATCTCGATCGAGAACGAAGACTCATTCACGCGCCTGATTGTTAAGGCTATCAACCTGCGAAGCAGGTGACATTGGGTAGGAGGCGGAGTTACCTCCGCCGTCCTCCCACACCACCGTACGTACGGTTCCGTATACGGCGGTTCATAAAGCAAGCTGGAAGCGTCGACGTTGTTCCAGCAGTGACAAAAGACCACACCGATCAAAGTAAGATTTAGGAAAGGCAGCATTCATGTGCGCGGCACCAGCGTTCCACCAAGGACCGCGTCCATTCATGGCCGACTTCAGGGCTCGCTCTTTCTCCAGCCCCCGTTGCCTCAGGTTCTTTGCTCGCGTAAAAGGTCGCTTCCATTTGCGCCAGATTAGGCTACGTAACTCCCGTCTTATCCAGCTATCCAGTTCTTCGAAGATTCCTTTCACCTCCGCCAGCCGGAAGTAGTTCAGCCAGCCGCGCAGTAGTGGTGTCAGTTGTTCCTCGATTAACCGCCTCAGGTTGCTGCCTCTGCCGCGCCGAAAGATTTCCCGCAGCTTTCCTTTCAGTCGCGGCACTGATTCGCGGGCCACTTTCAGCCGCGCCTCACGCTGTGACGTAAACGAGTAGCCCAGGAACTTTCGCTGCCACGGGCGAGCCACGGCGCTTTTCTCCGCATTCACCTTGAGCCGCAGTCGTCGTTCAAGGAATATCGTTAACGACTTTAGCACTCGCTCTCCCGCACTTCGTGACTGCACATACACATTACAGTCATCGGCGTAGCGACAGAACTTGTGACCGCGTCGTGCCAACTCCTTATCCAACTCATCGAGCAGAATGTTCGACAGCAATGGCGAGAGGGGTCCACCCTGGGGCGTTCCTTCTCGTCGCGCTGTCGTCAACCCGTTCGACATCATGCCGGCTTGCAGATATCTGCGAATTAGTCGCAGCACTCGCTTGTCTTTGCTTCGCCTTGCTAACCGCGACATCAACATGTCATGGTTCACGCGGTCGAAGAACTTCTCCAAATCGATGTCTACCACCCAGCGCCGCCCTTCACGCACATGCTGCTGTGCCTTTAACACCGCCTGATGCGCACTCCGTTGCGGCCGAAAGCCGTAGCTCGATTCAGAAAAGTGTGGTTCAAAGAGTGGGCTTAGTACCTGATGCAACGCCTGTTGAATCAGCCGGTCTACCACCGTCGGAATGCCCAACATCCTCATCCCTTTGCCACCGGGCTTGGGTATCTCTACCTTCAGCACCGGCTGTGGCTGGTAGCTTCCCGCCAACAGTTCCTCTCTGATGCGCGGCCAGTGCTCACGCAGATAGTCTCGCAGTTGCGCCACCGTCATGTTGTCCACTCCGGCGGCGCCGCTGTTTCGCTCCACCTGTTTGAGCGCCAGCCACATGTTCTTTCGTTCGACCACTGCTTCTAACAACTGCTCTACTTCCGGTTCAGAGTTATCTCTCGTTGCCGTGTCGCTTGACGCACCCAAGCCTTCTTCTTGCCAATTCCGTTGGCTGCTTTCCGGGTGGGAGTCGGGCCTCTCAGCTCTTCTATCCGCGTCTCTGCTGCTCATCGAAACTCGAGTCTCCGTTCCGTTACTTCATGTTCAGGCCTTCAGTTCGGTCCAATGAACCTACTATGCCCTCGGCTGACTTCTGCAACTTCATCCCATCGCCTTTCAACGACAGTAGCTCAAAGCAAAGTTGCAGACCTCCCCGGGTAATGCGCTCTCACCTTCACGCTTATGCCCGCCGCATATACATACCATCTCTCCGTACAGGTACCGGACTTTGAAGAATTCTGCCTTCTCATCCAGATGGCATGCCTCATATGCGATTTCTGTTCGTCGGGCCAGCGCTTTGCCTACGGCTTCCTTCAGATTCCACCTCGCGGTAGACACCCTTGCCGTTCAGCTAACGATTCCCCCTGTCGGGTTCGTAGGAGACTTTCACTCCCTAGTTAGAGCGCCCTGCCGGGCGCACAGCATAAAGCCTGGGGCGCAAGCCCCAGGATCGAGGCAAGAAAAACCGAATTGAGCCCGCGAAGCGGGCGGCAGCGCCGTCGCCCACTTCGCGGGCTCAAAATTTCCTCATTACTAATCCTTTTCCTGGGGCTTGCGCCCCAGGCTTTATTCTGTCACCTGCTTCGCAGGTTAATTCAAAGGTGTCGGGGTTGGGGAGGGTTTCTCGGGAGGCTTGGTGGATGACGGTACGGGAGGCGGTGCGGTCTCCGGCACAACGCTGCGCGTTGGCTCCGGCAATGCCGGCGCCTTGCGATTACTATTCGCATTGCTGTTCTTGTTCTCGTTCGCATTCGCCTCAGGGGTCGCGTCTTCAATCACCTCCGGCGACACTGCCGCGTTCGCATTCGGACTCGCACTCACATTCGCCGGCGGAGCGATCGTTCCTCCCGAAGGCAACCCTTCTTCAGCCCTTCCGGTCGGCGGCGACGCCACCTGCGCCGGCTGGCTATTCGGATCCGCTGCCAGCGACTGCGCCGGTTGTTGATTCGCGTTCGCATCGGTCGTCGCCGGCGAGTTGCGCGTCAACATAAAGATCACCGCAAACGCAACGGCCAAAACGATTGCCGAAGGAATCACGATCTTCATCGGACTGAAATTCGACCCAGCCTGCGGCGGCGGCATCGTTTCCTGAACCGGAATCATTACGGGCTCACGTCGCGGCGACATATACGGCGGCTCTTCTCTCGGCCTCACCATCGTCACTTCGTCAGGGTCGTCCGCTCTTACCGGAGTCTCCGCGGTTGTTACCGGCGCCAGCCGGTGTATCGTCATGCCTGACGCGATCGTCAAATCCTCAATCAACTCCGCAACGTTCTGATAACGATTGCTGGGAAGCTTTGCCATCGCCCGCGCCACGACCCGCGCCACCGACGCCGGCAAATCATCTCTCTCCTCCAGCACTGACGGCACCGGCTCCTGCAAGTGCTTCATCATCACCATCGTCGGCGAGTCGCCGGAGAACGGGACGTGTCCCACCAGCATCTCGTAAAGAATCACGCCAAGCGAATAGATATCGGAACGCGCGTCAATCTCAGAATCCTGCGAACACTGCTCGGGCGACATGTACTGCGGCGTGCCGATGACGAGATTCGGCGCAGTCAAATTTGTATCGACAACTCCGTCAGGCTCGTTGATCTTGGCGATGCCGAAGTCCAGCACTTTTGCATAGTCGCTGGTCATCGTGTCGAGCAGCATGATGTTGTCGCTCTTGAGATCGCGATGTACGACGCCCTGCGCATGTGCGGCGTGGAGCGCGTCGCCAACCTGCCGCGTAATATCGACCACGCGTGCAAGCGGCAGTGGGCCTTCGTCACGTATCAGTTGCTTGAGCGTCTTGCCGCTCAAAAACTCCATTACCAGGAAGACGTGCCCGCTATCGTCCTCGCCAAAATCGGTAACACTCAAAGCATTGGGATGAGAGATGCGCGAGGCGGCGCGTGCTTCTCGCGAGAAGCGAGCCACGATCTTTTCGTCGGCTGCGAGTGAAGGGCGCAGCACCTTGATGGCGACGGTTTTGTCCATCAGCACGTGCGTGCCGCGATAGACAGTGCCCATGCCTCCTTCGTTGAGGCGTGCATCGATGCGGTATTTGCCGGCGAGCGTAGTGCCGATGAGTGAATCGCCTTCCTTCTCCAGCGCGATTCCGTCCGCCGGACAAAGCGTCGTCGTATCAGGATATTCAACTCCACATTTCGGGCACTTCTTCATTGATGTCAGCCTATCAAAAGGGCACACAAAAAACCATCCACAGATTACACAGAAATAATCTGTGAAATCTGTGGATGGCTTAAATCATTCTTACTACATTAGCTCGGTTTGACTACCGCGAAGACTACCAGCAACGCGAACAGCACCAGCGACTCGATCAGCGCGAGGCCGAGAATCATCATCGTCTGGATACGTCCGGCGGCGCCGGGATTACGGGCCGCGCCTTCACAAGCCGCTGCGCCGATGCGCGACTGTCCGACTGCGCCACCAAACACCGCAATCGCGAAACCAACGCCTGCGGCCAGCGCGCGATACTTGCTGACTGAACTCGCATTGTCGCCGGCTTCGGCTGCCGTTTGCGCAAACACGGTCATGGCACTCATGAGAATGCCTACCACCGCGAACAGCAACATTCTGAATTTGTTCATGTGTTCCTCCTCTAAGCCGGGACGTTTATTATTTCGCCTGCATCCGGTATCCACCGCCCCTCTTACAACGGCGCTCCTGCGAAACAGACCTGACTTGCTATGAATGTGTCCGGCTCTCGAATGGGTCTCCGACTTGCGCGGTAACGTTTGCGGCCACGTTTGACCACACCGCTCACCACGCGCTGGATAATGCCAAATTAAGTAAGAACTGGAGCGATGTATTCGTCGCCCTCGTAGTGCTCTTCGCCGTGCGCCGTGTGTGGATCGTGCGGCGGATGCGACACTTCACTGATATAAAGCTGCGACAGCAGTATGAAAACAAATGTCTGAACCGTGGCCACGAAGACACTCAAAAGCATCAGCGGCAGAGGTATAATCAACTGCGTATACGGTGGAGCGAGATTCGCGACGGTCTCCAGCACCTTCTCGTCCGCAAACAAGTTACCGAATAGACGGATGCCGAGTGAAAACGGACGAATCAAATTACTGATCAACTCGATCGGAAAGATCAGCGGCGCAATCCACCAGATTGGTCCGGCGAGATGTTTCAAATGACCGAAAAGTCCGTTCTCGCTGACACCGATGTAGTTGTAGTAAAGAAACGAGCTCAAGCCGAGCGCGAACGTCACACTAGTTGCCGCCGTTGGGCTCATGAACAACGGAAACAGCCCCATGAGATTCGACACGAGAATCAGCACGGCAAACGTCATCACCACTGGAAAGTACTTCAATCCATGTGGTCCAATGATGTCGGCGAGCATGTTCCGCACGGCGAGCACGCTGAGTTCCAGTGTCTGCTGAGCGTGACCCGGCTCGCTCTCGGAAAGCTTCCCTTTCAGGATCCAGATGATGACCACACTCAAGATACACGCGATGAAAAACATCACCGTGTACCAGGGGATCGCGTTCTCTGGTGTGTATTTACCAAACGCGGATTCGGCGTTGGTGCCGAAATAGCCGAGGATGTAGTCCCATTTCGGCTTTGTGTGGTTCAGCTCAAATGCCAGTGCCTGCTCACCGAACCAACTATTGACCAACTGCACGATGATAGGCGCGTGGTGCTCTGCTTCTTCGGCGTGTTCGGCGGCTTTGTGAGCGCCTTCCGCGGCTTCTGCCAACAAGAACATCAACTAGTTTCCTCTCGCTCGATAATTGCGAAGTAGAACTCTCTTAAAGCTTCGGCAAACATTGCTACAACAAAACTCGACAAACCTACGAAAACGAAGGGCAGCGAAATGAGATCAAGCGTGTAGGCTGAAAAGACGACCGCGCCGATTACTACGTAACGGAGCACGAATTGTGCGAGCCGCAATTGCGGCTGCCCGCCAACGGCTGACAGTTGAATCGCAGCCGCAGCCGAATTTTTGAGCCAGTTATGACTGAAAAGTGCCAGCAAACCACCTATTAAAAGGCCGGTCGTCACACGCCAGGGCGCGACGAACGCAGAGACCGCCACAGCGAAAGCAGTCGTGAGCGCCATAGTGCGAAACACACGTGTGTGAATGGAGTCGTGCATGCGCGAAGCTGGTGATTCTAACTGGGATTTCGGCTAATTGTCTATCCGTGGCATCCGTGGCTAATAAGTCTTGGAGCTCAGACGGACGAATTCGAAGAGACCGGCGGCGGAGCCGAGGATGATGCCGCCGATCAGGAGCCAGGGTTGAGTTCCGAGCCACTTGTCCAGAAACCAGCCCAGGGCGCAAAAAACGGCGACTGACGCAAATAAAGCAATACCAGCCGCATAAGCAAAGCCACTCTTTCGATTCTCGTCCTGATCCGCCACGAACTCACCAGCTTTCACGCGTCAAATAGTTTCGCGGGATCTCGAAAAGCAATGACCGGCGTGAGTGGCGCATCGAGTCGTGAATAAAGCAGACGTGCGTACACCAGCACGCCTTGCCCCCATCGATCTGCGCCAGTTCCTGCCGGCGCTCGTTCGCAGCCCAAAGCGCGCCGAAGTCGTAATCAAAGTCTACGAGTGAGGCAAACTTCTCTCGCAGCTCGCAGGCGCGGACGTCACCGTTGTAATCGATGACCGCGGTGGTCTCACCTGCCGTGCAGGGAAAGGCCCACGGGGTCGGTTGCTGGAAGTTTGCGTGCTGCGTGCGGTAGTGGGTGATGATCGTGCCGGCGTAAACAGCATTCTTAATAAAGCGCTTGCTCCGATCGTCTGCCGCAAACATGCGCTCGCCGTAACGTTTCGTCAGTTTCGAGACATGCGCGTACATCGCCGGCAGCACTTCCGGCGGTACTTGCTTGATCTGTTCGCCCACCAGTGTCTCGCCGCGAATGATGTTGAAGTACTGGCCGTCCAAACGGTAGTTCTCCCACATGAACTCCGAGAGCATTTCGATCTCAGTGTAGTTTTCCGCGCACACCACCGTGTTGACGTTGAGACGAAAACGATCCGTATATTTCTCCTTCAGCGGATAGAGCGACTCGATGCAGTCAAGCGCCTTCTCCCAGTTACCCGGCACACCGCGGATGCGATCGTGCGTCTCACCATAGCCGTCGAGCGCGATGTTCAGATAGAGATCGATGTTCGGATTGTTTCCGAGGGCACGATCCACTACGTCATAAACGCGCGACTTAATGAGTCCATTGGTGGGAATGATGATGCGATTCACACCATTGTTGGAAACGAAAAGATCAATGATGTCCGAAAGATCGCGTCGCAACGTCGGCTCGCCACCGGAGAGCCAGAGGTCAGTGATCGGCGGCATCGTGCGTGAGACTTTCTCGATTTGCGCAAACATCAGGTCGCCCGGCTGGTTCAACTCTTCGTGATAGAAACACGTCTGGCAGAACGCATTGCAACGCGAAGTGACGAACAGGATCACGGTGCCGAGTCGCTTTTCGCGTTTCGACGATCGCAACAACTGCACAAACTGTACGGCTTTGTTGGTCATTGAGACTTGCGGGAGATAATGACAGCTTCGCTTGGTGATTTCAATTCATAGGTAATGCCGCGCCACTCGATGCGCCGTGAGAAGCCCGCGACGATGCAGTTGTAAAGATAGAGCAAAGACGCGAATGGCCAGAGCAGAACATGGGCTACGAGATCGCGGCGATCAGTTTGAAGAACACTGGAAACCGCGCGGAAGCGAATGAAAGATTTGGCGGCACCGAGCGTGAAGATGATTAACGTAAAAATATAAGCCGCAGATGAACGCGGATAAACGCCGATCAGAAGGAGACCGCCGAAGAAGGCGAGGACAAAAAGAGATGAGCCGAGGAGTAGTGGAAGCCAAAGATGTGACGCGTAGACGCGAGTGATCTTGATCTGGCGCGTCGTGAACTCAAACAACTCGCGCCAGCCGCAGTCGCCAACCGAGCTGACCAGACAGTTTGGCGTGAAATGAATCGGGAGTTTTGCTTCTTTGAGAACACGCGTGATCGTGAAGTCATCGGAGACAGTGCCGCGCCAGCGATCGCTGACGTTAAGTTGCTCGAAAGTGCTGCGACGGATCGCAGTTGACCCTCCCCAACAGAAGTTCTTCGCCGTATCTCCGCCCAGCGCGGAAGCGATCGAGGCATTCCAAACGCCGCGCAGCCGCGAAGCTATCCCACCTTTTTCCGGAACGAACCAGCGATAACCACTCGAAGCACCAAGCGTCTCGTCCGCGAGCGGCGCGACCAGTTTTCTGAGCCAGTCTTTCGCCGGTCGGGCATCGGTATCAACAAAGACCAATACTTCTGATTCAGGATCAACCTGCGCGGCAGCGACTCGCAGGTTATGCACCTTCTGCCCGCTATCAGTCGCCGGACCAGCGATAATCGTTCTGCCAATCTGTGAAGATCCGTGGCTAACTAACCTGGCAGCCGGATCATCCACGCGATCGAAAACAAACAGAACCTCGTAGCGCGGATAATCCTGTTCGAGCAGCGGACGAAGATTGTCAGCCAATCCGGGCTCGAGTCCACGGCACGGCGCAATCACCGACACAAACGGCTGAAAGTCCTGCCACGCGCGGCTCGTCTCGCGCCGCACGTAAGCAGCGAAACGAAATCCGCCCATTAAAGATTTGATCCCGATCCAGCAGGCGACGAGCGCGAGGAAGTAGTAGACCACCATCACTTCGATGGTATCAGTGTTTGCGCGAGCTCAATGAGTGGCTGTGGATAGACGCCGACCACGATGATTCCGATCACAGAAACAACTAAGACCACTTGCAGCGCGGGTGAGAGTGCCAGCGGCCTGTTGTCGGCGATGCGGTCGCCGAGATACATCACCTTGATGAAGCGCACGTAGTAGTAGAAGGAGACGACTGTATTGAGAATGGCCCAGGTAGCCAGCCAATAGTACCAACTCTTGTGCTCGGCTGTGCCGCGCTGGATCAGGCCGCCAAACAGGAAATACTTTCCGATGAATCCTCCGGTCATAGGCAAGCCGCCGAGTGACAGCATGAAGATCGCCATCATCGCGGCCATGAACGGCTCCTTTTGAGCCAGGCCGGTCAGGTCGTCGACGTTGTCGCCGATGATGCCGCGGCGTCGCAAACTGATGATGACGCCGAAAGCGCCCATGTTCATCAATGTGTAGACAAACAAATAAATGATCAAGCCGATATCGCCGTAGAGATTGCCGGCGACGAGCGCGAGCAGCAGATAACCGGCGTTTGAGATCGAAGAATACGCGAGCAGCCGTTTCGAGTTTTCCTGCGTAACGGCGGCCCAGTTACCGACCATGATGGTGATGGCGGCTACCAAACCCAGCAGCGGCGCCCAATCAGCGCGCATCGGCCCGAGCGCTACACTGAAGATACGTGCATACAAAGCGAAGCTCGCGGCCTTGGAGCCGGTGGAAAGAAACGCGGTGACGGAAGTGGGCGCGCCTTCGTAAACGTCGGGTGCCCACATATGAAACGGCACTGCCGCAACTTTGAAGAACAGACCGGCGCCCAGCGCGATCATGCCGAAGAGCAAAAATGGTCGCAGACCCGCAAGGGCCTTCACTTCATCCGTGGCACTGTTACTCCTTACAGCATCCACGGCAACCTGAACTTTCGCCACATGTCCCGAGAGGCTGCTTGCGATTTCGCCGATGTTTGTGGAGCCCGCGGCGCCGTAAATCAACGACATGCCGTAAAGCAACACACCCGACGAAAACGCGCCGAGCAGGAAGTATTTCATCGCGGCTTCGTTCGACTTCTTCTCGCGTTTCGTAAACGCAACCAGCACGTAGAACGTAAGCGCCATCAGCTCGAGACTGATGTAAAGCGAGATCAGATCGTAGCCACAGGCGATAAACATCATTCCCACGGTGGCGAAGAGAATAAGCGCGTAATACTCGCCGTGTTGTTCACCTTCGATGTCGAGAAAGCGAGTCGATATTCCGATCGCGAGTGCGGCGGAGACGAGAAAGATGCCTTTAAATAGGAGTGCGAAGCCGTCGAGTCGCACCATGCCGTAGAAACCAGTGAATGGCAGCGAACTGCCCATGAACCACCACTGCGCCGCCAGTGAGAAAAAAGCGAGCGCCACGCCGACGAAAGCGAAGTACGCGGTGAGCTTGCTCTTGCGGTAAGGCAGTATCACTTCCATTACCAGCGCCACACACGCGCAAACAGTCAGTATCAACTCGGGCACGATCAATTGCAGATCCGTGGCGCTAATTATCGAGGTCGTGTTGGCTTGCAAGAGGAACATTGGTCTTAGATTTTGATCTATACAAAAAGATTTCTCACGCAAAGGCGCAAAGGCGCAAAGCGCTGCCGCGTTTCTAAGGAACTTTCTTTGCGCCTTTGCGCCTTTGCGCGAGAACTAATCATTTTTCTGCTGTTTCAGTTTGCGGCGGGGGCGGGACTGTTCCGGGGATCTGGTAATCCGGTCGCACCGCTCTCACCACTGCATTCACCGGCTGTTGTATGTACTCCAAAAACGGCTTCGGATAGACGCCAATCCACAGCGCGAGAATCATCAACGGCGTCATGTAAACCCACTCACGCCTGTTCAGATCCGGCAACCGCTCGTTCTTCGGATTATCGATCGTGCCGAAAAACATCCGCTGGTACAGCCACAGGAAGTATCCGGCGTTGAGAATGATCCCGAGCGCGGCCCACGCCGCCCACCAGGGATTCGCTTCAAACGCTCCGCGCAACGCCAAAAACTCCGAGATGAACACCGCCAGCAACGGCAGTCCGATCGCAGTCATCACCATGCCGAGAAAGATCGCCGCATAACCCGGCATCACGTGCGACAGTCCGCCAAACTCCGCCACGTTGCGCGTGTGTCGCCGCTCGTAAATTATTCCGACGAGCAGGAAGAGCGCGCCCGAGTAGATGCCGTGATTCACCATCTGCATCACGCCGCCGTTCACGCCGTTCGGATTGAGCGAAAACAGTCCGAGCATCACCATTCCCATCGACGACACCGACGAGTAAGCAACAAGCTTCTTCACGTCGCCGTCTTTTTTGACGACGAAGTACATCGCCGCGAGGGCGCCGTAGATGATGCTCACAATCGCAAGGAAGACGATAACGCTGCGCACGCCGAAAGTGCCGAAGCTGCTCTGGTCTTTTGAAGCCCACGGAAACATCGGCAGGTTGAAGCGATAGAAACCGTAAGTTCCGAGTTTTAGCAGGATGCCGGCAAGAATCACCGAGCCGGCCGTGGGCGCTTCGACGTGAGCGTCAGGTAGCCACGTGTGAAACGGAAACATCGGTACCTTGATCGCAAACCCGAGCGCGAACGCGCCAAACAAAAGCACCTGGAGCGTACCTGTCGGCAGGAAAGGTCCCATCGCCTGCATGTACAGGATGTTGAACGTACCGGTGGCGTTCTGAACTGCTGTTTGATAAGTGCTCGCGACTAGCTGCGCGGCTTGCTCGTTGCCTGCCAGCGCGGCCCACGTCTGCGGAACGACCTTGCTGACCACCGTGGCGTCCTGTGTCAGGAAATACATCTTCAAAACACCGAGCAGCATCACCACCGATCCGACGAGTGTATAAAGAAAGAACTTGATCGCCGCGTAGAGACGATTCTCGCCGCCCCAGATACCGATCAGGAAGTACATCGGCACGAGCGAGACTTCGAAGAACAGGTAAAACAGAAACAGGTCCATCGAAGCGAACACGCCGATCACCGCTGTCTGCAAGAGCAGCAACAGCACGTAGTACTCTTTCTCTCTTTTCTGGATGTAGTCCCACGAAGACAATGCAGCGATCGCGCCGAGCAGTGTCGTCAAAACGATCAGCAGCACGGCGACGCCGTCGACGCCCATCTGGTAGCGCGCGCCGATGATTGGGATCCATTGATGATCTTCGAGAAACTGCATGCCGCCCATGCCGCGGTTGTACTTCAACAGCCAGAGCGAGATGATGAAGTCGAGCGCAAACCACGCAGTGGCAAATCTCTTGATCAGGGTCGACTGGTCCTTCTTCATGAGCGCAAGAATGAGGATTGCGCCCAGCGCCGGCAGCCAGGTGATGATGGAGAGAATGTGCAAGTTAGTCATAAATTAGATCCGGGGGCTATTTACCAAAAGCCGTAATAATGTCGCGCGCAAAGAAGATTACGACCGCAACCATCAATCCCAACACCATGACGAGCGCGTAATTCTGCGTGAATCCGGTTTGCGCAGCGCGGAAGAGCGGCGACATCAAACGCATAATGAAAGCGGCGACGGTGTTGACGAGTCCGTCGACGAGATACTTGTCCACGCCGCCGACGATGCGACTAAGCTGCCGGCTCAACCACGCGAGTCCATTCACAATGCCGTCGACAAGCTTCGAATCAAATGCGAAAACCCCGCGGGCCACGTCCATCGTTCTGCGCGTGATGGTCAAACCGTAGAGCTCGTCGACCCAGTATTTGTTGTAACTGGCGTTGTACAGCGGGCGCAGTCGTTGTGCCCAGATGCCGGCTAACTGTGGCCGCCAGACGTAGAACAGAAAACCAAGCAATATGCCGGTACCCGCGACGATCAATGAAATGATGATAAAGATCCACTCGGTGGCGAGGTGATTGTGCGTCGCGTTATTGACCGAATGTGCCAGGTTGAAGCCGGTGTCCCTGTAGGGTGCCTGGACAAACTCTCCAGCAACCAGTTCAGTATGCTCAGCTTCTGTCGCGGGAGCCTCATGTCCTCCTTCGGCGGTATTAAACTCGCGCGTCAGAGGATTCCAGATAATCGGGTTGAGCCAGTTGACGATGTGCAGCCTGCCCCCGGGATGCTCGCTTCCCGTTACCGGCCTGAAGGCTGGTCCAATACCGACAAAACCGCCGATGACGGCTAACACTGCCAGCACAGCGAGCGGCACCCACATCGACGGAGGCGACTCGTGCGGGACATGCGCGCCGTGTCCGTGGCCGCCGTCTTCGTGTGCGTGACCGTGTGTTACGACGTGGTGGGCAACGTCTTCATGCACTGGTCCAACATGTTCACCCGGTTCATGTCGCGGGCGATCGCCGGCCGAAGGTAACGCGGCGTCGTGCGGTGCAAGACCTTTGTCGTAGGCGGAAGCGTGTGCTTCGTCTGCTTCACCACCCGCGCCTGCGAGAAAGCGTTCCTTGCCCCAGAACGTCATCGCCATCAGGCGCGTCATGTAAAACGCGGTGCAGGTCGCGGCGATGGTACCAACCAGCCAAACGATCCAGCCCAGTGGAATGTAAGTTGTCGACGCTGCGTTCCAGAGGATTTCGTCTTTGGACCAGAACCCGCTGAACGGAATGATGCCGCAGATCGCAAGCCACCCGGCAAAGAACGTCCAATACGTGTAGGGCATGTACTTCTTCAAACCACCCATGCGTCGCATGTCCTGCTCGTGGTGCATGCCGTGAATCACGCTGCCGGCCCCGAGAAACATCAGCGCTTTGAAGAACGCGTGTGTCATCACGTGAAAGATGGCGATCACAAACGCGCCCACGCCGCAGGCCATGAACATGAAGCCGAGCTGTGAAACGGTCGAGTAAGCGAGCACCTTCTTGATGTCGTTCTGCGTGATGCCGATGGTAGCAGCGAAGATCGCGGTCGCAGCGCCGACGAGCGCGACGACGAGCAGCATCGTTTGCGAGTGCTGGAAGATCACGTTTGTGCGCGTGACCATGTAGAGACCGGCGGTGACCATCGTCGCGGCATGGATCAACGCAGAGACTGGTGTTGGTCCGGCCATCGCATCGGGCAGCCAGACGTGCAACGGCAGTTGTGCTGACTTACCGCAGGCGCCGACAAACAGTCCCAAAGCGATCCAGGAGAGGATGCCCCAGTGACCTAGTAACTCGATCGGAAAGCTCTTTGCCTGTTCGAAGACTTCCGTGTATTGCGCGCTGCCGAAAGCTGCGATGATACCGAAGATTGCGAGCGCGAATCCGAAGTCGCCGACGCGATTGGTGATGAAAGCTTTTCGTGAAGCGTTTGCGGCTTCCTGTCGATCGAAGTAGTAACCGATCAGCAGGTAGGAACAGAGACCCACGCCTTCCCAACCGACAAACATCATCAGGAAGTTTGAGCCCATCACGAGCACGAGCATCGCAAACATGAACAGACCCATGTAAGCGAAGAAACGATAAAAACCGGCTTCGCCGTGCATGTAACCCGTGGCGAAAACAAAGATGCACAGGCCGACGCCTGTGACGATCAGCATGAAGATCGACGACAGCGGATCGAGCTGATAGCTCCACTCGATGTTCAGCAAGGCGAATCGAGGCGTCTCCGCAACGCCAATCAGGATAGCAGGGCGTTGAGCTCGCTCTTCGGGCGTCATCGCCGCGAGTTGCTCTTCCGCCTTCTTGTGCACCTCGACGGCCATGTGCTCCTGAATACCCTGGTTGATGCTGACCATGCCCCCGGGAATCCAGTTGAAACTAAAACCATCCTGGCTGGTGACATATGGCTTGGGCCATTCCGCATGGCCACCAAACCCGTAGGAATAAACCGCGGCAACGCTGATGAGGAACGAGAGCGCCACCGAGCCGACGGCGATCCCGCCGATTAGCCTTTCTGAAAAACGAAGCTTGCGACCGAGCAGGCCGTTAATCGCAGCGCCGATTAGAGGTAGCAGGGGAACTAGCCAGATGTATTTTTGCATTTAAGAATAGGTCTTATAAGTCCTATAGGACCAATTACCATTTCAACAAATCAATCTCGTCTACCCAAATCGTTTCCTTGTTCCTGTAAAGCGCGATCACGATGCCAAGACCAATCGCCGCCTCAGCCGCCGCCACAACGATCACGAATACCGTAAATATCTGTCCGGCGGCTGCGTTGACGCTACCCATCTCGTGCAGGTAACGAGAGAACGCGATGAAGTTGAGGTTGGCGGCGTTGAGTATCAACTCGATCGACATGAAGATGACGATGATGTTTCGCCGCGTCAACACTCCCGCAACGCCGATGATGAACAGCAACGCGCCAATCACCAGGAACTTCGAGAGGTCGGGATTCGCGGCCGCGTAGCGCATCAGGTCAAAACGGGCACGCAGCCCCTCCTGGAGCAACAGTGTCACTATGGGATTGAAAAAGTTGAGCATAGTCTATTCCGACTTCGGCTCGAGCCTTGCGAACTCCGAATCTCTTCGGATCTCATCCTGCAGGGTTTCCGGATCGACGTCATCAGCCGATGCCTCCTGCCGGAGGGTGCGCGCGAGCATCACGGACCCGATAATCGCCACCAGCAACAACACGCTCGCGATTTCAAACGGCAACGACGCGTAGCGATAAAGCACGCCGCCGAGACCCTGTGAATCGTTTGTGATTTTGCTGCTGCCGGTTGCTGATGTGGGTAATGATTGTTCACGCGTCGCTGCTTGTGCGGCTGCGACTTCGGGAGTCGTGGGATGGAGCGCCTTCAAACCTTGATAACCCTGGTTTACTGAATAGAGCACGCCGCCCACCAGCAACAGACAGAAGATCAGGCTCGCCGTGACCTGTCTCTGGTTGTTGAAAATCTCCTCCTGCCCACGCTCTTCAGCGCTGACGTTGACGAGCATGATCACAAACAGAAACAGCACCATCACGCCGCCGACATAAACGAGTATCTGCACACCCGCAATGAACTCCGCGCGCGCCAGAATAAACAATGCCGCGACCGAGACCAGCGACGAGATCAGAAACAGCGCGCTATGAACAGCATTGCGCGCCATCACCGTCAGCAATCCCGCAAAGATCGCCGCGAGCCCGAAGATCCAGAAGAAGAGCGCTTCGTAACCGGAAAGGGTCATTTTGTTTTAGCCACAAAAAGGCACAAAAAGCACAAAATCAGTTTTTGACTCTGAACATCAGTATTAATCTTTTGTGACTTATGTGCCTTTTTGCGGCAAATAAATCTTAGCTTGTGTACTTGACGGTCTCTCGCCCCTGCTCGAGCATCTCGCGGTTCCAGACGAAGCCCGCGCGTGAATAGGTAGCGAGCTCGAAGTCCTGCGTCAGCTCCAGGCATGAAGTCGGACATGCTTCCTGGCACAACGCACAGAACATGCATCGCGACGTATCGAAGATAAACTCGTCGAGCACTTTCTTCTTGCGCGGCTTGCCGGCGACGATGATCTCGACGTCCATCGGGATCACGTCGATACAGTCTTCGGGACACGCGATCGCGCAGAGATTGCACGCGATGCAAAGCGTGTCGTGCGTTTCCGGATCCATGTTCAGGCGCGGCGCGCCATGAAAACGCGGCGCCACTTCGGGGCGAACCTTCGGATACTGTTCGGTGTAGATTCCCTTGCCCGCGACAGCATCCTTATCAGTCAGCGCGCCGAGGTTGTATTTCAACGTCAGCCCCAGACCCTTGATGAGGTCGATCATGAAGAAGCGTTTGAGCTTCTGCGCGAATGTCGGTTTTGGAGTTTTAACTAATGCCATATTAACTCCCTGTTTGGACTGTCTGGACGGCCGGCTTACCTTTCGGCACGTTAACCAGCTTGATATCTCGACGTTGAATCTTCAAGTTGAAGTCGCGCGAGCGCCAGTTGATGCGCGAGAGCAACCACGCGGTCACGAACACCCCCAGCACTCCGATGGCGATCATGATCCCTTTGCCGGTCGCCGTCAGGTTCAAACCACGATCGAGAGACTCGATCGTCTTAATTCCTCTCCAGTCATTAAGGGCCTGCACGAGGAAGATTGCAAATCCCGACAGCACGATATTGATCAGCGCCGACGGAATCAGCCACTTCCAGCCGATGTCCATCAGCTGATCGTAACGGAAGCGCGGCAACGTCCAGCGCAGCCAGAAATAGAAGTACAGAATGAGCGACGCTTTGACCAGAAACACCAGCACGCTGACGAAAACGAAAAGGTTGTGATATCCGGCAGTTTCGAGACGGTATACAAACGGAAAGTACCAGCCGCCGAGATAAACCGTTGTCGCTACCGCTGCAACGACGACCATCGCCGCATACTCAGCCATGAAGAAGAGCGACCAGCGCATGCCGGAGTATTCAGTGTGAAATCCGGCCACGAGCTCCGACTCCGCTTCCGGTAGATCAAACGGCGCGCGATTGTTTTCGGCAATGCCGCTGATCAGAAACAGTAGAAAACCCGCCGGTTGATAAACCAGGAACCAAATTGAATCCGATCCCTGCGCGGCGACGATGCCCGAGAGCGACAACGTACGCGCAAACATCAACGCGCCGATTAGCGACAACCCCATCGCCACTTCGTACGAGACCATCTGCGCGCTCGAACGCAGTCCGCCAAGCAAAGCGTACTTCGAATTCGACGACCAGCCCGCCAGGATCAACGCCAGCACTCCAACACTCGAAACGGCCAGCACCAGCAGCAAGCCGATATTGACGTCGGCAATCACGGCCCAGTCAGGACCAAACGGGATCACCGAGAAGACGATGAACGCAGAAGCAACGGCGATATAAGGCGCGAAGAAGAAGATCCAGCGATCCGCGTTCTCGGGAATGAAGTCTTCCTTGGTGAGTAGCTTTAGTCCGTCGGCGATTGGCTGCAGCAATCCCCACGGACCGACGCGCATCGGACCAAGCCGCGCCTGCATGAACGCGGAGATCTTTCGTTCCAGGTAAGTCGCGTAAGCTACCCAGAGCGCCACGAGCGTGACCACGAGCCCGATCTGGATCAGCGGCCAGAAGAAAAACGAGATCGTCTCGTCGCTGAGTCCTATCTTCAGCAAAAGATCGTTCAGTACGTTTATTGGGGAAAGCAGCAACATGCCAATTACCAGTAAATTTTTCCCGCAAAGGCGCAAAGGCGCAAAGGAAGAAATAAGACGTTTAGATTACTTTGCGCCTTTGCGGGAAAACTCATTTCAGCGATCGATCTCTCCTAAAACGATATCCAGCGTACCGATAATCGCGACCACGTCGGCAACGAGATGCCCGATGCACATCTGGCGCAGCGCCTGAAGATTGATGAATGACGGCGGCCGGACCCTGACGCGGTAGGGCTGAGCAGTGCCATCCGAAACGATGTAACACCCGATCTCGCCTTTCGGTCCTTCGATCGAGTGATAGTAGTCACCGGCTGGCGGCTTCACGACTTTCGGCAGCTTCGCGTTGACCGGTCCATCGGGAAGGTTTTCCAACGCCTGATCGATGATCCGGCGCGACTGTCGCATCTCTTCGAGTCGCACAAGGTATCGATCGTAGGTGTCGCCGTTCTCGCCGAGTGGAATGTCGAAATCCATGTCGGCGTAAGCAGCATACGGGCGAGACTTCCGAACGTCCCATGGGACTCCCGAACCACGCAGTGCCGGACCTGACAAACCGATCGCGATCGCGTCTTCGGCGGAGATCACTCCGATACCGACTGTTCGACTCAACCAGATGCGGTTCTCGGAAAGCACTGTTTCATATTCGTCGAGTCGCATCGGAAAGTTGTTGACGAACTGCCGGACGTCCTTGTTGAAATCATCGTAAGCATCGTTTGGCATGCCGCCGACTCGCCACGCGTGACACGTAAGACGCGCGCCAAACTGCCGTTCGAAAATCTTGAGAATCTCTTCGCGCTCGCGCAGTGCCCACAGCAATACGGTCACGGCGCCGATGTCGAGCGCGTGCGTGGCCAGCCAGAGCAGGTGCGACGCGATGCGATTGAACTCGGTAAGAATCGTGCGCAGGTAGTGCGCGCGCGGCGGGACCGGAAGTCCCATCATCTGTTCGACCGTTTCCACCCACACCAGGCCGTTCGAGACTGCCGCGATGTAATCGAGTCGATCCCAGTAAGGCGCGATCTGCGTGTACATGCGGTTCTCGGCGATCTTCTCCATGCCGCGGTGCAGGTAACCGATGTCGCAGTCGAGATCCATAACGGTCTCGCCGTCGAGCTTGAGAACCACGCGCAACACGCCGTGCGTAGACGGGTGCTGCGGGCCCATGTTCAGCACCATCTCCGGGCTGTCGAGCAGTGTCTCTTGAGTTGTCGCTATTTCTACCTGGTGCATCTTTAATTACGCGGCAGGCGTTTCCGCAGTGTGTGGTTTGTAACAACCAGTCACGCGAAACGGCTCGATTATCAATCCGATGTCGTCCACCTCACCGCTTTCTTTCCTATCTACCAACTTCAGCACGATCGCACTCGCAGCGCTCGCTTTATTCCAGACGTTTCTCGGCGCCGCAGTTTCAGTTAAAACAAACCCTGCCACTTTTGCCGCTTCGGCCGTGTCAAACACCTTCGCGTTGTAGTGAGTGGCGATCTCTTTGGGCGTCATCGTATTTTCTAACCACTAAGACACGAAGCCACAAAAGAAAACTTTGTGTCTTGGCGCCTTGGTGGTTAAGACCATTATTTGTCCTTCGGCATTACTTCTTTGCCGCCAATAAATATCTCGCGCATCATTCGTTCTTCAGGCACGGAAAGAAGGTCGAGCCCGTAAGCGCGTCGCTGGTGCAACTGTTCCATCTCAACTTCAGTCATCACCGGCAAATGATTCGCGGTCCAGGCGTTCTCGATAAACTCCAGCGGATAGTCCTTCCGCAACGGATGCCCTTCCCAATCCGGCGGCAACAGCAACCGCCGCAGGTCCGGATGATTGTTGAAGCGAACGCCAAACAGATCGAAAACTTCGCGCTCCATCCAGTTCGCAGCGGGCCAAACGCCGGTCACACTGTCTACGCTCTCTTTAGTCCTGACTTTTAACCGTACGCGCTCATTCTCTTCGATCGAAAACAGGTTGTAGACGATCTCAAACGGCTCGGTTCTCCTGTCGGGATAGTGAACGCACGTCAGATCGGAAAGGTAGTTGAAGCGCGTCTCCGCCGCATCGCTGTTGAGAAAATCGCAGATCTCGACGATGCGCTGCCCATCGACGGTAACGGAAAGTTGTCCGATAAACTCAGTCGCTTCGCCAATCGCCTCGCCGAATTTTGACTTCAGTTTCTTGACCAGCGCGTGTTCGGCGGCGTCAGTCGGTTTCGGACCTTCCTCTTTTTTCTTGACGGGAGGTTTCGGCGCTCCAGGCGCAGCCGCCTGATCGGTCAGCGACTCCTTCACCGCGGCCACACGAGACTTCGCCTGCTCGACCATCGACGCCTTTTCAGCGTCGGCTCCGGCGAGCGTTCCTGCGGGCGGAATTGCCGATGGGGGTGGCGTGCCGGACGCCTCAGAATCTGAGACGCCCGGCTTTGTGGGTTCTTCAGAACCTGGTTGCTTCGTGTCTTCTGACATCTATGATGGCAGCTCGTCTACACTTACACTTCGATTCGGCTGACTGTTTCCGCAATGAGATCGGGAAGACAATCGCCTCGTAAACATTGCTGTTACAGCGAGTAAGAGAAGAAAGCGAAAACGAATTATAGCAAAGCGCCGTTCATATTACCTCATGGCCACAATGATCTCATCAATTTTTTCCAACTGAGGTAAAGTGTCTGGCGTGATCCGCGCCCCTCGCAACCGAACATTGACACTCTCTGAGGCTGAGTTGATTCAGTACAAGACGCGGCTCGAGAAGGTCGAATCACCGGCGACTCTGGACGGTATTCGAGACCAAATCTTTTGCCAGGACGTTTTTGCTGCGCTGCCGAATCTGCCGGATCAGTGCGTCGATCTGATGTTTGCAGACCCGCCGTACAATCTGACGAAGAGTTTTAACGATCGCAAATTCAGAAAAACTTCGCTTGACGAATATGCTGAATGGCTGGATTCCTGGTTGGCCCGGACGGTTCGGATCCTGAAGCCCTCGGCCTCTATTTATATATGTGGAGACTGGCGCTGCTCGGCGGCGATCCAGCGCATCGGCGAGAAATACTTCATTCCGCAAAACCGGGTCACTTGGGAGCGTGAAAAGGGGCGTGGCGCGAAGTCAAACTGGAAAAACTGCTCGGAAGATATCTGGTTTTTCACGGTTAGTGAGAATTATTACTTCAATGTCGATGCAGTGATGCTCAAGCGGCAGGTGATCGCGCCGTACACTGATCGAAACGGCGACCCGAAGGACTGGACAGAGACTGAAAACGGGCGCTTCCGGGTGACGCATCCGTCGAATCTGTGGACTGATTTGACGGTTCCCTACTGGTCGATGCCGGAAAACACCGATCATCCGACGCAAAAACCTGAGAAGCTCCTCGCAAAGATCATCCTTGCAAGCTCGCGCGAACACGATCTCGTCTTCGACCCATTCAACGGCTCGGGCACGACCACAGTCGTTGCGAAAAAGCTCGGCCGTCACTACTTAGGCATCGAAATCGATGAGACTTACTGCTGCCTCGCGCAAAAGCGTCTGGATCTGGCAACTTCAGATCAAACTATCCAAGGCTACATGGACGGCGTTTTCTGGGAACGCAACACGCTCAAGAAAAGAAGATAGCTTAACCACAAAGGCACTAAGTCACTAAGCATTTCATTTAAAGTCTTTGTGTCTTAGTGCCTTAGTGGTTAAGTTTTATCGAATTGCGAAAACAACCTCATTACTTCGAACACCTGCCATTGTGAGGTTAATAGTAAGATCTCCGTGCAGAGCCGCATCCTGAGGCAAGATGACAATCAGCCTTGTTATCAAGTCCATGCCCTGAACTTTCCCGACGTATTCGATGGGTAATTGATACGTTACTCCCTGAGTACTAACTGCCGTTACAGATAGAGTCTTACCTGGATCAACATTGAAGGCGAATAGCATGACGCGGGTGCGCTGATCTGTGATTGGATTAAGGGGCGACGTCAACGCAAAGGGTTCTCGAGTCAACAATGGTGACTGCAACACTAGCGCGCGGCCTGTGAACTCGTCTTTGAGAAGCATCGGAGCAGGCTGAGTTGGTGTCGGTGTCGGTGTCGGCGTCGGTGTCGGCGTCGGTGTTGGTGTCGGTGTTGGTGTCGGTGTCGGCGTCGGCGTCGGCGTCGGCGTCGGCGTCGGTGTCGGTGTCGGCGTTGGT
>Ga0070689_100000229_pt1 | contig 33612 bp, 33 predicted proteins | sample KBSS23HmetaG_FD_64669 | JGI IMG/M metagenome (GOLD analysis project Ga0070689, IMG submission 64669) | Switchgrass rhizosphere microbial communities from Kellogg Biological Station, Michigan, USA - KBS S2-3H metaG | ecosystem: Host-associated > Plants > Roots > Rhizosphere ...
CGCCGCGTTCCGCCTCGACGAGGGCGGGCGCATCTTCCACCCCGCGACGCCGGCCGCCGTCGGCGCGCTGGTCCGAGGGCCGACCATCGCGCTCCCGGACGCGCGCGTCGCCGACATCGACGATGCCGGCGCGGGAGCGCGAAGCCGGCTCCAGCGGCGGCTCGTCGCGTTCGCGCGCGATCTCGTGACGGCGCTCCTCGGCGACCTCCGCGCGTTCGTCGCGCGCGATGGGACGGCGCCGGCGCGCGCGCTCCTCCATCGCCTCGAACAACGCCTCGGGACGGTGCGCGCTGCGGACGCCGCGGACGTCGCGACGGCGCTCGACGCGGAACAGGTGGCCGCCCTGCGCGACGCGGGGATCGTCATCGGCGGCGCCGTGATCTACGCCGCCGCCGGGCTCAGCGGCGCGGCGATCGCGACGCGCCTCACGCTGGCGGCGGTCCACTGGGGCAGAGGCGGCGTCCCCGCGCCGCCGCCCGGCGGCGCCGTCTCGTTCGCGGCTCGGCGCGGGATCGACACTGCCGTATACGACGTGATCGGATATCCAATCTTCGCCGGGCGCGCCGTCCGCGCCGACGTCGCGGAGAGGGTGGCGGCGCGGCTCCGCGCGAGCGATCCGCCGCCGCCTCCAGCGGAGATCGCGAGCTGGCTCGGCTGCACCGTCCGCGAAGCCGCGCGCGTCGCCGATGCGCTCCTCGCCGCCGCCGCCGCGCCGCCGCGCGAGCCGTAGACGCCGCGCGACCGCGCGGCCGCGAAAGAGCGCGACGAAGCTCCGTCTCCCGGCACGCACGAGGTCCGGCGTGGCAAAAATGAACGCGATGGCGGCGCGCTCCTCTGGAGAAGAAGTCGATATCCAATCTTTCATATTGTGCGGACGCACGCTGCTTTTGCGGCCGCGCGCCGCGTGATCACGCGTGTTTCCAGGAGCTGGTTTGGCGCACGCGCCAACGCGCTGACGGTTTTTCGAGCGCGCTCCAGCCGAGAAATAAAGCATCGGCGTGATGTTCTCGCATCGACGTCGAGTGCACCTGCATCTCAATTCCGGGGACGCGATACAGGGGGGCACGCCGGCATGCGCCGTGCTCCTAGCAGTATTCGACCGCGCCAAGAGTGCAGTCCCATACAGGAGTGGAATCAAGGCCATGAGCGCAGCAGAGATTCTTGACGGGTGCGCCGATGCCGGCGTGTACGCCGACGCCGACGCGGAGCAACCGAGCGAGGACCGGGTGTCGAGCATCTTCGAGCTCGCCCCTCGCGTGGTCGAGGCGCCGGCGCGTCCCAAGCTCCGCCTCGCGTCCGTGAGCTCAGTGTTCGAGCTCGAGCGCGCGCGCCGCGAGCGCGAAGCGGCCCGCGACGAGGCCGAGATGGAAGACCGCCGCCGACGCGCGTGCGCCCGCGTCATCGTCCGCCGCATGCGCCCGCCCGCGTGAGCGTTTGAACGGACGAGGCACGGCCGCGCGCGGCGCCGGTTAATCTTTACGCGACGCGGCAAGTCGTCCAATCTTCCGCCGAAAGAAGGAAGAGGAGGACGCCATGATCAAGCCCGGCGATAAGGTCCCGAACGCAACGCTCCGCGAGTCCCCCGGTTACGACGAGCAATCGCACTGCCCGCTCGCACCCGAACCGGTCGAGGTCGATGCGCTCACGAAAGGGAAGAAGGTCGTGTTCTTCGGCCTCCCCGGCGCGTTCACCCCCACGTGCTCCGCGAAGCACGTCCCCGGCTACGTCAAGGCGCACGACGCGCTGAAGGCGAAGGGCGTCGACGAGATCGTCTGCGTGAGCGTCAACGACGGGTTCGTGATGGGCGCGTGGGGGCGAGATCAGAACGCCGCGGGCCGTGTCCGCATGCTCGCCGACGGGAGCGCCGAGTTCGCGAAGAAGCTCGGGCTCGACATCGATCTGAGCGCGCGCGGGATGGGCACCCGCGTCCGCCGCTTCTCGATGCTCGTCGTCGACGGCGTGGTCAAGACGCTCAACGTCGAAGAGGGGGGCAACTTCGCGGTGAGCGACGCGGAGACGATGCTCAAGCAAGTGTGAATCGATGACCGCCGACGCGGCCGTCGAGCTCCGGAGCTACGCGGGCGAGCCTTTGAGTCACCGGCACGCGTGGCGCCAGATCGTCCTGCCGCTCGCGGGCCGGCTCGCGCTCGACGTCGGGGGGCGCGAGGGGTTCGTGCATCGCGCGTGCGGCGCGGTCATCGCGCGCGACGCGACGCATGCGTTCGCGACGAACGGAGCGAACCGCTTCCTCGTCATCGACGTCGACGACGCGGCGGAAGGCGGCGTCGACGCCGCCGAGGCGTGGCTCGATCGCGCCGGGCGGCGCGTCTTCTTCCACGTCGATCCCATCGTCGCCGAGACTGCGCGCGTCGCTGCGCTGAACACGCGCGGGCAGCCCGGGGCGCGCGCGGCGGTCCCCTTCGCGCCGCACTGGGCCCGCCTCCTCGTCCTGACGATGGCGGAGCGCGCAGGAGAGCGGCACGCGCTGGATCGGTGCCGCGAGCGACTCGACGCCGCCATCGCGCTCGTGGAGCGCGCCCCGCTCCGCGCATGGACGATCGGCGAGATGGCGCGCGCGGCCGGGCTCAGCCCCAGCCACTTCCACGCGCTCTTCCGGAGGACGTTCGGCTCGACGCCGCGAGAGCACGTCACCGCGCGCCGCCTGGATGCCGCGTACGCGCTCGTCGCGTCGACCGACATCGCGCTCGCGGACGTGGCGCTGCGCGCGGGGTACGCCGACCAGACGACCTTCACCCGCGCGTTCCGCAGGCGCTTCGGCGCCGCGCCCGGCGCGATCCGGAGGGCGGAGTCGCGGTCGAAAGAATCGTAGCCGCGGCCAAGACGCAGCGTGGCGCCGGAGGCACGCTACCGGCGCATGATCGATCTCCGGAGACGCGCGGGGGCGACGCTCGTCGGCTGCACGGCGATCGCGATGTGGAGCACGCTCGCTCTCTTCTCGACCGCCGCCGCCGGCGTCCCGTCGTTCGAGCTCCTCGCGATCGTCTTCGCGTTCCCCGCCGCGGCGGGCGCCGCACGAGCGCTCGCGCGAAGGGCGCGCGGGGCGCGCATCCCGCTGTCGGCGGCGCTGATCGGCACCGTGGCGCTCTTCGCCTTCCATGCACTTTACATCTTCGCGCTGCGCCGCGCGCCGCCCGAGCGCGCGAGCCTCGTGTCGTCGCTCTGGCCGCTCCTCCTCGTCCTCTTCACCGCCGCGCTCCCCGAGGAGCGCCTCCGCGCCGGGCACGTCGCCGGCGCTGCGAGCGGCTTCGCGGGGACGGCGCTCCTCGTCGGCGGCGGCGCGGCGACCGCGAGTGTCCCCGGCTCGATCTCGGGGTACGCCGCGGCGTTCGCGTGCGCCGTCGTGTGGGCGGCGTTCTCGGTGCTCCAGCGCCGGATGCGCGGCGTTCCGTCCGACGCGGTGGTCGTCTATTGCGCGGGGACCGCGATCGCCTCTCTCGCGTTCCACCTGGCGCTCGAGCCGACGATCGCGCCCTCGGCGCGGGAGTGGGCGGCGATGGCCGCCCTCGGCGTCGGCCCGATGGGGCTCGCGTTCGTCGCGTGGGACCACGGCACGAAGCACGGCGATATCCAGCTCCTCGGTGCGTTCGCGTACGCCGGGCCCCTCGGCTCGACGCTCCTCCTCGTCGCCACCGGGCACGCCGAGCCGCGCTGGCAGCTCTTCGCCGCCGCGATCGCGATCAGCGGCGGGGGCGCCCTCGCGGGGTGGCAGACCGCGGCGGCCGCGGCCGAACGACCATCGAACGCGACGGAGGTCCCCGAGCCGCCGAGTTCTTGATACTCCTCTCGCGTGCTCGCCGCCGCGTCCCCCATCCATCGCCGGAGGACGTTCGCGTGCGCGCTCGCCTTCGCCGCGGCGTGCGCTCCCCGGCCGGCGCGCGCCGCCGAGCCCGACGGCGCGATCGCGTTCTTCACCGGCGCGGTGACGCAAGTGGCCGCGTTCACCGCCGGCGGCGCGATCCTCGGGACGAGCGGCAAGGACCGGCAGATCGACAACGCGGGGTGGCTGACGATCCACGCCGGGCTCACGCTGGCGCCCCTCGCCGCGCACGGCGTCGCGGGGGAGTGGGCGCGCGGCGCGGCGTTCGCCGCGGTGCCGGCCGCGATGCTCGGATCGACCGGCGCCCTCTTCGCGCTCGAGCCGGGCGCGGTGGAGCACGGCACGCTGCCGCAGCAACGCGTCCTGTGGGGGCTCTTCGGCATCGGCCTCGCGTCGTCGCTGGCCGGCGTGATCGACGCGGCGTTCGCCGGTGATCGCGCGCGCGCGCTCGTCCTCGAGCCGCGCCTCTCCGCGGGCGAGGTCGGGCTCGCCGTGCGGGGCGCGCTGTGATGCGCGCGTGGGCGGTCGTCCGGATCGCGGCGGTATGCGCGCTCGCGACGGCGGCCCTCGGGTGCGCGACGGTCGCGCAGAACCGGCGCGGGAGGCTCGCCGATCCGATGATGCGGCTCGACGACGAGCCGCTCGACGCGTACCGGCAGCAGAAAATGTACACGACGCGCGAAGGGGCCGCGGGTGGCGATGGGACGACGGCGGGCGGCGGCTGCGGCTGCCAGTGACCTCGCGCGCCTCGCCGTTCGGTGCGCGTGCGTCGTCGCGTGCGTCGCGCTGACCGCGGGGCGCGCGCGCGCCGACGGCGCCGGGCTGTCCGACGACGCGATCCTCGGCCCGCCGCGCGCGCAAAGTGCGCCGTCGCTCCGGCTCGCGTCGGTGACGTCGCGGATGACGGCGTTCGAGCAGGACGGGCGCGGCTACCAGTCGCAGGCGGGGCCCGCGCTCGGACCGGGCTCGGAGCGCCTCACGGTGTTCGAGCCGCAGATCGACGCCGTCCTGAAGCACGGCGATCGCTTCACCCACCGCGTCTTCGTCCCCGTCGACGTGATCACGGCGGCGTCGCCCGACGCGATCGATCGCGCGCGCCGCCCGCCCGACGTCCTCAGCGGCGCGTCGCGCCACAACGAGGCGGGGACCGTCGACTGGACGGCGACGTACCGCGCCGACCGCGCGACGCAGACCGACGTCTCGCTCCGGAACGGCCTCCACCTCGAGGAGGACTTCCGCTCGTGGCACGGCGGGCTCGCCGTGAGCCGTGCGTTCGCCGACGGCGCGACGGTCGTGTCGGCGAGCGCGCTCGAGGTCCTCGACTGGTTCGATCGCTTCGACATCACCGGACACCGCCACGGGCGGACATCGCGATCGAGCACCACCGGCGGCGCCGGGGTGACGCAGATCCTCACCCCGACGACGATCGTCGCGGCGAGCTACGGCGTGACCGTGCAGACCGGGGAGCTCGGGAACACGTGGAACAGCGTGCCGCTCGCCGCCAGCGCGCGCGGGCCGGAGATCCTGCCGCCCGTCCGCGTGCGCCATGCGATCGTCGGGAAGGCGTCGCAGGCCCTCCCCTGGAACGGCGCGCTCCGCGTCCATTACCGTTTCTATTCCGACACCTGGGGGATCGCCGCGCACTCTGCCGAGGGGATGCTCCTCCAGCGCGTCGCGCCGTTCCTCTACGTGGGCGCGCTCCTCCGCGTCCACCGGCAGACGGGCGCCGATTTCTACACGACGTTCGCCGGAATTCCGGCCGCGCGGCGCACCGCGGACAGCGATCTCGCGCCGCTCGACTCGCGGACCGTGGGTGGCAAAGTGGTGAGCGATCTCCCGCTCGACGGCCCGGGGCCGCGCCTCTTGCACCTCGAGATCGGGTATGAACGTTATTCTCGCAGCAACGATCTTTGGATGAACGTACTCACATGCGCCACTGGCTACGTCTTCTGAGCGCCGCCGCGCTCGCTTCTTGCGCCGCCGAAGGTCCGCACCCGGAGGCGCGCACCGCGTCGACCGCGCCGCCCGAGCCCCGCGTCGCGCCGGCGAGCGACGCGGCGCGCGCCGCCGCCATCCCGCTGGCGACGCTCGCCGGCGAGCCGACCGATCTCGCGCGCGTCGCGCGCGGCAAAGTGACGCTCGTCGCGCTGTGGGCGACGTGGTGCGACGCCTGCGCCGAGGAGCTCGGGGCGCTCCACCGCCTCGACGCGCGGACGCGCGAAGGCGGGGACGTCGTCGTCGTCGCGATCGCGGTCGGCGAGGAGCGCGGCGCGGTCGAGTCGTTCGTGCGCCACCACGACGTCCCCGCGACGCAGCTCGTCGACGAGGACTTCCGCCTCGCGGACGCGCTCGATCAGCGTCGCGTCCCCGCGACGCTGATCCTCGATCGCCGCGGGCGGATCGTCTTCCGCGGCGGCGCGCTCGACGGCGCGGCGCTCGCCGCGTTGCGCGCCGCGATCGCCGACCCGCCGCGCGCGCCATGAAGGTGCGGGCGAGCGCCGGCGAAATCAGAAAATGCAGGATGTCCCGCTCGAGTTGCAGCACTTCGTTGTGTGGCAAACCGGGCGCGTCGAGGGGCAACCACCACAATTGACGGTCTGCCCGCAGTTATTGACGGTCGTACCGCAGAACACGCCGAGCTGATCGCACGTCTGCGGAACGCACGACGGGCACTGGGTCGTGGTGCCGTTGCACGTGATCGACGTATTGGGGACGACGCTGCACGTGCCGCTGCACGTGAAGACGGAACCGTTGGGACAATCGAGCTCACACCCGGTCATGGGCTGCGCGACATGCTCCACCTGTTCGGTGGTCGGCTGAGGGTCTGTGGGCGGCTCCGAGCTGGCGCTGCAGGCCACACCGGCCAGGAGCGACGTGACGGCGACGGCGATGCGCCGAAGAGAAGTATTCATGTGTGGTCTCCTTGTGTGCGGCCCGCTGGGCGGCGGACACGCGCGCTCGTTAGAGACACGCGCGGCGTGATGTGACCGACGACTCGCGAGAACGGCGGGTTGAGCTGGCGAGCATTCGGTTGATATCGCGTGATGCTCGAGCAGACGTATCTCGGACCCAGAACGCTAAGCGCGTGTCTCGGCAGAGCGGGCGCGCGGCGCGGCGTCGAGGTCGCGGTGGCCGCGGAGCGACGCGACGGCGAGCTCGCGGAACGCGCGCGTGCGCGGCGTCATGAGGCGGCGCGGCGGGACGACGACGTAGATCGACCCGAACGGCGCCATCGCGCTCTTGAGGACGAGGCGGAGCGCGCCGCGGTCGACGTCGGCGCGGCAGGCGAAGTACGGCAGGTTGGCGATCCCGAGGCCCTCCAGTGCGGCGTGGCGCGCGAGGCCGAGGTGGTTCACGCGGACGCGCGGCGCGATCGGGACCCACTTCACGCCGTCGCCGTCGCGGAACGCCCACCGCGGCGCGGCCCCCTCGGGGACGAGGCCGATGCAGTCGTGCTTCGCGAGGTCGGCGGGCGTCCGCGGGAGGCCGCGCGCCTTGGCGTAGCCGGGCGACGCGACGAACGCGAGCGTGGCGTCGGCGACGCGCGTCGCGACGAGCGACGGATCGGGCGCCGCGCCGACGCGGAACGCGACGTCGAACCCCTCCTCGATCAGATCGACGGCGCGCGACGTGAGCGTCACGTCGACCCGTACGCCCGGGTGCGCGCGCGCGAACGCCGCGATGAGCGGCGGGAGGAACGTCTCGCCGAAGAGCGGATCCGCGGTGACGCGGAGGGTCCCCGAGACCTCGGTCGCCTCGCCGCGGATGGCGGTGTGGAGGTCGCGCGCGAGGCGCACGATCTCCGCGCAGCGGTCGGCGTATCCGCGGCCGAGCGCCGTCATGCGGAAGCTCCGCGTGGTTCGATCGACGAGCCTCACGCCGAGCGACGTCTCGAGGCGCGCGACGCGCCGGCTCACCGTCTGCTTCGGGACGGCGAGGCGGCGCGCCACGTCGGTGAAGTTCTTCGCCGCGGTGAGCTCCGCCATCAGGCGCATGTCGTCGAGATGCAGTGACTCGTTCATGGGACACTGTATCCCGTTATCCGTGGATTGTCTCACTCGATGACGCGCGCTACGACGCATGCATGAGCGTCGATGTCGCCCCCGAAACCGTCATCTTTCGACCGCGCGCCGAGGTCTCCGCGTTCATGTTCGAGCCGTCGAACGACGGGCTCTGGACGACCGGGATCGTCGAATGCCGCCCGCTGACCGAGGGACCGCTCCGCCGCGGCTCGCGCGTGGAGCGCACATCGAAGTTCCTCGGACGCAAGTTCGCCTACCTCGTCGAAGTGACCGACGCCGAGGACGGGCGCTTCGTCGAGATGCGCGTCACCGAGCCCTTTCCGATGCACATCCGCTACGAGCTCGAGGACGCCGAGGGGGGGACGCGCGCGCGGATCCGGGCGCGCGGCGAGGCGACCGGCTTCTTCCGCGTCGCCGGCCCGTTCCTGTCGCGGATGGTCGCGCGGTCGATCGGCAACGATCTGGCGAACCTGAAGGAGTACCTCGAGGCGCGCGCCGCCGCCGGCTGATCCGGCCGCGCGAAAGGCTTGCGGCGTCAGCGCAGGCGAAGTCTTCTTGCGCGCGCGGACACGCCCGTCCGCCGCAAGGAGCCGCATGATCTCGATCCGCCGATTCGCCGCGCCGCTTTCGCTCATCACCCTCGCGACCCTTTCGTCCTGCGGTGGATCGCCCGAGGCCGCGCCGGCCGCGCCCCCGCACCCTGCGACGCCCGTCACGGCCGCGAAGGTCGCGCCCGCGGCGCCCGCCGCGCCCGCGCAGCCGCCTTTGCCCGCGTGGATCGCGCGCAGCAACGAGCACGCGAAGATCCTCCTCGACGTGCTGGCCGCGAACCAGCCCGAGACGGCCGCGCGCCTCGGCGTCGACGGCTACGACGATCGGATCATCGACTACACGGAGGGGCACGAAGCGCGGTTCCGCGAGCGGATGACGAGCGCGCTCGAGCAGCTCAAGTCGCGCGCCGCGACGGAGACCGACCCGATCGTGAAGCAGGACCTCGCGATCCTCATCCACAGCGCCGACCTCACAGTGCGCTCGTCGCTCGTCCACGAGAAGTACGAGGTCCCGTTCTTCAACGTGGGCGAGTTCGTCTTCGGGGGGATCCGCACGCTGCTCGACGATCAGGTCGCGGCCGGGCGCCGCCCCGCCGCCGTGGCGCGCATGCGGAAATACGCGGGGCTCGAGCCCGGGACGCGCCCGCTGACCGATCTCGCGCGCGCCGAGACGGCGGCGAAGATCGGCGCCGCGGGGCTGATGATGCCGGCGAAGCTCGAGCTCGAGAAGGTGCTCCAGAACGGCGACGTCATGCTCGACGGGATCGAGAAGCTGTTCCAGAAGTACGCCGTCCCCGGGTACGAGGAGCCGTTCCGCGCCTTCAAGGAGCAAGCGACGGCGTACCACGAGTGGATCCGAAAGGAGCTCTTGCCGAAGTCGCGGAAGGACTTCCGCCTCGCGCCGGAGGTCTACGCCGTGCAGCTCGAGAGCTTCGGCGTCGATCAGAAGCCCGAGGATCTCATCAAGCTCGGGCACGAAGGCTTCGACGCGACGCGCGCCGAGATGAAGAAGGTGGCCGCCGAGGTCGCCAAGGCCCGCCATATGCCGAGCTCCGACTACCGCGACGTGATCCGCGCGCTGCGGAAGGAGCAGATCGTCGGCGACGCGATCCTCCCGCTCTACCGCCAGCGCCTCGCCGACATCGAGGCGATCGTCGCGCGCGAGCACGTCGTCACGCTACCGAAGCGCGCCGCGCGGATCCGGATCGCGTCCGCCGCGGAGAGCGCGCGGCAGCCGGCGCCGTACCTCAATCCGCCGCGCCTCCTCGGCAACACCGGCGAGCAGGGGGAGTTCGTCCTCCCGCTCAACGTGCCGCCGCCCGCGGGGTCGAAAGAGAAAGAGACGAAGCTCGAGGACTTCACGTTCGAGGCCGCGGCGTGGACGCTGACCGCACACGAAGCGCGGCCCGGGCACGAGCTCCAGTTCGCGTCGCTCGTCGAGCGGGGCGTCTCGGTCGCGCGCGCCGTCTTCGCCTTCAACAGCGCCAACGTCGAGGGGTGGGGGCTCTACGCCGAGTACATCACCTATCCGTTCATGCCGCCGGAGGGGCAGCTCGTCTCGCTCCAGCTCCGCCTCGCGCGCGCCGCGCGCGTCTTCCTCGATCCGGAGCTCGAGCTCGGCAAGATCACCCCGGCCGGGGCGCGCGCCCTCCTCGAGAAGGACGTCGTCCTCACCGCCGCGATGGCGAACTCCGAGGTCGAGCGGTACACGTTCCGCTCGCCCGGGCAGGCGACGTCGTACTTCTACGGGTACACGCGCCTCCTGGCGATCCGCCGCGAGCTCGACACGAAGCTGGGGGCGAAGTTCGATGGCGGGAAGTTCAACGACTGGGTCCTCTCGCAGGGGCTCCTCCCGCCCAACTTGATGCGCGAGGCCGCGCTCAAAGAGCTCGCGGGGGGCTAGTGTCCTATCACCCCGTGGGGTGATATCCCGCGCCCACGTCCGCTGCTGCGATCGGGTCCAGAGCGAGGCCAGCCGTGAGAGCCAGGACGCTTCTCGCGGACTCCTTCGCTACCCATTTCGCAACACGAGGACGCACGCATGAACGACGATCGCGACCAGGTGGATCTCAGCGAGCTCAACCCCGAGCAGATCGCTCGCCTCGACTTCGAAGGAGACAAGGAGAAGCTGAACAGAACGCCGCAACTGCTCGCCGTGAAGACGAGGCTGAGGGCAGGAGGGATCGATGACGGGCCAGGAACCACCATCGGCTTCTGAGCTCCGACTCCGCGCTTCCCCCTCGTTGCGGCTGCAACTCGTTGCTAGCGAGAACAGGGGGAAGCGACAGGCTTCCGCAGGCCCGCAAAACCGAGCGCGCGACGGGTCCATAGGGCCGTCGCGGAGTCGCCCGATGCTCGTCGGCAAGACATCAAGGTAGGCGCGAGGATCCGATGGCGAAGCGAAATCTCCCACTCCTTTGTCCGAGCAGCAAAATGATGCCGGGCTCGCGAGTCCTCGGTGTGGTCCGCGAAGACGGCATGGTGCAGTTCCTCCGGAAGGAAGTCATCGTGGACGAGGCGTTCATGGCGGCTGCGGCAGAGGGCCGGAACCCGAGAAAGCGCTTTCGCTTCAGCAACACGTGCGTACAAAAGGGCTGCAAGCAGTGGGAGCAGGGCCAATGCGGCGTCGTCGAAGCCACGATAGAGGCCGAGCTGCCCATGGCCGACGCGCTGCCCGAATGCGGGATTCGTGAATCCTGCCGCTGGTTCGATCAGCGAGGGGACACGGCCTGCAGGATGTGCGCCGAGATCATCACCGAGGTCTTCACGGAGGATGTGCCAGCGACATAGGCCGCCCACCCCCACGGCGTGTCAGTCGATGTAAGGGGGTGTTCGTCGCGTCGTGCGTGGATGGCGCTATTCCTCGCTCGCGCCGGGGCCGATGACGGGCCGCGGCCGCTCCGGAGGATCGACCATGCGCGTCATCAAGGACCTTTGCATCGCCGCGGGCGCGTCGCTCGCGGTCTTCTCGGGGTGCAGCGCACAGCGCGGCGACGACTCGCCGTCCGCGGAGGCGCCGCTCGTCCAGGCCGCCGCCGCATCGGGCTTCGTCACCGCCGGCAAGGACGGCGCGGGGAGGCCGCGCTTCTTCGTCGACGGCCGGCCGTTCCGATTCGTCGGCGCGAACGCGAACGAGATCCCGTACATCGCGCTCGGCGACGCCGACAGCGAGCTCGCGTACGCGCAGCAGCTCGGCCTCAAGGTGATCCGCGTGTGGGGCGTCGATGACGGCCTCGACGCGGACCAGATGGCGGGGACGCTGCGCCCGTTCCTCGACAAGGCCGCGGCGCGAGGCCTCTTCGTCACGATCGCGCTGACGCACAACTACCGCCAGGCCGACTGGGTCCGCGGCGGTGCGACGATCCACGCCGTGCCGAACGACGCCCACCCGAACGGCTTCGTCCCGGACCGGAGCGCGCCGGATCCGAACGAGCAGGCGAACGGCTTCTACTCGCGCGCGTGCGGCGGCGGGCTCTGGTGCCTGAACGACAAATGGCTCGATTGGGGATACACGGCCTATTACAAGCCGTACGCGCTCCGCCTCGTGTCGCTCCTCGCCGATCACAAGGCGATCTTCTCGTGGGACATCGCCAACGAGGTCACCGGATCCTCGGCGGATCGCTGGATCGTCCAGCGCGTCACGAGCTTCTACGTGACGATGGCGGCGGCGATCAAGCAGGCCGATCCGAACCACATGGTGACGACCGGGATGATCAGCACGAGCTGGGCGGCGATGCAGGACAGCGACCGCGACGCGATCTACAAGTCCCCGAACGTCGATTATCTCACGATCCACGAATACGATATTCCCGGCGGCGACCAGTTCAACCTGTCGCACCAGGACGACGAGGTGTGGCGCGCCAACGTGCGCTATGGGAAGCCGGTCGTCGTCGAAGAGGTCGGCGTGCACCGCGACGACGTCGGCGCCGAGGAGCAGGCGCTCTCCTCGTATACCACGCGGCGGCTGTCTCCAGCCGACAAGAGCTTCGAGGTCACGGGGATCATGCAGTTTGGCTTCTGCTCGCCCGCGCGCCCGTTCGTCGGCGACGGCGTGTGGGGGAATCAGGCGGACTTCACGTGGTTCGCCTCCTTCTGGCAAGGATGGTCGAACAAGCTCGCCGGCGAATACGGCTCGAGCGGCGGTGGCGGCGGTAGCAGCGGCGGGTACGCGGCGGGGGTGTTCCGCGACACGTCGACGCAGCGGACGCTCCACGGGCAATACCCGAACGGCGATTGGGATAGCTGCCACGGGAAGATGGATTGCGCGAACGGCGAGACGCTCGCCGGGATCTCCCAGACCACCAACACCGGCGCGGGCAACGCCGCGCTCTGCCGCGCGGGTTCGTCGTTCAGCGGGACGATCAACGCGTTCTTGAACCTCGACGCGTCCGTCGATCAGCGCCGCGCGACGCGAGGCGCCGCCGGCTTCTCCGGGACCGACTGGGCGCCGGGGAGCTACAAGCTCGAGTGCGGATCCGGCGAGTACGTGGCGAGCGTCTCCGAGGACGCGATGGGTTGCCAGGGCGACAACCATTTCCACGGCGTCCTGTGCGGCCGCGGGCCGAGCGGCCTCGGCTCGGCGTGCAACGTGCGGCGCCTCGGCATCCACGCCGACGACCGCGGCACGACCGCGTCGGGAGACTGGAACGCGGGCGCGTACAAGGCCGAGTGCGCCGGCAACGAGTACGTCGCCGGCGTGTCGGTCGATCCGCAGAGCCGGAACCTCACGTCGGTCCTCTGCTGCGCGCAGTGACGGCGCCGGCGCGTGGACGGACGGCGCGCCGCGGAGGATACTTTCGGACATGGCCGACGGCACGCGGAAGGTCCGGCTCGATCGGCTCCACATCCCGAAACCGTGCGCCGTCGCCTGGACCGACATGACCGGCGACGAGCGCGCGCGAGCGTGCGACGCGTGCGGCAAGGTGGTGCGGAACCTCTCCGCGATGACCGAGGACGACGCCGCGGCGTGGCTCGCGAGCGAGACGCGCCACGGCGGCGAGATCTGCGCGCGGATCGATAGCGACGAGCTCGGTCGCTGGACCTTCGCGCCGCCGGCGAAGGATCACGATGCGGGGCCGGCGCGCCGCCTCTTGGGCGCCGTCGGCGGAACCGCGCTGATGCTCGCTGCTGCGTGCACCGACGGCAGCGCGCGACCCGGCCCGGGCGACGCCGTCATCGCTCCCGCGCCGGCTGGATCCGCGGCGACCGCGCCAAGCACGGCCGCCACAGCAGCGACAAGCTCCGATGAAGGCGTGGCCGACGCCGGCACGAGCCACGCGGCGGGCGCGCGGCGCACGACGATCGGGTGCGTCTGCGTCGCGGGTAACCCGCTCTGCTCCTGCCTTTAGGGACCTCGCCGCGATCCTCGTTGGCGTCAATAACGCGACCATTCCACCCCGCCCCCGATCCCAGCCTCGCACGCGCACTCGCACTCGCACCCGCACCGGCGCGCGGCCGTTCGTCTCGGTCGGTCATGCCGTGCGCGCACGCCGTACGAGGCGTGCCTTCCCAGACGAGGAAGACGAGAGCGGAATCTTTTCCGGAACGGGTTGTTTGCCACGCCAGCCGAGGAGCCCGCGATGTCGAACGTTCCCGCCGCCTGTCTGCTCGTCCTCACCATCACGACGGCGTCGTGCGCCGCGGCAGCGCCCGCGCCGCCGCGTGCAGCCCGCACGGGCCCCGACGCGACGAGCGCTGCGCGCGCCGCGCCGCCGGCGGAGGCATCCGGCGTGACCGGCTCCTTCGAGACGGTGAAGGTCGCGGACGGGGTCTTCGCGTTCATCGCGCCGGAGCCGAAGACGGGGCTCGTCTCGGGCAACTCGGTCGCGGTCATCGGCGATGACGCCGTGCTCGTCGTCGACTCGGGCCACTTCCCCGCGCTGACGTCTCGCACGCGGAGACGCGCCGCCTCGTCCTCAAGAACGACCCCGCGTACGCCGACGCCGAGGAGCACAAGGCGCCGGGCATGCTGGCGGAGCGGCGTGAGTCGCTCCGCACCGGGCGCGATCGCCGCGGGGCGCCGCTCGACGACGAGCAGCGCGGCGTGGTCGCGAACGAGATCGCCGATCTCGAGGGGGCGATCGCGCAGTGGCAGCACCTCCGCGTCGTGCCGTCATCGGTCACGTTCGACGACGTCCTCCACGTCTCCCTCGGCCGGAGGCGCGTCGACGTGATGCACCTCGGGCGCGGAAACACCGCGGGCGACGCCGTCGTCTACGTCCCCGACGCGAAGACGCTCATGACCGGGGATCTCGTCGTCTACCCCACGCCGTACGCGTTCGGTTCGTACCTCGGCGAGTGGACGGGCACGCTGCGGAAGTTGATGGCGATCGACGCCGCGACGATCGTGCCGGGCCACGGCCCCGTGCAGCACGACTTCGAATACGTGAAGCTCGTCGCCTCAGCGCTCGACTCGGTCACGCGGCAGGTGCGCGCCGCCGTCCAGGAGGGGCTCTCGCTCGACGAGACGCGCGCTCGCGTCGATCTCACCCCGCTCCGCGCCCGCTTCGCCGGCGCGAGCCTCGATCGCGCTCGCGCGTTCCATGACGCCTTCGAGAAGCCGGCCGTCGAGCGGGCCTACGAGGAGGCGAAGGGGAAACTCTCCGACGAGTAACCTCCGAGGCAGGCCACAAAATGCACGAATGGATACCGCCCTGCTCGGGCCGTATCCATTCGTCTCGAATCGAAGGTGACGTCTACAAAACGAGCGGGTGCGGGTTCGGGCCGAAGATGTCCGTCTGCACCTTGAGCGCCGACGCGAAGTACGACCACATCTGCTGGGTGGAACCGGTGCCCGCCGGGAGGCCGACCTTCGCGTCGGTGCGCCCGGTGGTGCCGACCTTGACGTATTTGCCAATCACCGTGGTCGTGAGGTTCGGCTGGTGATCCGACCCGGGGAGGCTCCGGGCGAAGTCGCCGAAGATCGCGACGACGATGTTCATCGCCTTGAGATCGGGATCGTTGCTCATGTGGTTCACGAACGTCGTGAGGCCGGGCATCACCTGATCGCCGAACCGCTTGCGCACGGCGCTCCCGTCGGTGTCGCCGTGGGAGTCCCAGTTGAACCCGTCGCTGATCGTGACCACGTTCGCGCCGGCGCGGATCATCAGCTCCGCTCCGATGAACTTGCTCGTGAAGTCGGTGACCGACGTCGAGTTCCCGGTCGCCTTGCCGGTGTAGTCCTTGGCGATATCGTCGAAGACGAACGGCTTGATCGGCTTCTGCAGCGTCAAGATCGACGTGTCGAACGCGTCCTTGAACGTTGTCATCGCCTTCGGGTTGGCCGTCACGGTGCGTCCCGACATCGTCTGGCTGCGGATGAGCGCCTGCGCCGCGACGTTGCGCGCCGGGACCTTCGGGTCCGGGGTGCCGCCGCCGAGCGCGCGGATCGTCGTGTCCATGTTGCTGATCTGCTGGAACGACACGTTCCCCTCGGCGGGGCGCGGCGCCGACGGCGGGAATCCGCCGATCGCCGCGATCTTGATCGCCGCTTCGCCGCCCATCGCCTGCGCGAGGCGGATGGCGTAGTTGCGGGTGCCGTCGGACCAGTCCATCGTCTCGGCGTTGCCGTGGTCGCTGATCCCGTGGCGGACGCCGATCGACGCCATGTGCGACGTCGCGTACGCCGGGAGGCTCCCGAGCGACGCCTTGTCGACGACGAGCCCGTTGCCGAGCGGCTGGACGTTGTTGTCGGTGACGCCGAACGCCTTGTTCTGGAACGAGTCGGCGCTACCGAAGAGCGCGTTGTATCCGCCGGTGAGGAAGACGCACAGGAGCGCCGATTTCTCGGGGTCCGCGGCGTGCGCCGTCTCGATGAGGTGCCGCCCGCCGAGGCGCGTGCCCACGGCCGCACCGGCGGTGCCCGCCACCCCCTTGAGGAATCCGCGTCGCGAGAAGTTGAATTTGTCGCTCATGACGTCTCCTCAGTAGGAAAGAAACCCGGTGGCGGAAAGGACGGTCGCGCAGGCGTATGCCCATTGCCGCTGCGGCGTGGCGTCGACGGTCTGCCCGTTCGTCTGCATCTCCTTCACCGAGTCGGTGATGGCGACGTCGACGCACGCCTGGATCTCCTCCGGGCTCGCGTCGCGGCTCCAGAAGGAGCGCGTCCACGCGGTGCACTCCGCCTTCGCGGTGTCGGCGGTGGGCGCGACGCCGTACTTCGCGTCGCCCGTCGTGGTCCCCTTCCCGTTCGCGACGGCGCCGGTGAGCTGGAGGCACCCGTCGAAGCCGACGCGGAGCGCGGTGTAGAGGCTCACCGCGTTCGGCGCCGGCTCGGCGTACCAGCGCGCCGGCGAGAGGCCGAACGTCGATCCGACCTGGCTGACGAGCGTCGGGTTGTTGTCCGCGCCGAGGACGCGCTTGTACTCGCCGGTGAGCGCGCTGTACGGCTTCATCCGCCCGCGATCCGCGCCGGCGATCGCCGCCACGCGCCCGTCGGTCAGCTTCACGCCGCCGAGGCCGACGTGATCGGCGCCCATCGTCGTGCACAGGGGCGGCGGCGCCGCCGCGGTACCCGTGCCGTCGCCGCCGGGGCCGCCGGGGCCCGCGCCGTTGCCCGGACCCTGCCCGTTGTTGTTCCCGTCGTCGCAGTTGTCGCCCGAGAGGCACTTGTCGCCGCCGCTGCTGCTGCAGCCGAGCGAGAAGGCCGCCGCGAACGCCAGGGGCGCAATCAGAAGTAGGCGTTTCATATCGTCGTTCCTCCTTCTCACTGGCAGTACCCGGGGTCCTTGGCGACGACCGAGAGCGCGCTCTGGATCGTCCCCTGAGCCTTGAATTGAGTGACGCACTGATCGAAGACGGCCCCTTCGCACTGGTTCTCGGCGCGCCCGTAGAGGAACTGGAACGCGAGGCGGCAGGTGTTGAACGGGTAGTTCTCCGACTTCACGAGCGCCTGCACGAGCTCCTTGTCGTCGGCCACCGAGACGCCGCCGAGGATCTGCTGCGGCCCGCCCGTGTACGGCTGGAAGCTCACCGTCTTGTCGGGGTTCGTGATCTTCTTCGAGAGGATCCCGGCCACCTTGTCGAGCGCGTACCAGTTGTCGAAGTGACACGAGTTGCACGGCGCCGCCTGGCGGCCGGTGGCCGAGATGTCCGCGCCCGGCGCGTTCGTCGACGCGACGAGCGTGAGGCCGATCGTGTTCTGCATGATGCGGTACGCGGTCGAGATCTTGATCCCCGCCGGCTCGTTCCCCGCATATCGCTTCAACCACGGCGGGCTACGGAAGTAACCGAGGCCCTCGGGATCGTCGGTGACCTGCACGGTCTTCCCGGTGGTGTCGAGATCGACCTTGTACTGTCCGAGGAAGACATCCGACCACGGCTTGCCGTTGGTAAGGACGTATTTCGAGAGATAGTACGCCGAGTCGAGCTCCTGCGTCTGCCCGGGATCGCGATTCCACTGCGAGTTGAGGAACGTGGCAAACCGCTCGTAAAACGTCGGGTTCGTCAGCATGCCGTCGACCAGGCTCTGCGGGTCGGCGGCAGCGAGCATATCGGCCGTGGGGCTCGTCCCGAGGATCGAGATCGAGAGCCGCGTGGCGCACCGCTCGTTGAAAGCAGCCTTGTCGGGATCGTCGGCTTTCGCCTGCCGTCCCGATGCCGATAGGCCCATCGCAACACCGATCACCGGCGCGAGAGCCATCACCCATCGTTTGCGAGGGCCCAGGATCATCGTGCGCTCCTTCCTTGTCGCCGAACGACGGTCGACGAGACCCGCCCGCTTCGACTCGAGAACGTTTCGAGACGGGGACGTCAGCAACGCTCGTGCCGTGGGGCGCGTCCCTTTGGACGCACCCCCGGTGCAGCGTCGATCCAGGGCTGGAAACGGAGGTTGCCGTCGAGATTTCGTGCGTCTTCACACACTCAACGACCGTTCGCGCACAATACGATTCGCCAATCATTGAAATTCTGCACTGGATCGACACGTATCCGAAGCCATGGATATCGCGCGCACCGGAGACGCCGTGCGACACGAACAGCGTCGCGGAATGATGTGACAATTGTGAACGCCGTTGCGCCTTCTTGGGGCGTCGCCCCGCGGCGACAGGCGCGCCGTTGTGACATCTCTCCGGCCGGGCGCGGACTGCGTCCTTTTTGACGCTCCTGGCGCCCCGGACTTCGAGGACGTCGCGAGGTGCTACGCTCGGCCGCTCGCCGATGACCGCCGCGCCGATCGAGATCCGCCCCTACGCGCCCGGCGACCACGACGGGCTCCTCTCGCTCATCGGGCGGACGCTCGCCGAGTTCGGGTTCGCGTCGAACATCGGCGGCGTCGAGGCCGATCTCGCCGCGCTCGAGGAGCGGTACGGCGGCGCGCGCGGCGGGATGTGGATCGCCGATCGCGCCGGGACGGTGGTGGGGTGCGTCGCGATCCGGCCGAAGGACGGCGCGACGTGCGAGCTCAAACGCCTCTACGTGAACCCCGAAGCGCGCGGTCACGGCCTCGGGCAGCGCCTCTACGCGCGCGCCGAGGAGTTCGCGCGCGCCGCCGGCTACGCGCGGATCTGGCTCGACTCGTCGCGCCGCTTCACGCAAGCCCGGAGGCTCTACGAGCGCAACGGGTTCGTCCTCCTGGAGGAGCTCGACAACGACTGGGAGGACAACGTCTATGAGAAGCGCCTCGTCTGATCGAAGGCGCGCGCGGCTAGAATAGGTCACGACGGAGCTCCGTCGGGCTACGCCCGACGGGCTCCTAGAGCCTCGCCGGATTCACGACGATCCCGACGGGCGGGAAGACGCAGGGGCTCGACGTCGCCGTCAATACGAACGACGGACAGTAGGTGGCGCTGCGACTCGACCTCCCGCCCGTGCACGCGCAGTTCGTCGCCGAGCAGTGCCGGCAGGCGGCGTTTTCCCCTCGCCGCTGGCCGGAATCGCCGTCCAGATTGGTTGCTCCATTCGAGGCCGAGTACCCGACCTCCCCTGCGTAGCAAGCGGCGTACCCCGGCATTCCTCGCCGCCCCTTCGATACTTCCTCAACCTCGACCGAACGGCTATGATCGTCGAAGCTGTGAGCAACGGCAGCAAGGGAACCGAAGAAAGGTTTCAAGCGCTCCTCAAGGAAGTTGCGCGCGGGCCATCGGTCTCATTCGGCGCCGCCGCGGAGCGGGAGCTTATCGGCCGCAGCATAGGCCCTTTTCGGATCGAGGCGCACCTCGGGAGTGGCGGCATGGGGGCCGTCTATTTGGCAACTGACGACCGCCTCGGTCGAAAGGTGGCGGTAAAGCTATTGCCCCGCGACGTCGCGGAGAGCCCGTCGCGGCGGGCGCTACTACTGCGCGAAGCGAAGACCGCGGCGGCCGTGTCGCACCCGAACGTGGCGGCGATTTACGAGGTCGGTGAGGACGACGGGCGGCTGTACATCGCGATGGAGTACGTCGAGGGCCGAACGCTGCGCGTCGCCCTCTCGGACGGGCCGCTTTCGCTGCAGGTGGCGTATGACTACGCGCTCCAAGTCGCGCGAGGAATGGCGCGCGCGCACCGCACCGGGATCGTGCACCGCGACCTCAAACCCGACAACGTGATGGTCGACCGCGACGGGACCGTCAAGATCCTCGACTTTGGATTGGCAAAGCCTCTCGCCGACGCACGGAGGAGCGCCGCTCAGGCCGTCGTTGCGACCGTCGAAGGCGACGGCGCTCAGCGGGCACCCGAAGCGACTTCCAGCGTAGGATGGGGCGCTGTCTTGGCGGCCGGGAGTGAATTGGGGCTCTCCGCCGCAGGCACGCCAGGATACATGGCGCCGGAACAAGCAAGCGGAATGCACGTGGACGCGCGCGCCGACATCTTCTCGTTCGGCGCGACGGCATTCGAGATGCTCACGGGCCGGCCGGGAAAGCCCAACGAGAGGCTGCCGCGTCGCATACCACGACGCTTCGCTCGTATCATCGAGCGATGTTTGAGCGACATTCCCGCGAAGCGACCCGCCGATGGGCTGGCGCTGGAGAGCGCGCTTCGACAGTATGCCCCGAGCCGTCTACCAAAACAGGTACTTTTCGGCCTCACTGCCTTGCTGGCGCTCGGCAGCTTGACGGCAGGAATCTCGTACCGGGTCGGACCAAAAGACGAACGGATCCCACAACTCAAGCAGCTGACGTTCAACTCCGTGGAAGCGCCGATCCTTGGCTCTGCGCTATCGCCAGACGGAACACTTCTCGCGTACGTGGAGCCGCGCGGAGTCTTTATCCAAGATATCGCGAGCCGGAGCATCCATCCACTTTCGATATCACCAAGTATCGACAATCTTTGGGGGAGCATCGGGTGGTTCCCCGACGGCACCCGCCTCCTTGTCGGCGGCGAAATTGCCGGCCGGTCCGATCTGTGGACCGTCGATGTCACGAGCGGCGCAGGAGTGCCCATGCACCTCGGTGATTGGCCCGCCTTCTTCGGTGCCGTGTCCCCGGACGGGAAGCGGATCGCCGTCACCACGTTCAAGGGCGCCTGGAACGGCTCGGTAGAGGTCGTCGACATCGACGACGGGCGGCGAACGACGCTCTACGAAACGCACGACGAAGAGCTCGTCGAGACCCCTCGATGGTCCCCGGACGGAAGGCGCGTGGCGTTCGTTCGAGGCGCCAAAACGCGCGACTACATAGTGCACCATCTCGATATCGTCGACACGACGACCGGGCGTCGACGAACGGTCCTGACCCACGATCGCCTCGTTCAAGAAACGGGTGACGTGGCGTTCAATTGGTCGAATGACGGACGGATCTACGTAGCATTGGCACCGTCCTCGGTGTCGCCGGCAAACTCCGGTCTGTTTGCGTTCGACGCCAGCGAGATCGCCATCGATGGGCTGACGCACGGATCGGTCGAATTACAGCCCGTTCCTGGTTTCGACGCAATGAAAGTCTACGACATTTCGTTCGACGCGACTGGCAAACGAATGGCAGTCGGCCGCAACAACACGCAGGCTGACGTCTTCCTGGGCTCCGTGTCCGATGACGATCAGCGTTTGGACCATATCGAGCGCGTGACGTTGTCGGACAACAACGAATATCCGTCCGACTGGTCGACCGATTCGCGTGAAGTGCTCGTATCCGACTCGGACCCCAACCGCGGTTTCGGGGTCTTTGCTCTGTCGCTCGAATCACGGACCGCTCTCCCGATCCGCCGCGCCGTGGGGCCGGCTACGTGGCCGGTTCTAGGGCCGGCCGGCCGGGGAATTCTCTACTGGCAACTCCCCACCCAGCCTCTGCAACGCGCCAACTTGGATCTCATGCTCATCGAGCCCGATCGAGAGGCGCGACGTATCTACAGAACGCCCCAAGAGGTATACCTCCCGGGCCGTGGGCGCCCGGCGCCGCACACTTGGAGCGTTCGCTGCGCGCGGACAAGCAATGATTGCTTCATTGCCCACCCATCCACCGACGAGAAAGAGGAGACGATCCTGGAAGCGCTCGATGTCGAGCAAGGTACCACGACCCAACGCGGCCGCTTCGACGGGATATGGCACCACGGGTTTGCGTTATCGTCCGACGCGACACGGATCGCCGTAGCAGCCGCGAATCGTGAGGTAATCAACATATTCGACCTCGACGGCTCGCAACTTCAACGCCTCGACGCCCACAGCTCTCACGGTGCTTTTGTCCGATCAGTCATATGGAGTCACGATGAGCGCGGCGTGTTTGCTGCAGGCACGAATGGCCACACCTTCGGTGGGATATTTTATTTCGGCCTGGATGGCCGCGTGAACTTGCTCTGGTCGACAAAAGAGGGCGCCCCCGCAAGTCTAAGGCTCTCCCCGGATGGACGTCGCCTCGCGTTCCTCATGGCCCCGTTGCACGTGAACGTTTGGCTGCGCGAGGAGTAATGGCTCATCCGCATGAACGGTCACACGTCCGTGCATTTTTTCGAGGCTAGCCAGATACGGGACGAGCGTCACACTAAGTCGGGTTGCTTGATTCGGGACCAGTACAGGAGCCTTCACCACCAGTTTTTAGACTAGATTTTACGCGCAGGGCGCGAATGACTTCACGCTGAACGGTCAACTTCTTGCTTTCGATCGAAATGGCTTCGGGGTCGGAATGCTCGCGCTTGGTGTCGTCTGAAAATTTCATGATGTTTGTCCTCTAGTAAATAGAGCCGCCTAACCGTGATTGTGACGCGGTGGTCGGTCGAAAACGGTCGGCGGCGCAATTCAAGTTTCGGACAGGAGCCCATGCGCTTCGGCGAGGTGGCGCAATTTTGCAACAGTTCGCTCGAACTGTTTACGGTAGGTCGCGGCGACTCGCGTAAGCGTCGCGTCGTTTACCTCGACGCCGTCGGCGGTCGCCATGACGCGCGCAACGTCGAGCCACGGCAGATCTCGATCCACGCGGAGAAGGAGGAGCATCTGCTCGTCAGGCGCCAGCTGTTCTCGCAGTTTTAGGACGCTGCTCTTCAGCGCTGACTGAAGATACGGCCGCGTTGCGGTCCGCACGCGTGCTTCCAGCTCAGAGAGATATGGAATCGCTGAGAGCGCGTCTTGCGCGCGATAAGGGCTTTCTTTGCGCGTGAAGCGAGCCTGTGCACGCCGGGCTACGAGGTATGCCCATGTGCGAAAAGTGCACTCGAATCGAAAATCACAGATGCCGTTCCACAGGTCGATGCATGCAATCCCGAAGACATCCTCGGCGTCCGCTTGATTGCAGAGGCTGATACGCAGAAAGCTGAATATCTCTGGGCCGTAGCCTTCGATGGCGACGGTCGCCGCTTCTGGAAAGCGCCCCGCTGCGTGCAACTCACGAATTCGATTCTCGAGCATGTCCCCCCCCCTCGGCGCGCCGACCTCGCACGCGCCAGAGAATGCGCGACCGCTCGCCTCGGTGGCGCATAGTGCGTGCGAGTACGACGCGACATCACTGTGATCGCTCCGACACATCTGGGGCGTCAAGAGCGAAAGCGCTGGGCCGCCTCGAGTCGTGAGTTGGCGGCGTGAAGGGCTGAGAGCTCCCTCACCTCTTCTGATTTAGTTTTCGTTTGTTTCACTGTACGCCCCCGTCTCGTGTCGCGGAATGACGCCAGCCCGGATCCGGTAGAGCTGGGCAGAGCGGGCGCGCGCGACGGCCCCCACGCAGCAAGGACTCAGGGCGCCTCATTGAGAAAAAGTCGTGGACGGCGACATCGAAGGTCACATTCGCGAAGGCGCCGCTCTACCCATTGGAGTCCGTTCGAACATCGCCCGTTTTCTAAGTTCGAGGCGTACATCTCAAAAGCAAAGGACACTCCATGAAATGTAAATCGATTGTAGTCGCCGGCATGTTTCTGTTTGCGTTTTCCTTTGCGGCCAGCAACGCGAAAGCGGACAATTTGTGCTCGCTTAGCGTCAGCAATTCGTATCCCCTGGTTGGGCAAAGCTTCAGCTACGGTGTTGATATTACCGTAATTCCATACAACGGGCCCAGGGTCGGGCCGTGGTATATACCTGCACCCTTCACCGTCGTCTTTCACGGTAGCAAGAACGGCGTCGACGACATCCCTCCTGGAGGTGAGACCTATCCCGCCACCTTCAATGCTGGCCATTCGGATCTGACTGGCTACTACAATCCAGGTGGGTATTCTGGGACATATTTGCGTTACGCACTGATTTATGACGAGTATGGCAACCTCTACTGTACGACCAATACCGTTGCGGTGGTGCTGCAGTAAGATGCGGCGAGAAGGCTGGGAAAGCGGCACGGTCGCGTTGTGCGCCGCTCGTTGGAGCTCATCACGCTTCGCTCCTACCTCGACGACGCCGCGTCGGCGATCGCCGTGGTCGTCCGTGCGAGCTCCGACCAAATAGGGGCTGCGCTGCCGCCGCGCTGTGCCACGGTCCCGCCCGAGTCGATCCCCCCGCTTCGCTGAGGACCAACCGTTCCATTCCTCTGTGCTGGGGTACTAGCGCGTCGCGGTGCGGGTCATCTCGAAGAGGTGCGTCGCCTGGCCGCCGAGGAAGCCGTCGAAGCGCGACGCTCGACCGGTCGCCGGATCGACGACGAGGGGCCGCTCGGCGATTTCGAAATAGGCATACGTCCAATCCAGCGTACCGGGCACGTCATCGTCCATCACGGCGAACTCGCGGACGACCGCGGCGGTGGACGACTGGCGGAGGGGCGAGCCGCGCTCGCCTTCGATCGCGTCCTTCATCGGGATCCCGGCGGCGCGCATCGCCGCCACGGTCTTCTCGATGTCGTCGAGCGCGGAAGCGCCGTGTGAATCGACGCTCGCCGTGAAGTGGTTCACGTCGTACCCATTCAACGCCACCCACGCGCCGAACTGCGAGTGCGCCGCGAGGAGGAGGACGTCGCGCCGCTGCGGCACGTCCCACGGAAGCTCGGAGAAGAAGCGGATCGTGCGATCGAGGAGCTCGGCGCGGACCTCGCGCGGCACCTCGCCGATCCGGTGGAGCGCCGCGAGATCGCGGTCGCTCCACGGCGGGCGGTGGCTCGCGAGGACGCGCTCGAGCGCAAAGAGCGCCTCGGGCTCGAGCTCGAAGGCCCAGAGCTCCGACACGAAGAGGCGCGGAAGCGCCGGGTTCGTGTGCTGGAAATGCAGCGACGAGAGGTGCTTGTCCGGGAACGCGTAGCACCCGGCGTGGCGGTACCCGAGCGCCTCGAAGAGGCGCGCGATCGTGGCGATGCCGAGCCCCGGCGTTTGCCACGCGATCGTGCGGAACGCGACGTGGTCGTTCGTGAACGTCGCGCCGTGCGCCGCGACGACCCGCTCGTACGCCTCGACGTACGTCATCCGCTCGCGGTAGCGCGCCCACAGCGAGTCGAAGAGGTCGACGAGGAAGCGCTCCGCTTCATCGCGCGCCGGGGCGCGCCGGTGGGGGGCGTGGAGCGCGGTCATCGGGCGCGGCCCGACGTGGAGCGCGGCATGGCGGCGGCGCGGCGCGGCGCGCACCGCGCGCGGAGTGCCCGGTCGTTCATGGCGGGTACCGAAGCACGGGCCGGCGGGCGTCACAAGAGCGCAGGGCGGCGCGCAGACCCGGTCGTGTACGATACGTCGCGATGCGAAAGAGCACCGATCCACGGCCCGCGCCGGAACCGGGGACGTTGCCGATCGGCGCGGCGGCGAAAGGGCCGCTCTCGATCGTCGTCCTCGGCGAAGCCGGGACGCCGGAGATCGCGATCCCGACCGCCGGCCTCGTGATCGGGCGCGGCGAAGGGTGCGACGTCGTCATCGCCGACGACTCGGTGTCGCGCCGCCACGCGCGGATCGTCGCGTTCCCGGCGCCGCGGATCGAGGACCTCGGCAGCATGAACGGGACGCGCGTCGGCGGCGCGGTGGTCCCGCCGGGCGCGAGCCGCGCCGTGGAGCCGGAGGCGGTGATCCAGCTCGGCAGCGTGACGCTCGTCGTGACGCATGGATCGCGGCGCGCGACGCCGTCGACCCCCGCGCCGGCGGACGCGCGACCGGCCTCGCCGCCCGACGTCGTCGTCGCCGATCCGGCGATGAAGCAGCTCTATCAGCTCATCGACGTGATCGCGCCGAGCGTCCTCCCGGTCCTCATCCTCGGCGAGACCGGCGTCGGAAAAGAGGTGTACGCGACGTCGGTGCACGCGCGATCGCAGAGGAGCCGCGCGCCGTTCCTCGAGCTCAATTGCGCCGCGCTCCCCGAGTCGATCCTCGAAGGCGAGCTCTTCGGCCACGAGCGCGGATCGTTCACCGGCGCGGTCGCGCAGAAGATCGGCCTCCTCGAGTCGGCCGACGGCGGCACCGTCTTCCTCGACGAGGTCGGCGAGCTGTCGCTCGCGACGCAGGCCAAGCTCCTCCGCGTGATCGAGAACGGCGAGGTGATCCGCCTCGGCGGCCTCCGCGCGAGGAAGATCGACCTCCGCTTCATCGCCGCCACGAACCGCGATCTGCACCAGGCGCTCGCGAACGGGACGTTCCGCCAGGACCTCTTCTTCCGTCTGAACGGGATCAGCGTGACGTTGCCGCCGCTGCGCAAGCGGCGCGCGGACATCGCGCCGCTCGCCGCCGCGCTCGTGCGCAAGGCCGCGGCCGCGATCGGGAAGCCGGAGCCGCGCCTCGCCCCCGAGGCGATCGCCGCGCTCTCCGCGCACACGTGGCCGGGCAACATCCGCGAGCTCCGCAACGTGATCGATCGCGCGGTCCTCCTCTGCCAGTCGCAGGGGGGGACGATCCTCCCGGAGCACCTCCTCCTCGTGCCGCCGGCGGCGAGCGAAGAGGCGGCCGGCGACGCGGAGGCGGCGATCGACGCCGCGCCGCGCGCGACGCTCCCCGCCGCCGCGGCGAAAGAACCGGAGCGCCGCGCCACGAGCCTCACCGGCGAGGTGGAGTCGTACGAGCGGCGGCGAATCGTCGAAGCGCTCGACCAGTGCAGCGGCAACCAGAGTCGCGCCGCAAAGCTCCTCGGGATCTCGCGGCGCGCGCTCGTCTACCGCCTCGACCTGTACGGGATCCCGCGCCCGCGCAAAGGGCGCGACGATGAAGCGTGAGCGTCACGCCGCGCAGGTGGTGAAGACGTCGTCCGACTCGTAGTACGCGCTCTTCGGCGGCTCGGCCAGGAGCGGCATGAGCCAGGTACCCGCCGCGGCGAAGAGCGGCGACGCCTTGTACGCCTCGAACGCGTCGCGCGTCGCCCACTCCTCGTAGAGGAGAACGCGGCCGGGCTCGGCGACGTCCTCGCTGAACGAGTAGGCTTTGCACCCGGGGAGCTTTCCGGCGGCGCTCGCCTCCGCGCTCGCATGCTCGCGGAGCTTCTCCATGTGACCCGACTTCAACTTCAGCTCGACTCGAACGACGAACATGGGCGACCTCGTGGAGGCAGAAAAGGGATCGGCGCGGGCCCGACCCACCCGGACGCCGCCGCCGATCGTCTAGTATCTTGACGATAGCGCGAGGAGCCGAATGGTCAAGACACTTGACGAAAAAGACGCGAGCCCGCTCGATCACATCGGCGTCGACCTGTTCCGCGCGGCGACGGCGTGGAGGGAGCGGCTGCACGCGGACATGGTGGCGCGCGGCCACACTTGGTACGGCGACGCGCGCGGGGCGGTCGCGGCGCATCTCGATCCGCGGGGGCTCGCGCAGTCGGAGCTGGTCCTTCGCATGGGGTTGACCAAGCAGGCGGTGCAGCAGCTCCTCGACGGCCTCGAGGCCGACGGTATCGTCCGCCGCGAGGCAGACCCGAACGACGGGCGCAGCAAGCGCGTCGTCTACGCGGCCAAGGGGCGCGCCGCGGTGCGCGACGCGAACGAGATCAAGCGCCGGATGGAGCGCGAGCTGCGCACGCGCATCGGCGGCCATGCCTTCGACGAGCTCCGGGCCATGCTGGCCGAGGCGGCGGAGGTGTGGCGCTAGCCGGCGTACGGCGCGATCGCGTCCGCCATCTCGCGCGCGGTGGCGAAGCGATCCGACGGGTCCCACGCCAGCGCGCGCCCCACCGCCGCCGCGAGCCCGGCGGGGATCTCGGGCCGCTCTACGGCGAGCTCGCGCGCCGCCGCGGCGCCCGACGCGCGGCCGATCTCCGCGGGGAAGCCGCCGGTGAGGAGGCGGTACAGCATGACGCCGGCCGAGAACAGATCGCTCCGCGCGTCGGCGTCGCGCGCCGACCGCGACTGCTCGGGCGCCATGTAGCTCGGCGTGCCGAGCTGGACGAGGCTCCGCGTGAGCGTCGCCTCCGCGGCGGCCCTCCACTTGCTGATCCCGAAGTCGACGATCGTGACCCGTTCGCGCCCGCCCTCTCCGCGCGCGACGATGCAGTTCGAGAGCTTCACGTCGCGGTGGATCACGCCCGCCGCGTGCGCCGCGCCGAGCCCGGCGAGCGACTGGACGATCAGGTCCGCCGCGCGCGCCACGCCGATCCCGGGCGCGCCGTCGCGCGCGAGGAGCTCCGCCATGTCGCGGCCGTCGACGTAGTCCATGACGATGTACGGGACGCCGCGCGCCGTCTCCCCCGCGTCGAGCACCTTCACGACGTGATCGCTCTCGATCGCGGCCGCGGCGCGCGCTTCGCGCTGGAAGCGCGCGCGCGCCTCGTCCGACGCGAGGTGCGCCGCGAGGAGGAACTTCACCGCGACCGGGCGCTTCCCGGCGAGACGCACCGCGTGCGCGACCGCCCCCATCGTCCCTTCGCGGAGGTAGCGCCACACCAGGTAACGGCCGTCGAGAAGCTCGCCCTCGCGCGGGAGCGCGTGCATGCCGGACGGAGTCTATTGCGAATACCCCGAGTGCGGGTAGTTGGGCGGGTTCGACGGGTCGTACACGATCGCCCAGTGCTGGGGGACGCCGTTCTGCCCAGGCTCGTCGTACCACCCGCTGTTGACCGGCACGATCGTCGAATACGTCGTGACAAGGCTCGTGAACGCCGGCGCCTTGTCGGGGCCGACGGTGAAGATCACCCAGTTCTGCCCGGCGAGCGAGAACGCAGACGGCGCCGGCGGCGTCCCCCACCCGTGCGATGTCCACGTGCTCTGGAGCGCCTGCTCGAACGTGTTCTCCGCCTGCGAGGCGCACCCCGGCGTGCACCACCCGTGCGGCGCGGAGCGCCCCGCGGAGACCTCCACGCGCGCCGAGGTGTCGTCGTCCGCTCCTCCGCACCCCCCCATGATCGCGATCGCGCCGATGCCGAGCGCCGCTGCCGTCTTCCCGCCGACCTTCATGAACGTTCCTCCTCGTCGCGCGCAGCCCCGCGCCCGTGCGCTCCCACCGTACGCGATTGATCGACCCCGCGGCGCAACGCAGCAAGCGGCGCGCCACCACGAAGAGCCTATCGGGCATGGCGCGCACGGTCAGGTTGTACGCTCCGCGTCCAAGTTGGCCGCGCGCTGTCCGCAGCGCGGACAACCTGCCTTGGTCGCGACGGCGCTGGTGCGTACACTACCGCCGCGTGCAGGAACGCGAGGACCGCGTGCGTCTCAGCGCTTCACGGCCCCGGCTCCTCCTCGAGCTCGGACGCGGCGGCATGGGGACGGTGTACCTCGCCGTGTCGCATGGTCCGTCCGGTTTCCACAAGCTGAAGGTGGTGAAGCGCCTGCGCGACGAGCTCTCGGAGGATCCGGCGTTCGTCGCGATGTTCATGGACGAAGCGTCGCTCGCTGCGCGTCTTTACCACCCGAACATCGTCCAGACGAACGACGTCGGCTTCGACGGCGAGCACTTCTTCATCGAGATGGAGTACCTCGAGGGGCAGCCGCTCGACGCGCTGCGACGCGCCGGCGATCGCGCCGATCCGCTGCCGCTCCCGCTCTCGCTGTGGATCCTGTCGCAGGTGCTCACCGGGCTCCACTACGCCCACGAGCTCCGGGACCTCGACGGCACGCCGCTCCACGTCGTCCACCGCGACGTCTCGCCGCACAACGTGTTCCTCACCTACGAGGGGAACGTGAAGCTCCTCGACTTCGGGATCGCGAAGGCGGCGGTCTCGTCGGCGGAGACGCGCACCGGCGTGGTCAAAGGGAAGATCACGTACATGGCGCCGGAGCAGGCGGCGCCGCGCGACGATCGGCCGATCGACCGGCGCGCCGACGTCTTCGCGGTCGGCGTGATGCTGTGGCAGGCGATCACCGGGCGGCGGCTTTGGGACGGGCTCTCCGACGCCGAGATCGACGCGCGCCTCCGGAGCGGCGAGATCCCATCGGCGGCCGGCGTCGCGACCGACGCCCCGCCCGCGCTCCTCGCCATCTGCGCGCGCGCGCTCGCGCCGCGCCCCGAGGAGCGTTTCGCCACCGCCGACGAGCTCCGCGCGGCGATCGACGAGCACCTCGCCGGAGCGGGCGGGGCCGTCGGTCCGCGCGCGCTCGCCGAGTTCCTCGCGGCGCGGTTCGCGCGGCAGCGGGCCGACGCGCAGGCGCAGATCGACGCGCGGATGAAGAGCGCGGCGGCCGCCGGCGCCGGCGCGGATGCCGAGGTCGACGTCCCGCGCCTCCGCTCGTCGCCGGGCCACACACCGCGAAAGACACCGGGGAGCGCCGACGTCGGCACCGCGAACACGCTCGGGAAGCGCGGCGATCCCGGCGCGCCGCGCCCGTCCGCGCCCGCGCCCCGGCCGGCGCGCGCCGGCGCGTGGGCGATCGCGGCGTGCGCCGGAGCGGCGCTCGTCTTCGCGGCGATCATCGCGCGGCAGCGCCGCGGCGCGACGCCGACCGCGGCGGCGATCGGCGCACAGCGCGCCTCCGCCGCCGCGTGCGCGCGGAACGCCGACTGCGCCGGCGACGGGAACGCGGCGGACGCGGCGGCGGCGTCGCTGTGCCGCGACGGGCGGTGCGTCCCGCTCGCCACCGCAGAATGCACGGTGCACGCCGAGCCGGGCGACGTCGCGCGCGACGACACCGTCTGGATCGGCGCGATGTTCCCGCTCACCGGCGACGCGGGGCGCGCGTACGGGATGACCGCGGCGCGCACCGTCGACCTCGCGCGCCGCGACTTCGCGTCGATCGCCGGCGGGATCCCCGGGGCGTCGGCGAAGACGCCGCGCGCCCTCGGCCTCGTGACGTGCGACGACACCGGCGACGCCGCGCGCGTCGCGCGCCACCTCGTCGACGACCTCCGCGTCCCGGCGGTCATCGGCTTCTACTCGAGCAAGGAGGTCATCGAGCTCGCGCGGAGCACGTTCATCCCGGCCGGCGTCCTCGCCGTCGCGTCGCTCAACACGAGCGCGCTCATCACCGCGATCCCGCACCCCGAGGGCTCGCCGCGCCTCGTCTTCCGCACCGCGGTGGGGACGACGCCGGCGGTCTTTGCGGTCAGCATGCTCGTCTCGACGGTGATCGAGCCCGAGCTGACGGCGGCGCGCGTCGTCGGGCGCGGCTCGCCGATGCGCGTCGCGCTCGTCCGCCGCGGCACGTCGGCCGGGCTCGGCTTCAGCGACGCGCTCATCTCGACGCTCCGCTTCAACGGCGCGTCGGTGATCGAGAACGGCGCCGCGTTCCAGCAGTTCTCGTACGGCGATCCCCTCGGGCTCGAAGGCCCGGTGAGCTACGACGAGGCGGTCGCGGGGATTTTGAAGTTCCGGCCGCACGTGATCGTCCAGTTCGGCGCCGACGAGGTCGTGCGCCCCGTCCTCGCGCCGATCGAGGCGCGCTGGCCGCGGACCGAGGCGTTCCGTCCGCGCTACGTGTCGGCGTCGAACCTCGAAGGGCGCGACCTCCTCGCGTTCGTGGGGCACGACGAGGCGCTGCGGCGCCGCTTCCTCGGCATCGCGCCCCCCGCGACGACGCCCGCGAACGCGCGCCTCACGCTCCGCTACAACGAGGTCTACCCGGACAAGGTCTCGACGGCGAACACGCAGGCGGCCCCGTACGACTCGTTCTACCTCGTCGCCTACGCCGCGGCCGTCGCCGGCGCGGGCGGAAAGCCGCTCACTGGCGTCGACCTCGCGCGCGCGATCGCGCGTCTCCAGCCGCCGGGGCGGCCGATCGACGTCGGCCCCACGCGGATCTTCGACGCGTTCAACGAGCTCGCCGCGGGGGCGAATATCGATCTCACCGGCGCGATGACGACGCTCGATTTCGATCTCCGCACCGGCGACGCGGCGGCGGATCTGGCGGTGGTGTGCTTCGGGAAGGACGCGGCGGGCGCCGCCGCGGACAGCGTCGAATCGGGGCTGACGTTCAGGGCGCGCACGCGCGCGCTCGAGGGGACGCTGCGCTGTCCGTAGGAGCGCGCCGGCGAGACTACGGCGCGACGACGGGCAAAAGCATCTTGTTCGATTCCGGCGCGGATCCGCCGGGACCGACCACGACGCTCACCTGGCCCACCTGGGCGGGCCCTCCGTCTTCGCGTCTTCAGGCCCGGCGTCCGACAGGGCATCATCGGTCCCAGCATCATCCGACCCCGAGCCTGCTTGCTCATCACGAGCTCCTTCCTAATTCAAGTGAAGCCTACAACCAACGATACGCCCGTTCCACGACGGCGGTCCCGTTCGATTCGATGACGTCGCCGTGCGCGACGATGATTCGTTCGGCGCCCCAATCGACGATGCGTCGGATCTGTTCACGGGCGAGGGGTCGATCACGGATCAAGATCCGCTCGAGCCACGTCGCGCCGGGGTCGCGTTGGCCCAGGAAGCGCGCGACGACGCGCGTGAAGGCCGAAGGATGTGTCGCCAGGTTGAAGATGAAATCGCAGGAGACGATGCTCCTGCTCTTTCGATGAAAGAAGACGACCTCGTTCTCGAGCTTCCGTGCCCCGAAGAAGACCTGCTCGAGATCGCCCCGCCACGTCGCGTCGGGCTCGTCGCCGAGGACGCCGGTCCACGCGATGTCGCCGCGCTTCTTCTCGAGCCCGGGGCACGCCGAGAGCGACGCGCTCGGATAGGCTCGCGCCCATTCGGCGACGTACAAATGGTGAAAGAGGCTCGGCGCCACGATCGCCTTCACCGGGCCGAGCGCGTCGACCGCGCGCTTCGTCTCCTCGTCGAGCGATACGGGCGAGTGAACGAAGAGGCCGCCGCCTTCGAGGCGGACGACGGTCATGCGCGTCCCGGTTTCTACGCCGAAGAAGCGAAGGGGACGGTGAGCGAGCCAGATGTCGCTGGTAACGGGCTGGAGCACGATGAATTCAATGGTACACGTCCGCGATCCACGCCGGACGCCTCCCTGCGTGCAGCCGCTGCCGCGCAGCCCCTAGAGCACGAACGGCTCGAAGTGCGAAGGGACGACGACGCGCGTCGCGGGCGCACAGGCATGGACCTCGTCAGCGAACCTGGCGAGCCCCGCGCGGCCGTCGTCGCCTATGTCCGCTTGCTTCGGGCCAAGGGGCTCCCGGAAAGCATCGAAGTGATTGGTCAGTACGAGGGGCGGACTGCCGAGCGCGCGCATCAGGCGGCACGCGTAGTCAGGGACCTTGTCGCGGAGGCCCGTCGCGATCACCGCCACGTCGGGTCGCAACCCTTGGACCTCTTGGTCGATGAAGTTCGCGGTGCCGATGAAGAGAATGGTCCTCCCGTCCACCGTGACGAGATATTGAAGGGTGCCGCCCTCGCCATAGCCGTCGGCCTTCATCGGCAGCGTGATCCCACTTGGAATCTCCGCGGGCGCTTGCCCCGTGAGCGAATGCAGACCGCGGATGACGCGTACGGCGAACGGTCCGACCTGGAGACGGTCACCGCCGCGCACGCCGCGCAGGCGCGCCTCGGAGATGCCCGATGCACGTGCGAGGTTGAACGTGCTCTCCGTCCCGACGACGACGGCGCCCGTACGGGCGGCTATCGCGGGCACGTCGAGGACGTGATCGTAGTGCGAATGGCCCACCAGGATGACGTCGG
>Ga0070689_100000230_pt1 | contig 33566 bp, 26 predicted proteins | sample KBSS23HmetaG_FD_64669 | JGI IMG/M metagenome (GOLD analysis project Ga0070689, IMG submission 64669) | Switchgrass rhizosphere microbial communities from Kellogg Biological Station, Michigan, USA - KBS S2-3H metaG | ecosystem: Host-associated > Plants > Roots > Rhizosphere ...
TAAACAGCAGCGGCAAGTAGAGTACTGACGCCAGCAACAAACGACGCGCGTGTTGCCGTGACATCGAAAATGCCGCTCGCAGACTGCTATAGAGAAAGAGCAGTCCAAGAACAATCGCTCCCACGAAGTAAATCCGTCCTGACATTCCCATTACAGTTGGCAGCAGGCTTACCGGCAGCAGCATCAGCGTGTAGACGACGATCTGTTGCGCTGTCACGCGGCCGTCGGGTTCGACGACCGGCAGCATCAGGATGCCGGCGCGACTGTAGTCTTCGCGATACATCCACGCGATTGCCAGAAAGTGTGGAAACTGCCAGAGAAATAGAATCGCAAACAGTATCCAGCCTTCGAGACTGATCGAGCCTCGCGCCGCAGTCCATCCGATCAGCGGCGGCACCGCGCCCGGAAACGCGCCGACGAGCGTCGACAACGTTGTGCGCGTTTTCAACGGAGTGTATGCGAACAAGTAACCGGCTATAACTGTCAAACCAAGCAACGCGCTCAACGGATTGACGAAGACCAGCAGGTAAGCTTCGGCCAGGATCGTGATTGCGGCGCCGAATGCGAGTGCTTCCCAAGGCGCGAGTTTGCCGGAGGGCAACGGGCGGTTCGCAGTGCGTCGCATCAGGCCGTCGAGGTCGCGTTCTGCGTACTGGTTCAACGTCGCGATTCCTGAAGACAGGAGACCGATGCCGAGCAGCGCGCGCAGCATTGCGACGTAATCGATTGAGCCGGCGGATGCGAGCGCGAAGCCGGCCGCGGAAGTCAGCACGATCAAAAACGTGATTCGTGGTTTTGTCAGCTCAGCGTAAGCCGCGACGCGCTCACGAAAAGACAAGCGCGTTCGCTCATCCACCGCGACCGCTGAACTGCGCAAATCGATAGCAAACTCTTCCATTAAGTACCTACTGTAGGGGCGGCACTCTGTGGCCGCCCCAGTCTTGACTTCGTACGCTGGGGCGACCACGGAGGGCCGCCCCTACAAATGCGCCGTTTAGAACGCGATATGTTCGCAGCGTCAACACGATGGTGCTGACGAAGACCAGCGCGCCACAGGCGACGTGAGCGACGGTGATCGCGATCATCGGATTCAGCGGCTGCGGATCGCCGGGCGAAGCCAAACGCGTCATGTAAGCCGCCACGCCGAGACATAACTGCACCGCTAAAAGCGAAAGCGCTATCGTAGCCGGACGCGTCAGAAACTGCTCATCTTTATAACGTCGCAACGTGGCAATCGCCGCGCTTCCCAAACCGATTGTTACCGTGATCGCGCCGCCGATGTGTGCCAGTATCAATTCGGTTGGCAGGTGCTGGTCCCACGTCGCTGAATGACGCAGCGTCGCTCCGAGTATCAGTTGCAGGAATATCGTCACTAAGGCCGTGGTACATAGATAGTTCAGCGACAGGCTTCCCTTTACTTCCGGAATCGGCTTAGCTGCCATCCAGCTTCGCGAAGTGAAAACCGCCAGGCTGACTGTCGTGCAAAAGAACAGCTGCGCCAGCGTGGCATGAGCTGTTGAAACTGCCAGCGGCAACATTAGTTTGACAGTCAAACCGCCGAGCAGTCCCTGCGCGATCACGGCGAACAGCGCGAACATGCCGAGCTTGCGCACCCAGTCGCGCTCCTCTTTCTTGTACAGGTAGAAGACCAAACCTATCGTCAGCATCCCGACTGTAGTCGCGACCATCCGGTGACCATGCTCCCAAAACAGGTTTCCGACCATCTTCGGGAAGACTTGTCCGTTTGAAAGCGGCCAGTCAGGCGTCGCCAGACCAGCATCGTGACTGGTAACCAGCGCACCGGCGATAATTAAGAAAAACGTCGCGCAAGCGACGAGGATAGCGTAACGATTAAGACCCCGGTTCATTACTAATTACTGACTGCCAATTGCCGATTGACTTGTGAACCGGCAATTGGCAATCAAAATGCCTCTAGTGTTTGCCGATCATCGGGAACTCGATCGCCGGCATCATCTTCAATGACGGAGCGATCGAAGAAGTTGCAGTGCCGAAAGCGAAGTCAGCTTTCGCAGCGCCGTTGGCAGTCACTGTCACTTCCATTGGTTTCTCTTCCGGTGTCTGGCCCTCTCTCCAGGCAACCACAGTGTATTTACCCGGCGGAACGTTCTTGATTTCGTAGGCGCCGGTATCGCTGCTGACCGCGAAGAGCGGGTGTTTCATCACGCCGATGTACGCTTTCATCCAGGGGTGCTGGTTGCACTTAACTGGAATGAGCACTTCCGCGCGCGCAAAGCTCTTCTCGATTGGAGGCGCGCCGTTGGCTTGCGTCTGGTTCCATTCCTGGTTGAGCTTTGGTGTCGGGTGAATGTTGTGCTGCGTAGCATCGCTATTGGTGATCTTGAGCTTTTGATTGACCATAACGCCCAGTACATGTGGCGCATAGTGACAACCGTTCTGATCGAGCTGAACCTCGGTTGTTGGTGTGGGCCAGGTGTATTCAGCGACCTTCTTGCCGCCGTCGACAGTGCCTTCCTTAATGTAGACGAATACGTTGGCGAGCTTGCCGTCTTTAACCATCGTGTCGTCAGTTGTTAGGTTCGGATTCTTTTGACCGCAGACGGGATCGGCCGTCGTGTCGATCTTCTTCGGCGCCGGCGGCGTGCCGTTAAAGGAAATAACGCCGCTGATGGTACCGGTTGGCCCACTCGGGGGCGCTGCGGTGGCTGAGGTTGCTTCTCCCCCATTTTTATTCGTGTCGGGGCCTTTAGCGCCGCCACACGCGGAGCCGAGAGCTAGCAAAGACAGTGCAATCGATATCACAAGCCAGACTTTTGTCTGCTTATTCATGATCAACTCCTCCAAACTAAGATAACTTGCGCATTAACTGTAGCACGGAAGCCGCACGAACGCGGAACGCGCGAAAGTCTCGGCATTGCTTCAGTTTAAAATTATGCCAAGGCATTCTGTAATTTCAGTGCGGCATTAACGCCGAAGGCGTTCCGTAACTCGAGCCCGGTGTTAACGCCGAAGGCGTTCGCTAATTCCAGCCCAGGGTTGGAGCGCCGCGACAACCCTGGGATCATCATTTCAATTTCGCTTGTAACCCTGAAAGGGTTCGCCTCGCAATAAACCCTTTCAGGGTTGGCCAGTCTCTTTTTATGCGTACCCAGGGTTCTCGCTGCGCTCGAACCCTGGGCTGCAATTAGCCAACGCCTTCGGCGTAATTTCAAAGCTCATGCCACCATACAAAGATCAACGAAGCGCTGCAGCGGCGTAGCGCCCGAGCGCTGCGCGCTGGCGATTGCGCGCGTGATTCGATCGTTTGCGCTTCGCGCGCGCGTGATGCTGCGTTGTCGCGGCTGTCGGCGCAGCGGTGGTTGCTGGACCGGCTGCTAACAATCGTCGCTGCTCGTCGGGCGTTAGCAAGAACATATACCGAACGAGCAAACGCGCATGGTCGTCGTGATAGGCAACGGCGCTGGCGGGCGGCTGAGGAAGATTAACTACCCACCGATCGCCTTCCTTGCGGAAAAGTCCGCTCGGCATCGCAGTGCCCGGACTAATCTGCGACGGATCCAACAACCAACGGAACGTCCAATCAGGCTTCAGCCTTTCCGATGCCAAAAGGAAATTCGGCGCGATCGCCTTCGCATCATGTGCCGGATCGCCCGTGATGTGACACTTCAAGCATGGCGTTCCCGACGTGAACATCTCCCGCGCAGTCGCAGTCTCCGTCGCCGTCAGAGGCTTCATCGGTTCCTTGATGTACGGTTCCTGCTGCCCTGACATCGCCATGAAGAACCGCACCAGTATCTGCAACTCGTTCGGCGAGAAATTGAACGTCGGCATGCGGAACGACAGGTACGGGCGCACGCCATTGCGGTCTAAACCTGGTTGCGGTTTCAATCTTCCCGCAGCCTGATTCGCAGCAGCACCCGGCTGAGGCGAAGCAGTTGCACTCGCTTGCGGACTCGGCGATGCCGACGGCAATGCAGCAATCTGTTGCGCCTGTGCCGGCGACTTCTCACCACTCAACGACGGATCGTGCAAGAACCTCAACAACCACGCTGGATCAACACGCGCGCCCTCACTCGTCAACCTCGGCGGCAACAGATCCTTGCCTTCAGGAGTTTGATAGAAAGGTAGATCCTGAACTACTGACCTGTGCCCAACCTGCAGCTGGTGACAACCCATGCAGTTGTACTTCTTGATCACCCACCAGCCGTTCTGAATATCCTGGCGTCTCTGGTCCTGCGGATTGTAGAAGAGCGTGCTGGGAACGTTCGCTCCCTCGGCACCGACGCTTCCGAGCAGGAATGTGGTCAAAGCTGTCCGCCATTCAGGAGTCAGGTACGGCTGCGGCATGCGGAGTCGATCCTTCGGATCCTTCTCTTTACCTTCGTCGTAAATCGACGGCCGCCAAACCTTGCGCTCGAAGAAACCTTTGTGGTTGTACCACGGCTTATGGTCCGTATTTTCCTCGCGCAGCTTCAAAGGATCTTCGCCTTCTTCGGCGTGCTTGGTCAGCAACGCGAAGTCGAGTCGCTCGATAGGCGTAGCGCCTTCGACAGTCAACTCTTTACCGATGCGCTGTTCTTCTTCGAAGCCCTTTATCTCGTGGCAGCCGGCACAACCGTACTGCTTGATCAGTTCGTGTCCCTTTTGTTTAAGGTTCGCGTCGTTCACAAAATCCGCCGACGCATAACTCGGCGGTGAAGAGAGCGAGAACAGATATGTGGCGATGTCGCGCGAATCCTGTTCAGACAGACGGAAGTTAGGCATCACCGTCATGTTCTGTACCTGCAACTCAGCACCATCGATCGGGCAGCGCGAATGCAGCTCCGTATCGAACTCAAACGGCAAACCCTTCTGCGCGTAATCTTCAGGCGTCAGATCGCGCTTGTGCTTGGGACAGTAAGGCGCAACACGTTCGCGTGGATTGTGAATCCAGCGCACGATGTAATCGAAGTTTGCCTTTTCGCCGACGCGCTGCAGGTTCGCGGCAAAGTCGCCGCCAAGCTTGTTATCACCTTCGCCGATCGAGTGACACGCAAGACAACCGCGCGTCTCGAAAAGCTCCTTGCCGTGTACCTTGTCGCCCTGCTGTTGCTGAGGCAGCTTGGAATCGAAACCCTCCTGCCAGAGATAAGCGGCGATGGCCTGGATCTGTTCCGTGCTGTCCTTGTCAGGATGAGGCGCGCCGAGAGTGCCTTCCGCCAAATGACCGAAGCGCCAGAAGGTCGGCATCTTTGTTCCGGGCCGGAAGCCCTGCGGATCCAGCAACCAAACCGGCAGCCATTCCTTGCGCAGCTTGACGCGGACGTCTTTCAGGTTTGGCCCGACTTTCTTCTGATCCTGCATTTGATACTTCGCTTGCAGGTTCAACTGGTCGATACGCGCCGCGAGCAGACTATTGGTGACGCGAAAACTCTCCGCACTCGCCAGCAGTCTCTTCACTTCGTTCTCGTCTTCAACCGTCTCTGATTTTGTCGTCTCGGCTCGGCTCTGCTTTTCGTTTGCGATGATCTGGTCTTCGAGTTGTCCGATTTGCTGGCGCGTCGCTGCGAGAGCGTCGGTTTCGCGATCGAAACCTTCGTAGCGGTGGCAACCCACACAACCGCGCTGCATGAAGAGATCGCGACCGAGGTTCAACTGTTCGGCTCCCTGCGTGACGCGATCGCGCGCGTGACACTGCTGGCAGCCGGCCTGAATGTTCTCTTTTTCAAACATGGGCCACAGCCAGAAGCGATGGCGTCCGTGACCCTTCATTTCACTGGTCGTCGCGCGACCGTTGCCCCAGTGACAACTCGCACAACCAAACTTCTCCGGATTGTGAATCTGCAGTACTTCCCGGTTGGGATGACTGACAAACGCGCGCGCGAGACTGTCCGGTTCCCCGCCTGGTCCACCCGGCGCGAGATTCGCCGGCGTCATCTCGACAGGCTCGCGGATGCCGGCATGACAAACTTCGCAGCGGTCCACGATGTTGACAGCATTGACGCTGATCTGATGGCCGAGGATCGAGTAGTCGTAACTGGCCATCTTGGTCTTCAATCCTTCGATGGCCACAGGACCAAGACCAATCAGTTGATTTTTCAGATAATCATCGCGTTTTTTCGCCAGCTCGGAAGGCGTCTTCAGTAAGTTCGCTTTGTCGCCGAGACGCTTCGCCTTTTTGTCGCGGAGCTCATTGTAAAAAGCTTCCAGCTTACGGTAGTCGAACTCCTGAGTTGTGGTTGAGTTTCCATCGTCCGAAGGCAGATTGACTTTGACTATCTCCTGCATCTTCGCTTCGGCTTGCTTGCGATAACGGTCTTTCGCGGAGCCGTTAGCCGTCTCGACGTTGTAGTTGATGACAGTCAGACGGCCACGCTGGTTTTGGAATGGATCGGTGACCGCGTCGAGCTTTTTCTGAATGAGTGCGACCTCGGAGTCGATCTGTTTGATTTCAGGGTCGACTTCAGCGCGAGCTGCTTTCTCGTCAGCATCGAGCTGTTGATACTCAGGGCTCTCCTTGATCTCCGTCTCGCTCTTTCCCGCGTTGGCTTTAATGCTGTCGAGATAACGAGTGTAGCGAGCGACAAACTCCCGCTGCATTCCCTTCCAGGGACGCTGGCCCAAAGCTTCATCGTAAAGCGCCCAGGCTATGGAAATGGTGAGCAGCAACGCGCTGACCAGCATCCAACCGCTGGTCGAGCTACTCGCGATGGGATCGTTAGCCGGTACATCGGCTTCTTTTTTGACCAACGACTCGCCAGGTGCTGGTGAATCAGCCACTATGATCTACCCTCCGCACAACTCAGATATTGAACCAGGGAGTAACCCACACGTACTTGATGGTCAAAGCCAAACGCAAAATCAACTTCACCGGCAGCGCCAGCAGCACGCTCACGGCGAAAAACTGAAACGTCAGATACTGAAGCAAACTCGTGCGCGACAGGAGCTTCTGCTCGAACGCATTCTTTGGAAACAAGCTGCGGTGAAGCTCATCCAGCTTGAGCGAACGCGGTCTCCTGATCTTCTTGAAGTCAACCGTCATCAGCCAGTGAAAGAAGAGTGCACCAACCAGATAGAAGCCGCTGACTACAATGAAACCGAAAATAAACTTTGCGGGGTTCACGGCGAGAAAGTGAAGGCCAAACTTCTGCGCGATCATGTCGTGCAGGTCGACGTTCTTATCGAACACCACCGCGTTGTGATCCCACGTTTGTCCCGGCCAGAACCAGATCCAGCCCGGCCCGCGAATAAACGTGCCGATCACGATCAGCACGATCCACATCAAAAAGCCCGCCCCAAACATCCAGAGCGCAAAGCGTCTCTGTCGCAGCGTGTAATAACCGTTGCCGAGTGGGTTTGAGTCGACGTACGGAAAGACCATCAACCCGACCATGATGATCGACGGCATAACAACGCCCGCGATCCACGGATCGAAGTAGACCAGCATCTCCTGCAATCCGAGGAAGTACCACGGCGCCTTCGACGGATTCATCGTCAGGTTGGGATTTGCCGGCTCTTCAAGCGGCGCGTTGAGTGTGATGGACCAGACAAAAAGAACCACCGTGACAATTACGGTGGCAAGAAATTCAATTCTGACAAGGTAGGGCCAAACGTGTAGCTCTCGTGCCCAACCCGGCCGCCACGGCTCGACTTTGCGATGATGCGTCTTCGCCAGCTTGGGATCTGCTTCGAGTTGCTCGATGAGCTGATCGTTGCGCACGGCTTGCCTGACGCCCATCCAGGTGAAGATCGGCACCAGGAATAGCATCGCGACAATCGGGATGTTGTCAGGCGCTGACGATATGATCCAGAGCTGGTGCCAGTCCTTAACGTTGATCGCCCAGAGCCCGACAATCACCAGGGCCACTACCAGGATCGTCCATTTGTTGATGAATCTTCGCATACCAGCTACTTCTTCTTAGCTACAGCTTTCATCTCCGACTCGAGCATTACGGGCGCCGGTCCGGAGATTCCTCCGTCTTTCCTGATGCGCCAGAAATGCACCGCCATGAAGATCGAAGCCACCAGAGGAATACCGATGCAGTGCCAGATGTACGAACGTAATAGCGCGTTTGAGTCGACGATCGAGCCGCCGAGCAGCCCGAAGCGCACGTCGTTGTAAGCAGTCAAACCCAGTTGCGGACCGAACGGACCTTCGTGACCCAGCATTGGCGTTGCGCGCGCCATGTTTGTGCCGACTGTGACCGCCCAGAAACCGAGTTGATCGTCAGGCAAAAGATATCCGGTGAACGACAACAACAGCGTCAACACCAGCAATACCACGCCGACGCACCAGTTGAATTCACGCGGTTTCTTGTAAGAACCGGTCAGTACAACGCGAAACATGTGCAGCCAGGTGGTGATTACCATCAAGTGAGCGGCCCAGCGGTGCATGTTGCGCAGCAGCTTGCCGAACGGCACGTCGTGTTCGAGATAAAGAATGTCGCGAAAAGCATCGACCTTGGTGGGGTGGTAATAAAACATCAGCAACACCCCGGTGAAGGTCAACACGATGAAGAGATAGAACGTGATGCCGCCCATGCCCCACGTGAACGGGTAACGCACTGCGTCGCGATTGATCTTGGCCGGATGCAGGTGCAGGAAGACGTTTGAGAGAATCGCCAGCGAGCGGTTACGCGGATCGGAGCGATCGTGCGAGACGCGGAAGATCGACTTCCAGAGCTGCGTGTCCTGAGGATCCTTGTACTCCTTGGCCTCATCGATCGCGCGGTCCTTCAGCGCGCCACCGGTCTGCTTCACTCTATCGAGCATGCTCCGGTTATCTTCTTCGCCGGTCGTGAGTTGTTTTGTCTCTTTTGGGTCGTTATCCATCCGCGTTTACACCCTGATAAAAGCGCCTTCGTCGTCAAAGTGGGTTGGTTCACCCTTGGGCCATTCGAAGAGCTTGCCAGTATCGACGACGATCTGTCCTTCCGCGTCGAGCGTTACCTTGGCGCGATCCATCGGACGCGGCGCCGGTCCTTCGAAGTTAACGCCCTCGCTGTCGTAGCCACTGCCGTGACACGGACACTTGAACTTGTTCTCACTTGCCTTCCAGTCGGGCGTACAACCGAGATGGGTGCAGCGGGCGTAGATGACGAAGAGTCGATCCGATGTTCTCGTCACCCAGATGCGGTACTGTTGCTGCCATTTTGTATCGACGCCTATGGCGTAATCGGCTGGCGAGCCGATGCGAAAGACGCTGGAAGGTTCGAGAATCGAGCGTGGCAGGAAAAACCGCACGAACATCAGGAAGAAGGTGAGCAGGGAGCCGGCGACGGTCGCCCAGACGATCCGGCGTCGCATTTTGTTCACCGGCGGATCGGCGCTCGTTTCCACCACCGCGGCCGCGGGCGCCGCAGGTTTGGCGGGAGTCTTCGTACTTACACTTGGGGCGGACAATTGATCGGCACTATCCAAGGCCAGACCTCCGTCAAATCAACTCCGAATTGCCAGGTGTTGCGAACTTCCGTGGGTACACTTCAACTTTACTACGAGAGGGACACTATACAATTACGCCTTCAGGGATTCCTCTCTGTGCAGTAAAACGAATTATTAGCTTAAACATGAAGAGCGCCGCACCTAAACACAAAAAACGAATATTAATTAAAATATGGTCGGCGGCGTTATTTATACCTAATTTACCGATTAGCTGGCAAGAAGATAACTTATGAAGCCCCACGTGATCATCTATTCCCGCCCCGGCTGCCACCTCTGCGACGAGGCCAAAGCGGCAATCAAGAGCGCCGGCATCGACGATCAATTCACCCTGGAAGAGATCAACATCGAATCTGATGATGAGCTACTCAGAAAATATAAGTACGACATTCCCGTGATCGCGATCGACGGCCTCGAAGCCTTCATCCACCGCCTCACGCCACAGGAGTTCAAGCAAAAGCTTCTAGCCACAAAAAAGCACAAAGATAGATCCACTCATTAATGCAAAGGGCGTCTGATTAAGATTAACTACCCTTAGCGATTGAAGCTAAAGGCGTCAAACAGGATTCGCTCGCCATTCATTAATACCGAAGGCGGCAAGACACCATTCACTCGCGCTAATGATTAAGCCTAAAGGACGTCAGACAGGATTTGCTCGCGCTAACTAATACCGAAGGCGTTGGCATCACCTCGCAGCAAGACGCGATTCACAACACTGTGATAATTAACGCCGAAGGCGTTGGTCATCACTTTCAGCAAGGCGCGATTCACAACACTGTGATAATTAACGCCGAAGGCGTTGGTATCACTTTCAGCAAGACGCGATTCACAACACTGTGGTAATTAACGCCGAAGGCGTTGGTATCACTTTCAGCAAGACGCGATTTCACAACACTGTGATAATTAACGCCGAAGGCGTTGGTATCACTTTCAGCAAGACGCGATTTCACAACACTGTGATAATTAACGCCGAAGGCGTTGGCTAATTTTAGCCCAGGGTTGGAGCGCCAGCGACAACCCTGGGATCCAATGTTAAACTAGCGACCCAACCCTGTAAGGGTTAAAAACTCAGAAGGAGGCCACCTCACAATGGCTCAATCTCTCTCGTGTCTTTGGACACACCTTATCTTCTCAACCAAAAATCGTTTTCCGTTTCTAAGCGACAAAGTTCTGCGCGCCGAAATGCATGCGTACCTCGCGGAGATGCTTCGCAATCAAAACTGCGAAACATTGATCGTCGGCGGCGTGGAGGATCACACACATTCGTTGTTCGCGCTCTCAAGGACCTTACCGATCGCACGTGTAGTGAAAGAAGTTAAAAGAACATCCTCTGGTTGGATCAAGCAAGCATGGCCGCGGCTTGCGAGGTTTCACTGGCAAGGCGGCTACGCCGCGTTTTCTGTAAGTCAGTCGAATCTCGAGAATGTTATTCGGTACATTGAGAATCAGGAGGAACATCACAAGCGGGTGACGTTTCAGGATGAGTACCGGGCTTTTCTCAAGGCGTATGGCATCGAATACGACGAACGTTACGTTTGGGATTGAAACCCTTTCAGGGTTGGCCCCTTTTTGATGATTTGACCCAGGGTTGTCGCTGGCGCTCCAACCCTGGGCTCCAATTAGCCAACGCCTTCGGCGTAATTTTCAGAAGTTGGTGAATCCGTCTCTGCGTGGCGGTAGCGCTAAAGTCTTCGGCGTAATTTTCAGAAGTTGGTGAATCCGTCTCTGCGTGGCGGTAGCGCTAAGTCTTCGGCGTAATTGTTAGAAGTTCGTGAATCCGTCTCTGCGTGGCGTTGGCGCTAAGCCTTCGGCGTAATTGTCAGAGGTTGTGAAATCGTCTTGCCACTGTCAATGCCTTCGGCGTCAACTGTTGTGAATCTTTTTGTGACTTTTGTGCCTTTTTGTGGCTAGAAATGGGTTTCCTGGCTGAGCTCTTCGATGGAGGAGTAGAGGCGGGCGCGTTCGGTTTCGTTGGTTGATTGGCGGTAGGCCATGACGAGATCTTTGAGGCCGGAGAGTTCTTTATATAAGCCGGCGTTTTCGATTGGGGGAGTCAGGTAGGAGATTAACTCGGCGTAGGAGCGGCGCTTGGCGATTGAGCCTTCCGAGGGGTTGTTGACGCTGTAGATGTAAAAGTTCGGCAGTTCATCGATCAGACGATCGGGCCAGCACTCGCCTGAGAGGCCGATCTGTTTGCCGGGCATGAACTCCAGCGCGCCGTGTGTGCCGAAGTGAATTATGCCGTCGGCGTTCATCACCTTCGACAAGTAAGTGTAGAAGGCCATGAAGCCGTGATGTGGCGAGCCGCTGCGCGCCATCATCAGGCGCATCGGATCGCCTTCGAGGCCAAACGTAGGTTGAACGCCGATAAAGATATTGCCGAGCGCCAGTCCCTGGATCAGCAGGTCGTTGCCGAAGGAGTTTATCGATCCCGGTGCAGTTCCCCAGTCGGTTTCAACTTCCCTCACGTAAGGGCACAAGCGGCGATATTCCTGCACGCTCATTCGATAAGCGACGTTAGCCGCGGCGCCGAACGATTCGGAATTGCCGCCTAACAACCTTGCTCTGAGATCGTCGCTCGAATCAGGGATATCGACGCGATAACCTTCATCGCGCAATCTTTTCAACACGTCCAACACGCCGGGAAAGACGTCAAGATCGGCGGCGGTGCCGATGTTTCCTTTGTTTGGTGGAAAGCAGAAGAGCACGATCGCAAGTTTGATCTCGTTGCGCGGCGCGTTTTGTAAGCGGTTCCAGCGCTTCAGACGCCGCGCCAGTCGTCGACAGCGATCCTCAAGCGCGACCGGTTCCTGTCCTCGCGCAGGGATGCCGCCGTAGATGAACGGCTCTGTAGCGCCGTCGATCTCCGGTATCGCGATCTGCATCCCGGCCTGAATTGGATTCAACCCGGTCAGCGAATCATTCCACGCCTCGATCGTTTGCGTGTCCAGACTCACCGCAGAACGATACGGAAGATTCAGCTCGCGCAAGAACTCAGACGCTGCCGCGCTGTCGTTCATCGCCGGTCCGCCGACAAAACTAAAACCGGTGAGCGAGACGATCTGACTGACACGAGCTTTGGAGGATTCAACGAAGAACTTCGAGACGGCTTCGCGATTGTCCATCAGCGTCGCGATCGCCGGAACGACGCTTAAACCCTCCGCCTCGATTGCATTGATCAGAGCGTCGTAGTGTTTTGTCGTCTTGCTGATAACCTGCGGCCGCATCAACAACAGTCCGATCGTCGCGTCAGGATCGAGTGAGCGGTCGTACCACTTGCGATACTCAGCAAACGTGCGAAACAGCGCCCGCGCCTTCGGGTGATAGATCGCCACCGATGGCATCTGCTCAGGCTTCTGAACGCGAACGCGTCGTAACCGATCATCGGGAACGTACTGCGCCAACGCGTAGAGCAGCATCGATTGGATATTCCCCGGCGTCGGTTGCAGGAAATAGCAGAAGAGATACAGATAGTGCTTCGCGTCAGTCAGCGCGCCTGCGGTAGGAACAAACTTGAGAATTCCCGGCAGGCGATCGATCAATCTCAGATACTGTCCATGATTCCGGTGCGACTTCCCACGCTTCGCCTGGTTCCCAACCCACGAACCGACTGATTTCAACAATCGCCCGCTCTTGCCGTTTTGTCTTTTTCCAACGGAAGAGATATCGAGACGACCCATACGCGTCCGCCGCATCAGCTCCGGCATGCAGTTGATGACGATCACAGCGTCGTGGTGAAACTTTTCGAGCGCAGCCACGAGACGCGTGGCGTTCTCGCCATCCATCACATGTATGACGAAAACAACGTTCGCATCTTTTAGATCGTTTTCAACATCGAGCCACTCGCGCTCGCTAAGAGGCGAGCCGAAGTTGTACGCAGCCACACGCAACCCGAGTTTGTGCACACGATTGATCTCGCGCTCCGCGTTCTTGAGCGGCGCCAGCAGACTCGATCCGACATAGAGAACGGAAATTTTCATATAGCCACGGATTAACGCGGATTAAGACGCGGATTTATCAGGCGACTCCCTCTAACTGATCCTCGAGGCTGCGACTGATCTCGCGCAGTTTTTCGAGAACGCTATCTTCAACATCCCAATACCCGCGCCCATTCGCCTCCAACAGTCGCTGCACCAGCGAATGCGCCGAGTGCGGATTCAACTCACGCAGTCGCTCCAGCATCGACTCATCAAACAGAAACGTGTTTGCCACTTCCGAGTAGATCCAATCGTCGACCGCGTCCGCCGTCGCGCTCCATCCAAACGTGTTCGACACGTGGTTCTCGATCTCCGCCACGCCTCGAAAACCGTGCTTCAGCATTCCCTCGTACCACTTCGGATTCAGCGTCTTGGCCCGCGTCTCCAGTCGAACAGTCTCTTCGAGTGTTCGAATCTTCACTTCGCGCGAAAGCGTATCGGACAAGTAGATTGCCGGCCGCGCCTTGGCCCGCTTCTCCACTGCCTTCGAAACGCCGCCGAGATATTCGAAATAGTGGTCCACGTCCGTAAGCCCGATCTCGAACGTGTCGATGTTCTGGTACGTCGCTTCGACTCGCGACAACGCACGGTCCATCGCAACGCGCGCTTCCCTGCCCTCGATCGCGTGTCCTTTCGAATCGCGCCCGTACGCAAAACATTTTCGCGTCACAAACAGATCTCCGAGCGTCTCTTCGCGTTCCCACTGCGAATCCATCACCATGAATTTCACGTTGGTGCCGTAGTTGCCCGGTGCGTTGGAAAAGACGCGAACTGCAGCATCGTCCGCATCACAGGCATCCTGCTCGATTTGTTCCAACACGTGTTTGCGAACGTAGTTCAACTCCAGAGGCTCATCGAGTTGGGCCACAAGGCGAACTGCCTTATCAAGCAACTGCACTGTCGGACTAAACAGATCGCGAAAGATGCCGGACACTGTCATCACCACGTCGATGCGCGGTCGCCCGAGCTGGCCCAACGGAATGACCTCAACGCTCGTAGTCCTATTTAAAGCATCGCGAACCGGGCGCACGCCGAGCAGCCAGAGCGCCTGGGCCACTCCCTCGCCCTGCGTCTTGATGTTGTCGAGTCCCCAGAGCACGAGGGCCATCGCTTCCGGGTAACGCCCGTTCTCGCTCTTGTAACGATCGAGGAGACCGTTCGCGACCGCTTCGCTGCGCGCATAGGCAACGGCGGAAGGCACGCCGTACGGATTGATGGCGTGAGTGTTTCTTCCGGTCGGCAGTATGTCGGGATTTTGAATGATGTCGGCGCCGGGTCCCGGCTCGATGAACTCGCCGCGCAGCGCGCGCACCAATGAATCCATCTCGTTGTTTGTTTGCAGCCGGGTGGAGACTGTTTCGAGAAGCGCAAAGACCGGGCGCGTTGTTTCCGCACTCAATCCTTTCTGTTCCAAAAGACGAATTGCAGAATCAGTGCCGGCGGCGACAAACTCGCGCACCGCTGCATCTATCACAGTTTCAGGTAACGCACATACACCGGCTTCAGGGCGATCGAACGAGGCGATCATCTTGAACAGATCGGTTTTTTCGCCGGACGATGAGGGGCGGCCAAAGACGTGCAGACCCGTGGGGATCAATCGCTGTTCGATCTCGACGAGTTGCTCGTAAAGCGCAAACACTTTCGCATCGCGCTCATCTTTAGAGATTGTTTTAGCCACGGATTAACACGGATTAGATTTTTACGAATCGTGCGCGCAGAATACTTGCGAGACGGCGTGTGTCTGCAGCGGATTCAAATTCCTTCTGCGTGTCGACGACTACAACGCGCGCTCGCGTCCGATTGAGCGCCACTGTCAGCTCGCGCAGCTCAGACTCAATCTTCACGTTCCGGAATGCGCGCAGGTTGAGACCGCCACGCCTGAGCGGCACGTTCGAACGCCCGTCAGTGAACAGCAACACCACCGCGTCGCCGAATTTGTTTCCCACGAGTTCCAGCAATTCAATCGTCGTCACCAGGCCGAGCGCGAGCGGCGTGCTGCCGCCCATGCGCAATGAGTCGAGCACGCGCCGCGCGCGCAGGATACTACGCGACGGCGGCAACTCGACGTTCGCGGTCGTTCCGTGAAACGAAACAATCGCCACGCTGTCTCGATTCAAGTACGACTTGCGGAGCAACTTGAGTATCGTACTCTTCGCGCGCGCAATGCGGTTCGCCGCCATGCTTCCGGATGCATCGATTGCAAAAACGAAGAGCGTGCCCTGCTTGTGTTTCAGCAGCTTGTAACGCAACGCTTCGGAACTAACCGGCACACGAAGTGAAGCATCCAAACCAGCAAGCGCGCGCAACGTCGCATCGATCGCGATTCGCGCACCTGCGCTTCGGAAAGCCACCGCGCGCGTGTACCGACCGCGCCGTTGAGCCAGCGCCGCTTTCCCTCCGCTTACTCGCCGGCTCTGCGTGATCGATTTCTCTTTCCGATCGGTGCGAAGATGTTCGTCCAACCGCACTTCACCTGATTTCTTCTCGACTCCCGGCGGAGACAAGACATCAGCCGTATTCGGTCTCGCGCTACTTCCGGAAGCCGTTGCACGTTGCCGCGGCGCTTGCTTGTCACTTTTGCCCGGGCCTTCCTGTCTCTGAGGAGTGTCGCCACCGCCATTACCACTCGACGGCTTCGGAGGCGGCGGCGTGCTCGGAAACACTTCTTCCACTGCCTGCTCGATCTGTTCGCTCGTCGCGGTTTCGTCCAAAGCATCACGACGCAATCGATGTCGCAGCGCCATCGCCGAGACTTTCTTCACGTGCTCTTCCGTCACCGCGCGGCGACCTTCGAACGCCGCTAGCGCACGCGCAGCACGCATGATTGTCAACTCACCACGATGACCATCGACTTTAAGGTCCGCGCAAAGTTGCGCGATCTTTTCGAGCACCGCTCGTGAGATCGTGAGTTTATTCAAACCGACGCGCGCCTTCGTGATGCGCTTGCGGAGTTGTTCCTGCTCCGAGGCGAAGGATTCACAAAACGCCTCGCGATCTCGATCGTAGCGTTCGCGACGCACGATAATGTCCACACGATTCTGAAGGTAGTTCTCGGTTGTGACTTCGGCGTGCAGTCCGAAGCGATCGAGCAGTTGCGGCCTGAGCTCTCCTTCTTCCGGATTACCCGAGCCAATCAACACAAAACCAGCTGGATGCTCGACCGAAACACCTTCGCGCTCAACTTTATTGATTCCCGTCACCGCAACGTCAAGCAACAGATCGACAAGATGGTCTTCGAGCAGGTTTACTTCGTCGATATATAAAAACCCGCGGTTGGCGCGCGCGAGCAAGCCCGGATCGAACGCCTTTCGACCTGCCGCAAGCGCGCGCTCGATATCGATCGTGCCGCAAACCCGATCTTCAGTTGCGCCCAAAGGAAGTTCGACGACAGGCACCGCGGATTGTGTCGAACTCAACTCACCGCCGGCACTACACTGGTCGCAAAGATCTTGCGGATCGCAGTTATAAGGACAGCCGGCAACCACCGTGATCTGTGGCAGCAGGTCAGCCAGCCCGCGCACGGCGGTCGACTTTCCGGTGCCGCGATGGCCCATGATCAAAACGCCGCCAATCAGCGGATCGACAACGTTCAGGATCAGGGCCAGCTTCATTTCTTCCTGGCCGACAATCGCGGTGAAGGGATACGTTTTATGCCTTTTCCTGTTCACGGATTAGACAGAGTACCTGATTTGAATAATTGTGTAATCTCGCGGCCACAATTTTTCTTGACTTTGCTCCTAAACGATAATAGAGTGCGCCCACTCCCGGCATACGTAGTCAAGCCCAGCTAATTCGATTTACTATTTCGAGCAGAACCCGCGCATCTGCCTTCTCTCTCACAACTAAGGCTTGTCCTTGGTTTACTTCTTCAGTGAGGGGACTCATTTAACTCTGGTCGTACCCCCCTAAGACTCGAGCTGCCTTCAGTAGTTCAAGTCAAGCAGGGTTCCTTAACTAGAGCAAAACCGTGCCGTCTGCCGACGGGCAGATCGTGCCAGTTTTGTCGCGCAACCCGTTTGTAGCTCCTAGGAGGTCAAGTCTAAAAATGAGGAAAGTTCTACCTATCCTAACTCTAATCTTGTTCGTGGTCGCGCTCGTTGTGCCGTTGAGCTCGCCCCAAACTGTCGAAAGTCAAACTGCAACCGAGGCACCGACCACTGATATGGACGCCAAAACCGACGACCTGTTCAACGGCTTCGGCGCGCTGGGCACACCGATCGTCGAATGCGTCAACGAACCTGTGGCACCGACCGCGCGCGGGAACGGCAGGTTTGAGGACAACAAATTCATCTTCTCTGAACGCGAGACTATCGAAGATGGCCTTGGACCAACGTACAACGATGTAGGCTGCGTTGAATGTCATCAGTCAGTCGACGTTGGCGCGTTTAGTCAAGCTATGGAATTCAGAGCCGGTCACATTACAAATGGTGCTTTTGTTGACGCGCCGGGCGGCCAATTGATTCACGCCCGCGGTACGGATTCCGACATCGTAGAGCACATCTCGACCGCTGAAACCGTCAAGGCATTCCGCGTCACAACGAGCACTATCGGCGATGGTTTTGTCGAAGCTCTCTCGAACACAGCACTCCAGAACAACGTAGCTGCCCAACCACTGGGACAGCGTGGCACACTCACCCAGGTGCCGGTCACGGAAGCGGGTAATGCGCTTCGCATTGGCCGCTTCGGTTGGAAAGCGCAACAGGCGAGCCTGCTTTCGTTCGCGGGCGATGCTTATCTCAACGAAATGGGCATCACCAATCCGTTCGACGGGTTTGGCGGCCGCAGCTCATCTGCCGCGGATGCCGGAACGCATGAAAATCCGGCCAGCACGGCTGAAGGTGTTATCAATGTGACATTCCCATCAGCTTTCGATCCGGTTGCGGATCCTGAGGATGATGGAGATGACGTGCTTGCGTTCGCCGACTTCATGGCAGCAACACGTGCTCCTGGACGCCAGAACCCGATTCCGGCGGCCGCGGCAGCAGGCGACTCGCTATTCACCAGTGTTGGTTGCGCCGTTTGCCACACGCGCACCTTCACGACTGCGGCTCCTGGAACTCTCATCAACGGTGGGGCGTTCACAGTTCCGACAGCTCTCGGCAATAAGATCATTCACCCCTTCAGCGATTTTGCGCTACACAACATCGGGACGGGCGATGGTATTGTCCAAAACGCCGGACAGGGTTCTGCCAACATGATGCGGACTGCGCCACTCTGGGGCATTCGTGCGCGCAATAGATTTATGCACGAAGGACTCAACGTCACTATATTCGATACGATTCAACTGCATGCTGGTCAGGCAACGACGGCTAGAAATAACTTCAATTCCCTGACCGCCACGCAGCAGAACAATCTCATTGCATTCGTGCTGTCGTTATGATCTACTTGCGGCTGCCGAATTGACGAGGCACTATCCCGAAGCTCGCTGGAGCCACCCTCCGGCGAGCTTCGGTTTCCTTCAGTTGGACTTCCGAAAGTTAAGAGTTCAAGCTTTAGCTTGCCTCCCCAGACAGCAGCCTAAAGGCTGAACTCTGAACGTAAGAGGTTAATGGATGATGAAAAAAAGCTCGGCCTGCTTAATGACTATAGTTCTGTTAACTCTTTGTGGCTGCAGTTCGACGACTAAACGAGCGGCAGTAGAAGCACCGCCGCCAAGCTATCAACCAACTCCCGAATCGACACCGGTGCGGCTGACTGCTGCTGCAGCTCCCAAGCTGCCCGAGGTTCGCGACGCGATCAGACGAGTCTTTAAGGATGCCGCTATACTCGATCCAAATTACAACCCCAACTTTCTCATGGGCGATTTCAACGGCGACGCATCTCAGGACCTTGCAGTCGTCGTAAAACCCGTCAAGCTTGATGAGATGAATCAGGAATTTACGCCGTGGCTGGTCAGAGCGCCACGCGCTAACAAGGTAGCGCGCACGCGCCCAAAAATCGAAAAAGATGAAGCGCTGTTGGCTGTCATTCATGGATACGGCGCTAACGACTGGCGCGATCCGGAAGCGACGCAAACTTTTGTGCTCAAGGACGTGGTCGGAAACGACTTGAAGGTACAAACCCCAAAAGAGTTTGTCGCACAGAACGCGGGCCGTAAGATTCCACGTGCGCAGGGCGATCTAATCGGAGAGACGCTTCAGGGAACGCAGGGATATCTTTACTACGCAGTTTCCACGTATTCATGGTACGACCCGAAGACATTCAAGGGTGAGCAAGTGGCGCCCGGCCCGTTTCATCGATCCCAAATGAGATAAGCCGCAAAGACACAGAAGGCACAAAAAGAATTCAAGCGGAGGAAATGTAGATGAGAGCGTGGAGATATTTGTTCGTCGTTCTTATTGTTACTGGTTTATCGGTGATCTCTGCTCACGCGCAAACAGCTCCGGCAGTTCAGATGATCACGGCGGAAGAGCTTAAAGCGAAGCTCGGAGGCAACCAGCCTGTCACGATAATCGACGTGCGCAGCTCAGAGGGTTATGCCGCCAGTCCCACTACAATCAAGGGCGCGATTCACTTCAAGACCCGAAAATTAAAATATCGCCTCAATTATGCTCCGTTAAAGGATGTTCCAAAGAGTCGAGAGATCGTCACTTACTGCGCCTGTCCCAAAGACCAATCGAGCATCGCGGCGGCCCAGATTCTTCAGGCGGGCGGCTTCAAGCGCGTGCGCGTACTGCAAGGCGGTTGGAATGAATGGCTGCGAGTAAGCGGCCCCGTCGAACCGAGACCTAAGACTTAGATATCAGGGTCCAATCCGCGTAATCGGTGGCTGAGTGCTACAATCACGCCGGAGGACGAACAATATACTAGAGGTCAGTAAGCTCGGCTGCGTTCGTGGAGATCGCAGGCTCTTTAGCGGACTCGATCTGTCAGTGTCTCCCGGAACATTCGTCCAGCTCACCGGACCAAACGGCAGCGGCAAAACCAGTTTGCTCCGGATCTTGTGCGGACTCCTGCCTCCTGCCGAGGGTCAGGTTAATTGGGAAGGTGCGAATATTCGCTCACTGGGTGAGGAATATGTCGCCGCGGTGACTTACCTCGGTCATCGTCACGGTGTAAAAGACGAGCTCACGGCGATTGAGAACCTGAGAATCTCAAACGCTTTGAACGGCGTGGAAATCAGCAACGAACGCGCTGGCGCTGCTTTGAAGGAGATGGGGCTAGGCGGTCGTGAGTCGCTTCCGGCACGATTCTTGTCAGAAGGCCAGCGCCGTAGAGTGGGTTTGGCGCGATTGCTTGTTTGTAACACGAAGCTCTGGCTGCTCGATGAGGTCATGACCTCATTGGACAAAGGCGCTGTTGCCCTTGTTAGATCTTTGATTCAAAACCACCTGACCGGTGGCGGCATTGTGATCGTCGCAACGCACCAGGATTTAGAGTTGTCGACGGACCGGTTCCAACGACTCGAACTCACAACGTGAACGCACCTTCGAGCTTATCGATGTTGCGCTGGATCGTTTGGCGCGATCTGATGCTGGCGTGGCGTCGCCGCGCCGACATGCTTTCGACAGTTTTCTTCTTCGTGATCGTGGTGAGCCTGTTTCCGCTCGGCATTGGTCCGGAGACACAACTATTGCGCACGATCGCGCCCGGCGTGGTTTGGGTAGCAGCGCTGCTGGCGTCGATGCTCTCGCTCGGACGTCTGTTCGCGAACGATTATCAGGACGGCACGTTGGAGCAGTTGCTACTGACGCCGCAACCGCTGTTTTTAGTCGTACTGGGAAAGACACTGGCGCACTGGATAATCGCGGAAGTGCCGTTGGTGTTGGTTGCACCCCTCGTGGGAGTGCAATTCGATCTCAGTCGTGAGACGCTCTGGATTCTGTTTGCAAGTTTGTTGATAGGCACGCCGGTGCTGAGTTTGATCGGTTCGGTGGGAGCGGCATTGACACTCGGACTACGCGGGGGCGGCGTGCTGATCTCGATACTGGTGCTGCCGCTTTACATTCCGGCACTGATCTTCGGCTCCGGAGCTGTCGAAGCGAGCATCATGGGAGCGACCCCGGCGCCGCACCTCTATTTGCTCGGAGCATTTGCAATCGTGACGCTGCTGTTTTCACCCTGGGCCGCCGCGTCGGCACTAAGGATATCGCTTGAATAATAGGTCCTATACGTCATATAGGTCCTAATTCTTAAAACCATGAACCTCTACAAATACGCATCACCCACAATGTTCTACCCGATCGCCGGGAAGATGATCCCATGGTTCTCGATCCCCGCGACGACCCTGTTTGCCGTTGGCATGTTTGTCGGGTTCTTTATTGCCCCGGCGGATTATCAACAGGGCGAAGCATATCGAATCATCTTTATTCACGTGCCGGCCGCGTGGATGGGAATGTTGCTCTACGTGCTGATGGCTTTCTACGCGGGCATCGGTTGGGCTTTCAACGCGCGACTTTCTTCAATGATGGCGTCGGCGCTTGCGATCACCGGAGCGATGTTCACGTTGATCTCACTCGTCACCGGCGCCTTCTGGGGTAAACCGACCTGGGGAACGTGGTGGGTCTGGGATGCGCGCATGACGTCCACACTGATCCTGATGTTCCTCTACATCGGATTCATTTCCCTGCAAGCTTCGATTGACGATCCGCGGCGCGCAGATCGTGCCGGCGCCGTTCTGGCGCTGGTTGGCGTCATCAATATTCCGATTATTTATTTTTCAGTCCAATGGTGGAATACCCTGCATCAGGGCGCTACGATTCGCCTGCTGCAAAAACCGACTATTCGCGGATCGATGCTGGCGGCGTTGCTGATCATGCTGGCGGCTTGCTGGCTCTACTCCGTGGCGGTTGTGCTGACACGCCTGCGATGCATTATTCTTGAGCGCGAACAAAACGCTTCTCGCTTTGCCGAAGTTGGAGTGTAATTATGAACTGGCCAGATCTATCGATGGGCGGTTATGGCTTCTATATTTGGGGCTCATACCTCTTTTCCCTGATCGCTATTGTTTGGGAAGTTGTGAGTTTGAGCCAACGCAAGAAGGCGCTCACGCAACACAAAGAGCAATCGTCTGATTCAGTTCCGGCTTCTGTTTTGAGAGGGAGTGCTAATGAAACGACGTCATAGACGGATCGCATTTATCGTTGCTGGACTGGTGGGCCTCGGCGTCGCGGCGTATCTGGCTGCCAGCGCGTTTCGCAATAATCTCGTCTTCTTCTTTAGTCCGACGCAGGTGGCAGCAAAGGAAGCGCCCGTCAATCGCACGTTTCGCATTGGCGGATTGGTTCAGGAAGGCTCGTTGAAACGCGACGGTCTGAATGTACAGTTCACCGTGACTGATACCGCGTACAATGTCCCTGTCGTCTACAACGGCATACTGCCTGACTTGTTCAAGGAAGGTCGTGGCTGCGTCGCGCAGGGCAAGATCGGCACGGACGGCGTATTTCATGCCGAACAAGTCCTGGCCAAACACGACGAAAACTACATGCCTCCCGAAGCCGGTGCCGCGGTCGATAAAGCCAAGCACGCGCGCGAAGCCGCCAAAACGGTAGTAGACAATTAATCCGTAAAAAATCCGTGTAAATCCGTGGCTAATAAATGATTCCTGAAATCGGCCAATTCGCATTAATCATCGCGCTGTTGCTCGCGCTCACGCAGGCAACGTTGCCGCTCATCGGCGCCCAAATCGGTAATCGTACGTGGATGGGGCTCGCCGCGCCGACCGGGCAGGCGCAGTTTATCTTTGTCGCGATCGCTATCTCCTGTCTCGGCTACTCATTTATCACCAACGACTTCTCCGTTCTGAACGTCGCGACCAATTCCAATTCACAACTGCCGCTGCACTATCGTCTCGCCGCCACTTGGGGCTCGCACGAAGGCTCGTTGCTCTTGTGGACGTTCATGCTCGCTCTCTGGACGGTCGCTGTTTCGCTTTTCAGTCGTCATCTTCCGGAAGAGATGGTGGCGCGCGTGCTGAGCGTGATGGGAATCGTGAGCGTGGGCTTTCTGTTGTTCATGCTGCTCACTTCGAATCCTTTTGCGCGTTTGTCGCCGGTGCCTTTTGACGGTCGCGACCTGAATCCGCTGCTACAAGATCCGGCGATGGTGGCCCATCCACCAATGCTCTACATGGGCTACGTCGGTTTCTCCGTCGCGTTTGCTTTCGCGATCGCCGCGCTGATTGGCGGCAAGCTCGATGCAACCTGGGCGCGCTGGTCGCGGCCATGGACCACCGTGGCGTGGATGTTTCTCACGTGTGGTATAGCGCTGGGAAGTTGGTGGGCTTACTACGAGCTTGGTTGGGGCGGCTGGTGGTTCTGGGATCCGGTCGAGAACGCGTCTTTCATGCCGTGGCTGGTGGGAACGGCGCTGATACATTCGCTCGCCGTCACCGAAAAACGCGGCGGCTTCAAGAGCTGGACTGTGCTACTTGCCATCGCGGCGTTTTCGTTGAGCTTGCTCGGAACATTTCTCGTGCGTTCCGGCGTGCTGACGTCTGTTCACGCATTCGCGACCGATCCAAAGCGCGGCATCTTCATTCTCGCGTTTCTGGTGATCGTGATTGGCGGTTCGTTGTTGCTGTACGCGTGGCGTGCGAAACAAGTCGGGCTCGGCGGCAAGTTCGAAGTCATTTCGCGCGAATCGTTTTTGCTGTCGAATAATGTGCTGTTGACTGTCGCAGCCGGCTCAGTGCTGCTCGGCACGCTTTATCCGTTGATTGTCGATGCGGTTGGCGGGGCGAAGTTGTCAGTTGGTCCACCGTACTTCAATCTTGTGTTCGTGCCGTTGATGGCGCCGGCGATGTTCCTGATGGGTATCGGACCGGTTGCGCGTTGGAAGAAAGCGGGTCTACCCGATCTGGTCACGAGGCTGCGTTGGGCTTTTGTGATCAGTGTGATTTGTGCAGTGACGTTGCCGTTTGTGTTTGGACAGTGGAAGTGGCTTGTCAGTTTGGGATTGTTGTTGGCGATCTGGATCGTCACCACTGTTTTCGCGAATCTTTGGGAACGGGTTCGAGTTACTACCGGACAGCTCACAGTCTTTCAGAAACTGCGCTCGCAGAGTCGTAGTTACTACGGGATGCAAGTGGCACATCTGGGCGTGGCGGTGTTTATCGTTGGCGTGACGATGGTCACCGGGTACCAGATGGAGAAGGACGTGCACATGAAGACTGGAGATACAGTCAGCGCCGGCGGATACGAGTTTCGCTTTGACGGCGCGAGCGACAGCAACGGTCCAAACTACATTGCCAAACGCGCGGAGATCACCGTCAGTCGCAACGGGCAGGAAATCGAGAAGATGTTTCCGGAAAAACGGAACTACACCGCGAGCGGCAGCGTCATGACCGAGACAGCCATCGACAGCGGACTGTTTCGAGATCTCTACGTCTCGCTTGGTGAATCAGCGGGCGGTGGCGCATGGACGGTTCGCGTGTACTATAAACCTTTTGTCGGCTGGATCTGGGGAGGCGCAGTGCTGATGGCAATCGGCGGCGGCCTGGCCGTCAGCGATCGACGTTACGCCCTGGCAGCGCGCAAGGAACGCGAAGCGCGGCTGACAGTGAAGGCTTCCGAAGTCCCCTCGACAGTGGCAGCTTCGGTACAAACGGAATCATAAAGTCAACTTCTTTCTTTGCGCCTTTGCGCCTTTGCGCGAGAAAATTTCCCGCAAAGGCGCAAAGACGCAAAGTTAAGATTATTTATGCTTAAGTATTTATTACCGCTCGGACTCTTTCTTGTGCTCGTCGTCTTTCTGGCGATCGGTCTCAGCCGCGATCCGCACGAGGTTCCGTCTGCTTTGATCAACAAACCGGCGCCGACATTCCGTCTGCCGCAATTAAAAGAACCGACTAGAACTTTCTCCGCCGAAGACATGAAGGGCAAGGTGTGGCTGTTGAATGTCTGGGCGTCGTGGTGTATTGCGTGCCGCGAGGAGCATGAGTACTTGGGCGGATACGCCAAGTCGGGAGTCGCCCCGATCATCGGCCTCAACTATAAAGACAGACCCGAGGATGCACTCGCATGGCTCGGAGAGTTGGGCGATCCATATCAACTCAGCGCTGTCGATCTCGATGGGCGCGTGGCGATCGATTACGGCGTCTATGGCGCGCCTGAGACTTACGTGATCGACAAGAGCGGCACGATTCGACACAAACACGTCGGGCCCGTGATGCCTGACGTTTGGTCGCAAGAAATTCTCCCTCTGGTCCAAAAATTGAATCGTGAGGGAACAACCAGATGACTCGCTCGAGTTTGCTTGCACTGTTTTTACTCTGCCTGATTCCCTCCTTCGCCACCGCGCAGGTGCAGGAAGAAGAACGACCGAGCGACGATCCGGTGATTGAGGCACGCCTTGCAAAACTCTCCAAGGAACTTCGTTGTCTCCAATGTCAAAACCAAACTCTCGCTGATTCGCCCGCCGGACTGGCCGCGGACCTGCGCCGCGAAATTCGCGTACAGATGAAGGCCGGTAAGAGCGATCAGGAGATCGTCGCGTTTCTTACGCAACGCTACGGCGACTTTATCCTGTATAAACCTCGCGTCACGTTCACGACTTACCTGCTGTGGTTTGGTCCTTTTGTCTTATTACTCGGCGGCTTGTACGTGCTCTTCCGTTACATCAGGCAACGGCGCGATTCGATCCCGGAAAAGCCATTGAGCGCTGACGAGCGGCGTCGCGCCGAGGAGTTGCTTGCAGCGTCAGGAAAGGGGGCGGCATGATTCTGTTCTGGTTGATCTGTGCGGCCCTAATCCTGGTTGCGCTGGCGTTTGTCTTGCCGCCTGCGTTGCAACGTTCCGAAGAGTCGAAGCGCGAAACTGACGACGAGCGCAAGAAGGCAAACATCGCTATCTATCGCGATCAACTGTCTGAGCTCGAAGCGGACGTGCGAAACGGGATCGTTAGCGAGCAGCAGTACGCGCAGGATCGTGATGAGATTGAGCGGCGTTTGCTCGAGGACGTCGCGACAACCGACACAAAGAAGACTTTAGCGTCGCCGGTTTTCGCACGTAACACGGCTTACGTGTTCGGCATCGGATTGCCGCTGGTCGCTATCATCTTTTATCTGTTTGTTGGCAGTCCGCAAAGTATCGGCGAGTCGCCGGAGAGAGCCTCACAAGCAGGTCCGGTAGCTCCGCCGGAACGTACGCAGGCGCAGATCGCGGCGAACGTCGAGAAGCTGGCGAAACGTCTCGAGTCGAATCCGTCCGACCCGCAGGGTTGGACCATGCTGGCGCGTTCTTACAGTTCGATGGAAAGATACGGCGAAGCAGCAGGTGCCTACGCGAAGGCCACCGAGCTCAAGCCAAACGATGCCGACCTTTTAACCGAGTATGCGTTTGTCACTGCCATGGCTAATGGCAGGAGCCTGGAAGGAAAGCCAATGGAGCTGATCCAGCAGGCCTTGAAAGCTGAGCCGGAAAATGCAAAGGCGTTACAACTTGCAGGCAGTGCTGCGTTCCAGGCCAAGGACTACAAGAAAGCCGTCGACTACTGGCAACGCGTGCTGAAGCAGGTTCCGGCTGAGTCAGAAGCAGGCCGGGAAATCACGGCGCGAATCAACGAAGCGAAAACACTGGCAGCGAGTCCTGGTAAGTAGAACATTATGTCGAGAGAGAATATTCTTTTTGCCGTCATCGGAATTCTTCTGGGGTTCATTGTCGGATTCATATGTGCGAGCACGATGATCCAGCGGATGACGTCGCAGATGACCCCCACGGCTTCGCAGGCACTGCCCGCAGACCACCCGCCGGTTGCTGGCGGTGGGGGGCAAAACGCTCAAGGTCAAGATCCGCAGGCGGTGCGGGCGGAGGTTGCTGCTTCGCTGGAGAAGGCGCGCAACGACCCGAACAATTTCGAAGCGCAAGTCAAGGCTGCCGAGCTTTACTATCAAATTCAGCGTTATGATCAGGCAATCGAGTTCTTGCTCAAAGCGAATCAGCTCAAGCCAACGGACTATCGCACAGTTGTCGTTCTCGGAATGGTGAACCTCGACGCGGGACACTACGACACGGCTGAGAAGTGGTATCGCGCGGCGATGAAGATGAAGTCTGACGACGTGATGGTGCTCGCTGGCTTAGCGGCGGCGACGTTGGAAAAGGGCGACGCGAAAGCCGCTGAAGACGCGATCGCGCAGTTGGAGAAAGTAGATCCGAGCAGTCAGGACCTGCCGAATTTCCGGGATAAGCTGGCTAGTTTGAAAGCAGGAAAATAATCCGTGTAATCCGTGTTAAGGTGAGATTGACATTCGCACGACGTTAGCTAGAAGTATGCGATCGATTTTGCCGTCCTTACCAATCACGACCACCTGACCGTTCTCGACTGTCACACGTTTCACAGTACTCATCGAACGATTGATCAAAGTGCCGTCGTTGGTCTCGATTACCAGTCGTGGTCCAACTTCGGGCTCGGGCTCGACTGGTGGCGGCTTCGGTGCCGGTGTTTCAGTGGCGACTGTGGTATCGCGTGTGCGCGGCGAGGGACGCCGTCCTGTGGGTCTGCGACCGCGAGTGTTACGAGTTGGCGCGGGTTTTTCAGTTTCAACTTCTGGAGATCTTTCAGGCTTGGCGGCGGGTATTTCGACAGGTTTTGCTTCCGGTGTCGGCTCGGGTGTTGGTTCGGGAGTCGGCGTTGCCGCTACTTCAGTCCGCGGCGGCTCTGGTTCGTTGATTCTCGCTCCAGATGACGTGACACGTCTTGTTCCCGGCGTCCTGGTAGCAGGCTCAGTTGTTTCTCCTTCAGTGATCTCAGGCCCACCGACCATGGGCTCAAACGAGCCACCAAAACGGAGACGGTACGTTCCCTCATCATCATTCGGACTGCGCGCTTCCACGCGCAGGATCAGATCTTCACGCTTGCGCAAGTAGATTCCTTTTGTGACGGGGCTGGCGATCTCAGCATACAGCGTGAGCTTGAGCAGCGGTCGCAACGTGCCTGCCGTAAACACGTCGATGTCGCCGTTCAGGTTGTTGCTCTGCACTGTGATCAGGAGATCTCCGGGCGTGCCGGTGAGCGCGTAATAATGATCGGTCACCCTTGCATCACCCAGATCGCGCGCCGCGATTCGCCCGTCGACGGTGTTGCTGCGCACTGGAGACGGAACGTTAGGATCGATCGACTGCGCAGCAACTGTGGTCGCGACCAGGAATAGAAAAGTTAGTACGCAGGAGGCTCGAATCATCAGCGCCAAAGCATAGCAGACTGGGCAAAATCTAACCACAAAGCCACTAAGACACAAAGGTTTTTATGAATAGATCTTTTGTGTCTTAGTGGCTTTGTGGTTAGATTCTACTTATGAAGTTGCGCGTTTTTTTGCTGCTCGTTTTCTTGTTGTCTTCCCTTCCCGCTTTCGCCCAATCGTGGACGGCCAAACTCGATAAAGACATCCGCTTTTATCAACCGACTGAGATGGGTGTCGTAATCGCGGGCACGGAGAAATCGCTCTACGCGATCGACGGTTCCAGCGGTGAAGTGCTCTGGCGTCGCAAAGACACAGAGCTCGACGAAACCGATGTCGCTCCCGTGCCCGGCACTGATCTCGTGTTGTTGAGTTTTGAAAAAGGCGACAAGGCGCGGATCGAAGCAGTTGACGTTCTAACCGGCAACTCGATCTGGCGCAGCGAAAAGATCAAGGGCGCCGTGATGCAGATCTCCGTCGATCCGGCGACGAATTTGCTCGCAGTGGTGCTCGTGAAAGACGCGAAGAACCGTGCGCGTGACGGTTTCAAACGCCGGCCGTTACTGCACGTTCTGGATCTGGCTACCGGCGACGAGCTTTGGAAATACGAAGCCGGCGAAGTCGAGATGATGCCGTCGCGCTGGCCGGAAGATGCCGGTAAAGAAGTCGACTTCACGCTCGACAACTATTACCCACCCGCATTTATTGATAACCGCTTTTATATTTTCTACGAGGGCGTCACGTCCTTCGACGCGCGCAGCGGCAAGGAGCGTTTGCGAGAAAAGTATCGCGTCAACGAAGAAGGATTCGCACTCACCGAAGCCGAACCAATCTTTACTGAAGGTTCTATTTTCGTGTCCGGTCATGGACGCGTCCGTGCCATCTCACGCCAGACCGGCGACACCGAGTGGGAAGCGAAAGATCTCGGGCTCACACCGGAGATGATCCTCGCCGGCGACGTTCTCTACGTGCGCACGGGCGGACAGTTCACGCGAATCAAAGATGGCGAGACGATCGAGCGCGGCTCATACGGCATAAGCGCGATCGACACCAACTCCGGCAAGGTTCTGTGGCGTTACAAAGGCGCCGACAAAGGCATCACCAATCTTCTGCTTCCCGATCGAAAGACAATCGCTATCGCCGATCGTGACGATCTGATTTTCCTCGATGCGAGCAACGGTAAACGAACGACTCGTGTGTCGCACAAGATCGAGCGCCCATCGTTTGGATTGTTGAATGAACGCGGAGACATCGTGATTGGCGGGCAATCGGAAATCGCGGCGTTTGATCAGTCGAGTGGCCGGCAACTCTGGCGCGCGCGGCACACACCGCCGGGACGCGGCATCCTCCGCACAGTAGGAGCCATCGCCGCCCGCGCCGCTTCACTCTACTTTCGCTATGGCGGCACTGCGATGACTGCCTTTCGCGGAGTGCAGATCGCGCAGACAATCTCGGGATTGAGCTGGTCGCGTTCATCTTTCTCAAACTTGCAAGCACTCGCAACGTCTTCAAACCGACGCCGCAGCTCCTCTTCCGGATTCAAGCGGTTTGGGGTCGCGTCGCGCATTCGAGATCGCATCGATCCCTCAGCACAGCTCGATCGCCTCTCGCGTTTCCTCTGGCACCGCGAGCGACTCGCGACGCTGCGTGGGCAATGGATGTACTTCTATACGAACCTCGATAGCGGTGGGAATGGTCTTGCTGGAGTTAATATCAACAACGGCCGAACTGAACGAGAGGTACGACTCCCAGATCTCGACGAGCGCTTCGTAACCGACGAAACGTTTGGTGTGATGTTTGTGGCATCAGGAAAACAATTGTTAGCTTATTCGGTTGGTACGTCTGGCAAGTGAAAGTTAGTTATCTTCGAGCAGTTTTTGTATATGTTCAAGTAACTCTTGGGTTTCCTGAATCTCGGATATCGTAAGGTCGCCGAAAGTTTCATAATTGCGTAAAGCCGCAAGTGCATATTCCCTGGCGTCTTTGAGACGACCTGTTATGGCAAGACCACGGGCGATGTTGTTGCGGGTCTGGGCTGCGCCATACATATTGCCGCTCGTTTCTTCGTAGCGAAGCGAATTGTGCCAATGTGTTAAGGCTCCTTCAAAAATCCCCGCATCGCCATAAAGATTTCCAAGCTGATTATGAGTCACCGCTAAATGACGCACTGCGTTCTGAGGCGATAGATTCAGCGCCTCGTCGTAAAAATTTTCTGCGTCGCGAAAGTGTCTCATCAGCACCGACTCCGGTTCGTCGTCCCCTTTTGCATCCATAAAACGTCGAAAAGCTACTGATCCCAACTCTGCTAGACATTGCGCGCGTCCAAGTCGGTCGCCTTGACCACGCAGTTCCAAACTGCGTCGGTACCAATGCTCGGCACGCGCCAGATCCTTGAGTGCAGGTACACTAAAACCAATGAATGCGTGACCCAAGTTATAAGCGCAAGCGGCAGCCCCGGTGCGATCTCCAATGTGCTCAGCCAGTGCCAGTGACTCTTCGTAGACGGCCACACATTCCGATTGACCGAGTTCCCGCTGGATTTCGCCAAGGTCGAAGAGTGATGACGCCAAGTTTCGGATAACATTGCGCTGCACGGCATCTAATTCGTCTGGCGGTATTAGTAGCACGGGTTCGGCACGTTTACGGTTCCACTCAATGTTGGCGCCTAGCAGATGTTGTGCTTCGTCCAACCGGCGCGCTTGACGTGCCAAACCTACACGATGCTGAGTGATGATATCCCAACCCTCTTCACGGCCAATGAGTGGTCCATCTGTGGTGGGGTCGACGAAATCGGGAACAACCTCATCTACAAGGCGTACCCACTCAGCAGTACGACCGAGGTGGCTGTAGAGTGCGTCTAAGCCCTGCATTAGCCTTGGCAAATGATCCCACCAACCATGAGCACGTGACAGTTGACGAGCTTGTAGCAGATTAGGTTCTTCCCAGGATAACAGGGTAATTACATCCTGATTGCCCTCGACGTAATGGTGATGATAAAAGTTCGCTAGACTACTTATCGCTTCGACGAAGGCGCGGTTCGCGTTGAGCAACGATTCTTCCCGTGAGTCGGACAAAGCCAGGTAATACTGAGCAAAAAGACTTCCGAAGAACCATGGCAGGGCGGGATGAATTGAGTAATACCCATTATCATGAGACTCGAGTAGACCTGTCTCAGCAGCTCGGTCAAGCAGGGCGATTCCAGTATCACGAGTCAGCCCTTGGTCTTTCGAGGTGGACAATACATCGTGATTAGCCATCATGCACAGCACATCCACGTCCACAAAGCCCTGAAAAAAATGAAGCAGAGCCAGTTGCTTGCGCTCAACATCACTGAATGCGCTTTCAAAGCCATAGCTAAGCGAAGCGCCGAGCGATTTGTCTCGGCCCTCGCTGACCTCATCTTCAAACGCTGCTTCACCCGAACGGAGTTTGACGACGAAGGCTTCGAGCCCCACCTTTGTCTTCAAACCGTTCCGCAACGCTTGTCTGACGACAATGGTGATGGTTAAAGGATTGCCTTGCGTGAAGCGTAGCAGTGGTATCCAGGCATCGACGTCAGTCAGTCGCCGCCCATACTTTTCAGCGATGGCTCGCGCCAATTGCACACGTTCCCACATCGGCATCGACAGCACTCTGACTCGCGCCGGTAGATCGCCGAGCCAGTTTTGTTCGTCTCGCCGCGACGTCAACAGAAACTTTGCTTTCGTCTGCCGAGCCGCGCGAAGAAAATTTGCCAGCTCCTTCTGTTCAACATCGCTCCACTTGGACTTGCTGCCTGCTGGAAAACCGGCTACCGGTTCAACGTTGTCCCAAATCCACAGCACGGGAATCTGTGACAGGACTTGTAACGACACAGCACGGCGCTGTTCGTCGTTAAGCGCCAGCCAGTGAATACCCGCCTGTTCCAGCGCCTGTTCAAACACGCGACCGATCGTCTCATTCAGCACCTGCGCGAGTGGCTTGTACTGCTCGAACGAAGTGAAAAGCACCGGACCATCAATGCCGCCAGTCAAGTGGTACCAGCGGGCGAACTCAGTGGCGGTTGAAGTTTTTCCGCTGCCGGCATACGCATGAAGCAGAACGATCTGTTGACTATCGAAAGCCCGGTCGAGCGCCAGCAGCGTTTCGTCGCGCCCGAAGAATCCTGCATCAGGTCGTTTCTCTACTTCCGGCGCGAGTTGGCCCGAGGACGGCACGGATGCATCAGCACTCACGGTAATCTTCAACTCAATTTTCTGCGCTGATTTCTGAAACAGCGTGACGGGTGCGGCCTCGTAGACTATCGGCACCATCCAATCCTGCAGCAGTCGCGGTTGATAAGCGATTTCACGAAGCGGCTGCGCTTCTAACTGCTTGCGACCCAACGTTACGGCTTCTCCCAGCGCCTGACCGCCAGCTAGAGACTGATAAAGATCAGCGATGAATTGAGCAGCGGTTACTACATAAACGTTGTAGCGCATCGCCACCACACCAGCGACACCGGCATCCACCACCTCCTGGGCTAACGATCCGAATGCTCGCACCTTTGAATGAACATCCAGACCTGGTGAATTCAGTCTTGTGGTCTCCTCTTGCTCGATCCTGATCTCAGGACTCTGAGAAGCTTCAGCGTGTGCCGAGCGACAGGCGTTGACCACCAAAACGGGGACCTGGGTTTCAGCGAGCAATCCTCCCAACGTAGGGCCATCCACTAACTGCAGGTTCTGCTCAACAGCGGGGTTCTCGAATAAGAGATAACCATGCGCGCCGGAACGTACGCTCGACAACATCAGCGAGCTAAGAGCACGCCTGATCGATGCCAGATCATTAACTTCCTCATATGTTCCGTGCCCGTCGAAATGAACCACATGGTATGGATTGCCCGCTGTTTTTGCGGCGCGAAGCACCCTGCTCAAGTGGGCGAAAGTTGGTGGTCTTAGGACATCCAGGTGAAATGCCTTGCGAGCACTTTCGCTCAAACCCTTGATCAGGCGACTGGCCACCGAACGAAATGGCACGTCGTCGCTGCCGCCAGGACGGCAAATTACAAGGAGAATACGAATGGGCTCTGAGCCGGTCTGCGGAATATGTGGGTGCTG
>Ga0070689_100000233_pt1 | contig 33164 bp, 26 predicted proteins | sample KBSS23HmetaG_FD_64669 | JGI IMG/M metagenome (GOLD analysis project Ga0070689, IMG submission 64669) | Switchgrass rhizosphere microbial communities from Kellogg Biological Station, Michigan, USA - KBS S2-3H metaG | ecosystem: Host-associated > Plants > Roots > Rhizosphere ...
GAATTTACAGGTCTTAACATCACGGATACCATTACCAAGAATGCCAGAGGTAACAACATCAGCTACGACTTGATGGCCATGCGCACCGGTACAGCGCGGCATAATGAACTCTTCACTAAACATGATTTCTGGGTCACCAAAAACCAGTCTCCAAATCAGGCGTTGACATTGGCAAGCGAAATCTACTACGAAACTGGGAACGGTCTGCCTTCATACATTGACGGTGAGTCCATCGTTGATACTGATGTGGTTGTCTGGTACATGTCATCCAATCATCACATGCCGCGCGATGAGGACCAGGAATTTGACGCACAGAATAATTGGAAATCGGGAGTCGCCCATGTGATGTGGTCGGGCTTCGACTTGCAGCCGCGCAACCTTATGGACGACGCGCCCCTTTACGACTGTGCGAAAGTCCCGCAGGGCAATGTCGCCTGGTGGTTTTTCGAAGAAGTCTCAGGCTCGACCTGCATCGTAGACATTAGCGGTCAGGCGAACAACGGCACTCCCCATCCCGGGCCCTTGGGACCAGCAACGTCGTTGCAGCCGACCTGGACAGGACCGACTCCTGTAACGGGCGCAGCGGGCGCCGTAACGGGCGGTCCGGGCAACGCCCTGAGCTTCGATGGTGCCGGCGATTACGTAGAAGTTGCGGATAGCGCGTCGCTCAATTTTGGCTTAGGGGATTTTAGTGCTGATGCCTGGATTAAGTCGGCACCGATTTCCAGTGGTCAAACCAGCGTAATCCTCGACAAGCGAACCCACGTCGGCACGAAATATCAGGGTTACCACCTGTATCTCGACAACAACGGAAAACTGGGCCTGCAATTGGCCAATGGAGGAAACTCACCTATTAACTACACTTCGAACGCCAATCTCGCCGATGGGTACTGGCATCACTTCGCGGTGACAGTTAATCGCACCGGCAACCCCAAAGAGATCTTGTGGTACGTTGACGGCAACCTGGTCGATACTACTACCGCGCCACTCCCGGGAGATCTAACCAATTCATCACCTTTGCGCCTCGGATCGCGCTCGTTTCAATTGGGCGGATACCTGAAAGCTGTCCTCGGACAAACCGAGCTATTCAGTAAGGTGTTGACAGCGACGGAAGTCCGAGACATCTACGCGGTAGGTAAATGCATGCCACCTGGGCCACCGCCACCATGTCCCTGCCTGTTTTGCCAGTGAGGGTGATGGTTACTGGCATCACTTGATCGTGATGGTCAGCGAACTTATGAATTTCATCTAGGTATGCTCCGCCAAAGTGTTGGATTCCGCCCGCGCTCGGAATGCCGGTCTGGAGACGTTCGGAGCAAAAGTGTGCGAAGAATATCGAGGCCGTGCCTGACCGAGCCCTAGATGAGTGGACGAATATTTTGAGGACGGATCAGCAAAACGTCACAATTGGGCAGCTCATTTACAACTTTGGAGATACGAGCTTGAGTAGGAGCGACTCTAAAACGGTTTCGTCCGGCAACCCTCGCCATCCAGACAGGGCCTGCTGCGGACCTGAGCGTTCCATCGAAACTCCAGGGAATTTGAAGAGGAAATATTCGAACCCCTTGCCCTCGTAATATTGGTTAGCCTTCTTCAATTCCTCTGCCTCAGTTGACGTAAGCGTGATGCGAAACTGCGCGAGAACACTGCCTTCGCAGGCAGCTTCGAGATCGTGGCCGAGCTCTTTTAAATCCTTGGCTGTTCGACCGGCAGCAAGATGCAGGCTCTTTGCGGCTAGCTCAATACTGCGCGTGATCAGAAAGAATCTTGCCGGGGAGAATTTTGGCCCACCTTTGTGTTTTTGGTACGCCTCGTAGAAGTCCTTGGCGTAATGCTGGAATGCGAACGGTGTGATGCTCACGCTCGTGGACGGTACATTGATGACTTGGTTGGACATATCAATCGTAGTCTATCACGGTGACAAGGTGTGTCAGGTCGGAGAGTTTATTACAGTGTCTAGTCCTGTACGGTTATAAAGGTTTCGCACATCCCCTTTTTGTTTTCCGACTGCCGTATGTAAAGAGTGGTCTGCAACTGTCGCAAGAAAGGATCGAACTCCCGCCATTGGTAGCGGAGTGCTTTCTTTTCTTGTGTGCCGATTGTGTGCCAACCGTGCAAACTCAACTACACCGAGCCGAACAGAGAGACTATCGAAGACGTGAGAATGCTAAGCAGTCCGCACTTATCCTTACAGAGGAAAACGCACAAAAACTGATGTTGGGACACTTAAAATCCGTTTCCGAAAGGACGTGCGGGTTCGACTCCCGCCCTCAGCACCACAACAGAATCAAATAGGTACGGGCAGCGAGTGATGAAGAGTTTACGAACGAGCGGTGCAATCTTTTGTTTTAGCACCTCACAATACTCTCACTTTGGTAGTGCTCTAGTTTCGATTTCTTCATGCGACCTTTGTGTTCTGTGTGCCTCAGTGATTATCAGAATGCGCGATACAGCAACCTCAGAGAAACAAGAACACTGGGTGGTACCGACAAGAACGTAAATTGAACTTAGAGCCTTATCTGGAATCCTACCGAGTAAAGCGTTGGGCTGCCGTCCGTAACGAAATTCAAAAGGTAATGACCTGTGCCGTAGCCTGCTGTCTTCAGATTAAAGATATAACCGCCCACGCTTGAATCGTAACGAAAATCAAAATCAGGATTTGCGTCGCCTGCATCTTGAAGCACTGATGACGACTGACTGCTGACTTGCAAGATGCTTATGGCATGCACGGTTATCGCTGGCGAGGACACATTCGCTCCGTTTGCATCAACGAGACGAATCTTAATAGGGATCGTGCTGCCGCTCCTTGCCGCCTTCGTCTGATCAAACAGTGCTACAACGTTGTAGCCAACGTTGTAGTCCACTGAGACCTGGGCCGCAGTGTTGCCCACGTTGTCGTTTGCGTTAGTCACGAATGTATGCAGACCCGTGGTAGAGGTGTTGAGATTTCCACCGTCAGGCGACGACCCAGTGCAGCTGGCAATACCCGAACCTGCATCGGCACAACTGAAATGTACGGTGACCGCCTGGTTCAATACATAGTTACTAGCGGTTGGCGCAGTAACTGTGATCGTTGGCGCTTTCTTGTCGATCCTATTGCCATCTACGGCTCCGGCATTAGCGCAGTTGTAGGCAAGATCACAAACAGTTCGACTGTTGGTGGAGGCGTTGGCTGTTTCCGTTCCCGCGATAATGCTGGTTGAGAGCGAGAAACTTGCGTCTAACCCACTCGATAAGCCCGAGACAGTATCGCTGGCTGTGCAAGCTATGCTCACGTCAGTTGCATGCCAAAGGCCATCAGCGGTGCCACAGGAAATGTTTGGCGATTGCGTGTCCAACTTAATGGTAAGACTGTGCGCAGTTTCGGTATTGCCTGCGTTGTCGCGAGCAAAATAGGTAATTGAAGTTTCACCCTGGCCAGTAATCGTAAGTGAGGCCAATGAGCCACTCACTGTTGTTGAGGGAATTGGCTGCGCTCCCGTTGCTGAGTAAGTAATTTCCGACACTCCAGATCCAATCGCATCATCCGCGGCGATTAGGTTCACAGTAACGTCGCCGTTGTTCCAGCCGGCGGCGTTGGGGAGTGCCGAAGTGCTGGCGGTGGTCGAGGGCGCGACCGAATCCGCCAAGTCACAGCTTCCGATCCAGATCCTTACCCGGTCAGGTCCTCCTTGGTTATTCGCGCTAGCGAAGTCTTTTATTCCGTCATTGTTGAAGTCGCCAACGGCGAGCACATTTGTAGTTACATCTCCAACAAGGTTCGGAAGGGCAGTGAAACCGCCGAGTCCGTCACCGAGATGAACCCTGATTGATTGCTGAAAAGCGTCAGACTGGAGAATGTCGTCGTCACCGTCATTGTCGAGATCCGAAACGACCAGTGCATAAGGATGATTTCCAGCTGGGAGTTCAGTAAAAGCTGAAAAGCCGCCCGAACCGTTGCCGGTGCGGATCGAAATCGTGTTGGAGAGTTCGTTGGTGACAGCCAAGTCCTTCTTTCCGTCACCATTGAAGTCTCCAATACCGATTTCGCGAGCTCCATTACCGACCGGGACGTCGGCCAAGGTCACGAATCCGCCGTTACCATCGTTGAGCCTGATGGCGATCTTGTTGTCATCAAAGTCCGCAATGGCGAGGTCCGGCCAACCGTCGCCGTTAAGATCCGCCGAGACGATGGACGACAATACGGTTCCCGCAGGCACAGAGATGATTGGCCCAAAGCCTCCTGAACCATTTCCGAGACGAAGAGCGACTTGAATTCCGTCTGGAGGAAAACCGCCGCTTGAGGTGGCCAGATCGGAATTTCCATCACCGTTAAAATCGGCCGTGGTGATGAACGCTGCCGCCCATGTCATCTGGTAGTTCGCCCCACTGTTGAAGCCACCAGTGCCGTTCCCGAGCCGCACTTGTGAAAGGCCGCTATTATTACCGGCAACGGCGTAGTCCAAATTCCCGTCGTTATTGAAGTCGGCGGTAACAATCCTCCAAGGATGATCAGGGGCCGAAAAATCTGTTGAACCCGAGAAACTACCGTTCCCGTCGCCAAGTCTGAGCGAAACATTGTTAGTGGTTTCATTGGAGAACAAGATGTCCTGATTTCCGTCCTCATTGAAATCTCCAAGAGCAACACCCGTTTGATATGTTCCAGGTGTTGGGACATGCGGTCCAGGGGTGTAACTCGGCGGCCCTCCACAAAGCGGCCCCGGAGTTGGAGTCGGGACTGGTATTGGCGGCGGGGGGAGGCGCGGAGGATTCAATATCGGAGCCATGCGATTGCTTGTCCGTTGATTGTCGTGGAACCGAAGAGGCCATGGCGACTGAGAGTCGTAATTTACCGCGTCAACTTTGAGGGCCGTAATAGCTGAGCCAGCCGCGTAGAGAACTCCGGCTCGCAACTTCATTTCCCAAACACCCGGGACGCCAGTAATCGCTTTCCGGATCGCTCCAGTATTCTGATCTAAAACGTAAAGGGTTCCGTTATTGAATGCTCCCGTTCCTGCGTAGACAGCCCCGTCGTCTCCTACCAACAAATCATTTGGCAAACCTTGAACTTGAGTACTCCAGACTTGGTTGCCGTTGAGGTCATAAGCCGCGATGGTACCTGTCCCATTTGCATTGAGCGGCGCAGGATGTAAACCGACAAAAATGAGTCCATTTCCGCCGATGACAGGCGGCGTTACCGCATTGATAAAGTTATTGAACACGATGGATCCGTCCGACAGTATTCGCGCTAACCGACCTGGCTGTGGAGGAAGGCTCTCGGCATTGAAATGCGGGGCACCGGAAGTAACGACCAAGCTGCCATCCGCGGCAACAGCACCTGGCTGAAGCGCCGCGTTGAGTTCGACGGTTGTTTGCCACTGCGTTGTGTTGAATGGAGAGAGACGCGCTACCCATCCGGTACGTGCGGCCAGGTATAAATTGTCCGAAGCAGTCATGCTAACGACGACTGGTTCGGCGGACCAGGCAAAGGTTGGGAAGGTAAATGGGCCAGGATTGTTGTACAGACCGGATGACATATCGATTTGACCTAGTCCGTTTAAGACACCGCCCACCATATAGGCTCTGTTCGTCGTTGCATCAATTGCCCACGGTAGCGATGCACTATTACAGCAACCCACCGGCTTCACCCACTTTTGTGTCCCATCCTTGCTGAATCCCCACTGGTTTTCCCAGCCACCAATGACCAGGTCCTGCTCTGAATTTGACAGACGGATGGAGGGAAGCGCGAGTGCGGCACCCGGCACACCCGGATAATTCGGATTGATCGTTATTCCTGTTCCCGGGCTGATGATCTGCGAGGGACAACTCTGACAACTGCTGGCGAGAATGCTTCCATCACCAAAGATTGTGATGATGGGTCCAGAATTTAGCCGGCTCCATAGCTGAACATCTTGCGCCGGCACTGTTGCAGTCTGCGCTTTGGAAGTCGTCGCATCGCGAAACGACAACAAGGCGATAGCTGTGATGACAAAAGTAACCGTCCAAAAAAAACGGGTAAGCGTCTGAACAAGCGGGGCCGAGGTGGTGTTCATTATTATCTCCTGGAGGATTCGAGGTTAAATGCGATGAGTAAGCCGCCAGGCCCACGACTTATGAAACTTCAATCGAGTATTCCTGGGTCGTGCCTTACCGATAAGGTTCAAGATTTGAGAGGATCCGCGTAACACTAGCGAACCATCTCGCGTCGACTACTATTAAGTAGTTGGATAGATCTTCAGAATCAGGTCGCCTAAAAACCAGGGAACAGACGGCTTAATTCAACTTCACTCTCTATAATGAGAATTTGAGAAAAATATTTCGGCGGGAGTTTATTTAGGCTGGAATACAGTCTGGGCTGTTGCGAAAAACTGAGACATTGAACACCCAGGGCGGTGAGACCAGCCAATCTCACCGCCTTGACACGATGAATCGCCACAGTGGGAGCTGTGGGCGATCGTGGTTTGTGTTTGCTGATCACGCGGCTATGCTCAACGGCGCCGCAGTTGTTGTCGAGCCGTCCGTTTGCTAGGTTGGCGTAGATGCCGCCGCCTGTACCCGAACAACTTAGTAGAGCCATTGAGACCCTTTACCGCTTGGAGTCGGGCCGGGTTCTGGCGACGCTCGTGCGCCTTCTCGGAGATCTGGATCTCGCTGAAGAGGCGATGCATGAGGCATTCGCCGCCGCTTTGGAGTCCTGGCCTCAGACAGGTATTCCCGACAAACCGCGACCATGGCTTATTTCAACGGCGCGCTTCAAGGCCATAGACAATATGCGCCGGCGCGCGCGCTTCGACGGAGCACAGAGAGATCTGATTGCTCACATGGAATCGCGCACGAACGACGCGCCCCTTGAGGAGGAGGAGATCGAGGACGATCGCCTCCGTCTGATCTTCACTTGCTGCCACCCTGCTTTGCCTCCGGAAGGACAGGTTGCGCTGACTCTGCGCGAAATCTGCGGATTGACAACTGAGGAGATTGCCCGCGCGTTTCTGGTTACGCCGGCAACGCTCGCCCAACGCATTGTGCGCGCGAAGGCAAAGATCCGGGAGACACAGATCCCCTACGAGGTGCCAGGCCCGGAGGAGTTGCCGGAGCGACTGGACGCGGTGCTTCAGGTCGTCTATCTGGTTTTTAACGAGGGTTACTCGGCTGCAGCGGGAACGGAGGTAACGCGAGCCGAGCTAACTGGCGAGGCAATTCGGTTGGGACGGTTGCTGATTGAACTTCAGCCAGAGTCGGAAGGCGGTGATCCGGAAATCATGGGGCTCCTCGCCCTGATGTTGCTGCAGGAATCCCGTCGTGCGGCGAGGACCTCGCCGTCCGGAGAGCTGATTTTGCTGGAGAACCAGGATCGCGCGCTTTGGAACCGCGAACAGATCGCGGAGGGAGTGGCATTAGTGGAGAAAGCGCTGAGCTCCCGCCGCTTCGGCGCTTACACACTGCAGGCTGCAATTGCAGCCGTTCATGCGGAGGCGGAATCAGCCGCCGCGACGGACTGGCGGCAGATTGTTGCGCTTTACAACCAATTGCTAAGAATTCAGCCTTCGCCGGTTGTACAGCTCAATCGTGCCGTGGCCATTGCCATGCGCGATGGTCCGGAGGCCGGTCTGACGCAGATCGACGCTGTGTTGGATCAGGGCGAGCTGGCAAATTACTACCTGGCGCATTCCGCCCGTGCCGATATGTATCGCAGGCTCGGGAGGACAGCCGAGGCTCGGTCATCTTATGAGAAAGCTCTGTCGCTGACCCAACAGGAACCGGAACGGCAATTCCTGCAGGAGCGGATTCGGCAACTGAAATAAAAATTGAAGTGGCTGTCGATTTTCCATCTCGCCAACGACTATAGGTCAAAAGAACGATGAGCTACGGTTCCCGGGTGAACGAGAAACGAGTCATCGGACACAATCACAGAAAACAAGGAGAAAAAGTAATGCCACAGTATCTGGTTGCCAACTACCTGCCCGACGACTTCGACCCATCCACTGTAACCGAAGCAATGATGGAAGAGATCCACGCGCTCAACCGCGAAATGATTGCCGCCGGCATAAGGAAATTCGCCTGCGGCATTTCCCCGGCCGCCAACGCCAAGACGGTGCGGAAGCAGTCCGACGGCAAGGTGCTCGTCACCGACGGGCCATACACCGAGACCAAGGAGCACATGGGTGGTTTTTGGATTCTGGAAGCCGCCAATATGGACGAGGCACTCGCGTGGGCGCGCAAGGGTGCCATCGCCTGCGATGTAGCCGGCGAGGTGCGCGAGCTTCTTTTCTTCCCGGCCCCGGAGGAAGCAGCGGAATAGCCGGCCGTCTTGACCATGGGATGAACGAGCCAGCGCGAAGCTACGCCGCTGGCTCCCACCCGGAAGGAAGAGGAGAAGAACAGTGAAATACCTGTGTTTTGGTTACTACGACAAAGACAAATTCGACGGCATGACTGAGAGCGAACGAAACTCTATGTTCGACACATGCCTTGCATACGACGAACATCTTCGCGCCAACGGGCACTGGGCTGGAGGCGAAGCGCTTCAGTCCGCGGAAAACGCCCTGACCCTGTCCTGGAAGAACGGCAAAGTGGCAACGACGGATGGTCCATACGCGGAAACCAAGGAACAGCTCGGCGGCATTCTCGTCCTTGAGGCTCGCGACATGAACCACGCAGTACAGCTCATGTCGCAGCATCCGGCGCTGACTTATGGAAATAGTTTTGAGATACGTCCAGCGGCGGACATCAGCGAAATCGTGAAGGCGAGCGAGCAGCGGCGGAAGGATAACTCTCGATGAGGACGACGACGAAGGAAAGGACGATCTGGATCACGCTGGAGATGTTTACCAAGGCGGAGAAGAGCAGAGCGAGATTGAGGTAACGGTCCGTGAGGATCTGATTTCCGAGAAATTACTGATGACGACAAGAAAAGCCGTCAACTCGTAGAGGTGAATGAGCCGGTCAGGAGCGGTGAGGAAACGATTACACTGCCGAGCTGGCCAGAGCGCCGAGCAGGCGAGCTTCCGTTAACCTTGACGACGCAGCGCGAAGCGTCTCCATTCGCTTGCAGAACGCGAATCGCAGGTGCCGGCTTTTTATGGGTGAGCCCGTATTACAGAAGCCGCTCAACGGAACTGCCGCAACCTTGCAACGCTCCACCATATCGCGCACGAAGGTACGGTCATCTGTGTCATGCAGTGCTGAAAAATCGGCGACGATGTAGTAGGCGCCTCGTGGCTTTGTGACTTTGAAACCACAGTCAGACAACACCTGCATCAGAAAATTACGTCGTTCGGTATACTCCTTCTTCAACATCGCAAAATAATCTTCAGTGTGCGTGCTCAGCGCATAGCCGATTGCCACCTGTAAAGGAGTTGGAACAGCGAACGTGATGTACTGGTGCGCAGCCTGCGCCGCCCACGCCAACTCCGCGGGTCCGGTGACCCAACCGATCCTCCATCCCGTCAACGAAAAAGCCTTGCCACTGCTCGAGAGCGTCAACGTTCGCTCACGCATTCCGGGAAGCGTTGCAATTGGTATGTGTTGAACGTCATCGTAAGTGAAGTGTTCATAAACTTCATCCGCCAGGACAACTACATTGTTTTTCTGACAGAGCTGCGCAATTGTTTCAAGTTCACTGCGGCTGAAGACCTTGCCAGTCGGATTGTGCGGGCTGTTGAGTATGAGCACGCGTGTTTTGCCGGTGAACGCGGCCGCCAGTTCGTCCGGATCAAACGAAAAGTCAGGCGGCCGGAGCGACACGAAACGTGGCACTGCGCGCGCCATCGCTACGCACGCCGGGTAGCTGTCGTAGAACGGTTCGAACAGTATCACCTCGTCACCCGGATTCAGCAGGCCCAGCAGCGACGAAGCAATACCTTCAGCACCTCCGCAGAAAACTGTCACCTCCGACATTGGATCGTATTCGAGATTGTAGAAGTGACGTTGATGCTCGGCGATCGCATTCACGAGCACAGGATTTCCCATCGAACGCGAGTACTGGTTCTCGTTGGCCTTGAGCGCAGCCATCGCTGCTTCAACGATTTCTGGCGGCGCTGGAAAATCAGGAAACCCCTGGCCGAGGTTGACGGCGCCGAGTTGTATCGCCAGCGCCGTCATTTCGCTGAAGATCGAAGTCCCGAACGGCTTCAGGGCAACGGAACCAACCGGCTTTGACTCGAGTCGATCGCCATTATCGTTATCCGGAACGCCCTTTGGAAGTTTGTATGTTGCACTGGCGAACGGCTGCACTCTTCCACCGACACGCACCGTAATACTTTCATCTTCTTTAGTCGCACGCAGGAACAGTAAAGACGGACGGGCAAGTTTGTAGCCCTGCTCGACGCGTATGTCGATGTTGTCGCCGCCGAAATATCGATTCTCAACCAGGTAAGCTGCCAGCGATCCGTTGGCGCTGCCGGTTGCAGGATCTTCAGGCGTGCCGTAATACTCAGCAAACACACGGACGTGCAAATCGTTTTCCGGCGAATAAGTCTCAGGCGCGAAGGCGAGCAGCGCTTTCGCTTCCGTCTGTTCGATCAATTCGAAGTAGCGGTCGCGTTGAATGTTGATTCGGTTGACGGCGTCGAGGGTCTTGAGCGGAATGATGATGAACGGAAACCCGGTCGAAGACTCCTGGATTGGGAAATGATCGTCGATGTCCGACAGCTCCACGCCCAGTACCTCGTGCAACGACGCCGGCTCGAGCGTGCGGCCGAAAGTTGGTTTGGGCTGAACCATCCAGAGCACGTCGGGGTTAGTACCACGGTAACTGAACTCAACCGGTATCTGGCCTATCTTTAGATTCAACTTAAGGCTCTCGACCGGCTGCCGGATGATTTCCTGCTGGATCAAATAAGCCGTGCCCAGCGTCGGATGGCCCGCAAACGGCACTTCTTTTTGCGGCGTGAAGATGCGCACGTCGAAGCCGCCCTCGCGTTGCTCCACCGACTCTATGAACGTGGTTTCGGAGTAGTTCATCTCCCGGGCGAGCCGCTGCATTTCGTCGGTGCCGATCGCGCCCCGGCTGATAAACACCGCGAGTTGATTGCCGGCGAGTGGCTTCTCAGCAAAAACATCGACGATGTAAAACTGAAGTGAGTTCATATCAGTCCTCCGTATCCGTTTCGTTTACGCTTTTGCCACGGATCCGTGGCTAATGAATCGGGTTGCCCTGCAAGGTCGCTTCCACGACTACGGTCAACTGTTCGACGGTGCGATGGTCAAAGATCACTGTATCTGGGACACGAATATTGAATTTGTCCTGAATAAACGTGCTCACCATCGCCGCCTGAAGTGAAGACGCGCCAAGCTCGAATAGGTCGTCCTGAACGCCCACCCGATCAGTCTGAAGCACTTCGATGAAGAGTCCGGTAATAGTCTCCTCCACAGGAGTGCGCGGCGCTACATACTCTTTTCTCCGGCGCGCGATTTCCGGTGACGGCAGTGCCTTCTTGTCGACCTTGCCTGCCGCGGTTACCGGTATTCGTTCGAGAGAAACAAAGATTGTAGGAATCATGTAGGACGGCAGCCTCGTCGCCAGAAACTTCTTGAGGTCGTCTACCGGAAGCTCCGCTTTAGCCGGCACAACATAAGCGACCAATTGTTCTTTACCTGCTACTTCGGTATCCAAAATAACTGCTGTTGCGGTCACCGACTCGTGCTGCAACAGGACCGCTTCAATCTCACCCAGCTCAATTCGCATACCGCGTAACTTTACCTGGTGATCAATACGGCCCAGATAATCGATTTCACCAGTCGGCAGCCAGCGCACGAGATCTCCCGACCGGTACAAGCGAGCGCCCGCTTCGCCGCTGAATGGATCGGGAATGAAGCGTTCGGCGGTCAGTTCCGGGAGTTGGTAAAAGCCACGCGCCACACCCACACCGCCAATCAACAGTTCGCCTGGCATTCCAATCGCACACGGTTGCATGCGTTCGTCGACCACGAAATAGCGAACGTTCTGGAGGGGCTTTCCGACTGTTGGCTTGCCATTGTTTGCAAAGCATTGCAGCAATGACGAACCGAAAGTTATTTCGCTTGGTCCATAGACGTTGAACATTTTCCTGCCGGGCGCCCAGCGATCGACGAGGACGCCGGGAAGCGCCTCTCCGCCCCCGGTCAGTATGGCGAGATCGGGCAGGGGAGCAACGGGTAAATGGGCCATCACTGAAGGCGCCAGTGTAAGGACAGTGATCCGCTTATCGCGCAACACGTCGAACAGCGGTTGGCCCGGCATCAATTTGTCGCGTGGCACCAGGTAAAGCGCGGCGCCGCTGAGCAGTGGTTCGAAGATCTCCCCCACGGACTGGTCAAAACTGAATGAGGCAAACTGAAGGACACGATCTCCCGGTCCCACGCGGCCCATCTTCTTTAGGGCTTCCGCAAGGTTCACGAGCCCACGGTGTTCGATGATTGTCCCTTTCGGCCGCCCCGTGGAACCTGACGTGTAAATCACGTAGCAGGCATTGCACGAAGTGATGAGTAAAGTTGGATTCTCTACTGGTTGGTCCGCCGAAGGATCCTGTTCACCATCGATCTCGAGGCCTTTGCTGATCCCGATTGCTGTAATTTTTTCCCGCAGGTGCTGCTGAGTCACTATCAACTTAACGCGCGCGTCCTCAGCCATGTAACGCAAGCGTTCAGGTGGATAAACCGGATCGAGACCAAGGTAGGCGTTGCCGGACTTGATCACTCCCATGACAGCAACCGGTAGTTCGAGTGACGGCTCGACGCAGATGCCGATGGCCTGATCGGGACCAATGCCCTGTGCGCGGAGGTAATGGGCCAGCCGGTTGGCCCGTTTGTTCAACTCGTCGTAGGTGAGCTGGCTATCGTTGAAAACCGCGGCAACGGCGTCTGGAGTTTGGGCCACCTGCGCTTCGAAGAGCTGCTGCACACAGAGATCGTCACGGAATTCGGTTTGTGTGTCATTCCAGTCGACGAGAACCTGCTTCAATTCCGCGGCGGACATGAACGGTAGATCGCCAATGGGCAGGTGAGGATTATTGACTGCGCCTTCAACCAGAGTCTCGAACTGCCCGAGCAAACGCTGCACGCTCGCCGCATTTAACTCAGCTTCGTTGTAGGAGACGGCGCCGCCAATCTGTTCGTCATCCGTGTTGATTGCCAGATTAATGTTGAACTCTTCCTGCGGCTGCTGACCGTAAGCGAATCTCGCTAACGACGGCGCGTTGAGGTTGAGGACGGAAGTATCTGCCAGCAGTTTCTCAAAACTCTCGCCGGCCGCGACATTGAGATTTATTTCATTCCAGTTACCGCGGACAGCGGGAATACCGATAGTGACCGGGGATCGTCGAGAATGGCGGAAGACCAACGCTGCGAAACCGGCGAGAAGCAGTTCGGACTCCGACAGTCCAGCCTCACGTGAGACGTGACGGATCAGGTTTGAAAGATCCGTGGAAAACTGAAATTCAAGAGCGCTGGTCATACTCATCACTTAGCCGCGGCGCCGCGAGTCAGGTCAGCGTACCTTAGCTTTTTGCGCGCCTCGCGCAACGAGACGTCTCCATTCAGGACCATGTCGACGATATTGTTCTCAACATTCCTGATTTCTTCCGCGCGTTCCACGAGTTGATCCAGGATGGCGGCGGGGATCACTACTACGCCGTTGTCATCGCCGAAGATGAAGTCGCCCGGATTGATCGTTACGCCCTCGATGGTGATCGGTACGTTGACGGCCTTGAGTCTCGTGCGTCCCTTTCCCGTCACCATGAAAGAGCCTTTCGAAAATAGCGGGTAATCAAGCTCGGCGATTTCGTCTATGTCCCGGTTGAGCCCGTTGATCACCGTCCCGCGAATTCCCTTCTTGATTGCGTAGTGGGTGAGAATTCCGCCCCAGCAAGTTGACGATTCGAGACCGAGATTGTCGATCACGACTACCTGCCCGCTCGGCACGTCGTCGACGAAGTCAGCGGCGTCTCTGAAGCTCGGATCGTCGTTAAGCTGCTTCGACACTGTGAACGCCGGGCCAAACACTTTTCGCCCGCGCACTGCCGGATGAATTCTGAGTCCGCTGACCACTCCGAACGGCTCGAGCGCGTCGGAAACCTGAGGCGTTGAAAGGGCGAAAAATCGTTCTCTGTAGAGCTCTGTTGTATCCATATTCTTTTACCCCGATGCTTGATTCAGCCGGGGTGATTACCGGGAGGCTTTACACAAAAGTGATTTGTCGTTGCACGTTGCGGCTTCGCCGCCTGATGTGAGGCGGGGCTTTGCACCGCCGTTCATTCTAGTTATTCAATTTGGACTACGCCCTCGGTTCGGGCTTTGCCCTGGCAATTCAGGGCCTCAGGCCCGCACCAGGGGCATAGCCCCAAATATATTTTTTATGCTACCGGCGGGGCAAAGCCCCGCCTCACATCAGGCGGCGAAGCCGCGGCGTGCAACGACAAATGACTTTTGTGCAAAGCATTACCGGGATATGACTTCTGTCTGGATTGTGTATTTCAACATCACGGCCGTATCGAGCTCGGTGCCGATGCCTGGCCCCGGCAGCGGTTGGACCAACCCGGGACCGACAAGCGTGATCGGATCGCGCACGATCTGTTCGATGAAATAGCGTTCGCTGGCGCCGACGTCGCTGGGATAGAGCACGTTGGGCAGCGTACAAACTGCTATATTCATCCAGCGTCCGACCCCTGATTCGATCTTCGAACCGATAAAAACCGGTATGCCTGCCTCTTTGCAACGATCGTGTATGCGAATGGCGTTCGCGATGCCGCCGACTCGTCCCACCTTCAAGTTCACCATGCCGGCCGCTTTTAGTTGCAGCATCAACTCTACGTCGTCCATGTCGGTGACCGATTCGTCCAAACAAACCGGGGCTGAAAGTCGAGCTTGCAGCTTCGCCAGTGGCAGCCACGCGCCGGCTGGAAACGGTTGCTCGATGATGATCGGTTCAAACTTATCGAGCGTCACCAGTTTCTCCATGTCCTTTTCCGTATAACTACCGTTGGCATCGGCGAGGATGATCACGGTGGGAAACGCTTTGCGAACTTCCGCAAGCAGCTCTTTATCCCAACCTGGTTTGATCTTGAGCTTGATGCGTGAGTAACCAGCCTCGACCGCGTCGCCGATCGCTTTGAGCGCCGACTCAATGTCTTTCTTGACCCCGCACGTCGCGCCTGACTTAACTGGTCGCCGTTCCCCTCCGATTAGCTCGTATAGGGGAATTGAATGTACTCGCGCGTAAAGATCCCAGACCGCGCATTCCAAAGTCGCCTTGCCTTCGTGATGGCCCGAGATCAAAGAAAATGCCTCGTCTATTTCACGCGGATGCTCAAACTCACAATTCAGCAGCGGCTCCGCAAGCCATTTCTTGATCGCCCAATGATTTGTTTCGATAGTCTCGTAGCTGTAGTACGGCGTTTCCATCGCAGTCGACTCGCCGTAACCGTAAGCGCCGTCCGCCGTCTGCACTTCAGCAATCAGCTTGGTCCAATCACGGATCTTCTGCCAGCGGTTTTGAAACGTAAACCGCAACGGCACGCGCACAAATCGCAGAATGATGCGATCGACTTTCATCTTTTTCCGGAGTCGTAAACGCGGACGGCGAGTTTTCTGCCGCCCTGGAAGACGTTCACTTTGTATCCGTAGCCCGCCTTGGAACCGAGTCCACACAAGCGGCCGCCAAACATGAAGGAATCGAGACTCGCAGTCAGGAGCCTCACTTCCCTCTGCGCAGTATCGAGTAGCACGGGATAGGCCTGGCCTGTTATGAATTCCTGCGCCGTGTAGCCATTGCGCGCAGCGAGCTTCACCTTCTCGGCCCAGTAATCACGCGGAACTCCGCGGCCAATCGTTACGCCATCACCACGAATGTCGTACGGCTCCTTGATGACGAAATCAGCCGGCCGGGAAAGAAGCAACTCCGTAATCTCAACATCTTCGTCGCCATACTCGACGACCTTTCCCGTCTTTACTTTGCGCGACCACGGCAGGACGCTTCTTAAAAACTCACGATCCTCCTGATCGAAACGATCCGCGAACTCCGCCTCTTGCAGAAACGCCGCGCAACTCTTGCTCTCTGTCACATATCGCGCCGAGAACGGATTGATGTGACAAACGCGGCCTGACGTAACAGCCTCAAGCCATCGCTTTAGCAACGCCGTCGATCCATCTACCAACTGGTTCCAGTAGACTGTATTGACTTTGTTCCAGATGATGTCCGCTTGCCTGCCGCCGACCTCAACGCCACTCGCCGAAACTGCGACCTCGCGCGGGTCTGCCACGAACGCCGGCGTGCCTCGGGTGGAAAACTCCTCCGCCATCTCCACGCTTTCAACGTTCGACCTGCCGCTGATCTGAAGAATAGCGATTACCGGATCGTCCTTGTCGCCGCCCTGCTGGCGATACGCTGCAAGTAGTTCCTGTCGCGCACAGTCGGTCTGATCCAGTGGCAACTCCACCAATTCACTCGCGATCTGCGGATTGACGTCTTTGATAATCCGGTCAAGCATCAGGTTGAGCCGCTCAGTAAACAGAATACCTGCGGGACAATCCGTATTGTTTTCGAGAAAACAGATCGTGGCATCCATCTGTTTCAGGTATCCGTCCAGACGAGAGATACGGATCGAAGGTGTCAGCGTTGCCGGCACGCGTGCGAGGTTCTCTTCGTCTTCTGTGAGTGCAAAGTAGGAACGAACATCGGCGGATGCAGCGTACAACTCGAGCACGCGTTCGAGTAGCGCCATGTATCGCTCTGCCGTGCGGCGATGTTCTTCGACTTTGGAAGCCGCCACTGCGAGCGGCAGCGGAGATAGTGGAAAGTCTTTGTTTTGAAAACGTGGTGAGGTGGCGACAACGCGCGCCGCGTGTGTTGCGACGGCGTCAGCTTTCGAGTCTATCGATGCCAGTAACGCACTCGCTCTGCCCCAGTCGATCATATTCTCTTACCTCGCATTTGCTCCGCGGAAATTTCGTCCAGAGGCTTGCCGCGTACGTGTTGAAAGTATGCATTGATGATGCGAGGTGTAATCGGCCATTCTTTCCACGCAGTTAACGCGTGGGAATCAAAGGCGGCGATGGGGGCAAACTCGATGCCTGTCCCACAAAGAAACGCTTCATCAGCCAGGTAGGCATCCGTTTGGGAAAGTCTCTGTTCTCGCGCTTCGATTCCGAGCCTTTTGCAAAGATCGAAGACTGTGATGCGAGTGATACTCGGGAGTACTCCTTCGGTAAGCGGCGGTGTGAGCAAGACTCCGTCGCGGACCACAAAAAGTATCGCGGTCGGACTCTCACACAAAAATCCATCGTGGTTGGTTAGCACGACGCTGTCGTAGCCGTTGTCGCGTGCTTCGAGCAACGCCAGGCGTGGTCCGGCATAGTTTGAAATGTTCTTTGCGGCTGCCGGAAACGCCGCCTCAGGCGCACGTTGCCAATGACTGATCGCGACACGCATGGCACGTTCTTCGGCCAGCCATTTTTTCCTGCCCATGCGCGAAACAGACACGTTCAGACACGTACGCACGACCGCGCCAATGTCGCCGAAGTTATCCGCGCTTACTGACACGCGCAGATAAGAATCTTCGTTGACTGCATTTCTCGCTATTACTTGATTAATGACGTCGCTGATGTCGATCCCCTGCGGGTACGGAAGACGCATGAGTTGTAAGGACCTGCGCAAACGATCGAGATGAGCTTCGAGCCGGAAAGCACGCGCGACCGTTGCGTCGCTTTGCACGTAGACGCGGATGCCCTCGAATACTGACAGGGCATAACGCATAGCAAGACTGTTGGCATGCAACGTCGCTCGCTCCCACGGAATAAAAGCGTCTTTATGAAAACAGATCGGAAACGCTGCAACCGGCTTTTCCTCTTTCCCGGAGGTCGTCTCGGTCGCAGTGTTGGAGGATAACTTTGTCATTGGTTCGAGAGCCCGCTCCCGAGTAGTGCGTCAGTTTGAAATTGAACAAATACGCCGAAGGCGTTGGCTAATTTCAGCCCAGGGTTGGAGCACAGCGACAACCCTGGGTAATCGATTCGAAACCCGGTCCAAACCCTGAAAGGGTTAATAGCGCACATGCTTAACCCTTTCAGGGTTTATATGTTGTTTTGTTTTAGATCCCAGGGTTGTCGCTGCGCTCCAACCCTGGGCTGAAATTAGCCAACGCCTTCGGCGTATTTGTTTACAAAATTCAACCTGATGCACTATCTGGGTTGCCTTTGGCGATCAAGCCTGCTGCTTGGTGTCGTGGCTGCGGCAAACGCGGGCGCGAGTCCAGTCGCGACCGGCGCCATGAGTTGTGCTTCGAGATCGGCCTCCAGCTCGAGTAGTAACGGTCGCTGTGCTTGTTTAGCCGCGGCAACCTTTTGTTTTAGCTTGTCTGCGTTCAAATCAAGCAGAGCTGAGAGCGTGCTCTCACACCGGCTGACATGGTCTGCCCTGATCCACTCACTCAGGGTAGAACAGGCCATCGTTGTGAACTCACCGATGGTGAACGGCACGTCATAAAAAGCCTTAAAATAGGAGCAGATTAATTCAGTGACCAAGTTACCGGCGCCCTTGCCCATGCCACCCAACGAGCTGTCGAGCAGTGTGGCTCCTCCTCTGATCGCCGCCAGACTGTTCGCGAAAGCGAGATGGAGCGAGTCATGCGCATGAAAGCCCAGGCGCATATCGAGTTCTTCCCGCAATTCCCGGAAGATCCTCTCCACCCGATCCGGAAACAGGCTGCCATTTGAATCGGCAAGGTAAAGCCAATCAGCTCCCAGATCCTGAGCCGCCCTTGCGCAAAGAAGTATGTTTTCGTCCGAGCGCTGGCTGGCCCTGATGAGATTAACGGAAGCGGTTAGACCGGCTGTGTGTGCTGCGTCGATGTGTGGCTCGAGTTGTTGAATGTTCGAGCCGGGTACGACGAAGCGCACGGTGGAAATGTCGTAACCGGCAAGGAACACGTAATCAGTGGGCAGCACTTCGTTAAGGTGGACCATCACACCCAGTTTGGAGTTGCCATGCACGCGCGACACGGCCTCGAGATATTCGTGTTGACAGTAAGCTGATGGGCCGGAGTGGTGCCCCGACCCGTTAGTGGACGAGTGTGACGGGTGGTAATAACCCACCTCGATATAAGGCATACCACCTTTTGCAAGTGTCGAAACAATGGCGAGGGCGGTCGGGAGAAGAAACTGCCAATCGTTCACATACCCGCCATCACGAAGAGTGACGTCTAGTATTTGGGGAATGGTTTGACTCAATGAATACACCTCCAGAGTTCTCACCATCGAACAGTTAGGGTAGCGAGCGAGGAAGTTAGGAGAGTACTTATAATTCAGTCGCCGTGAGCGGCTTCAGCTCTGGGTTCGGAATATCTGAACACCGACTCACTTGGATCGTAGAATTTCTCGTACAAAGCATCGAAGTGCTTGTGCCGGAGATCGATTGATGTCTCCAGACTGCGAATTGCGCTCTGCTGTAATTCGTCCGTGATGCAGTATCGTCGCAATACTTCAACAACGGCCGACGTGTGTGTGTCTTCAAGGTCGCTGACATATTCCTTGTCGACATTGCTCGAGGCGTGATGAGTAAAGAACTCGTAAGCCTTCGCTGGGAGCTTGTAGACGTCGCGCATCACAGCTTCCATGCTGTTGCCGCTCTTGTTAACGATCGGCGGCTGGCCTTCCATCAAAAGCAGGACAGACGCAGCACCGTCGCTAATCGGGGTGTTGGTGTTGTTGCAAGCATTGAGGTTGAAATCCACCAGCGCCTTCGTTTCGGGGAGCAGCGGCGTGTTGAGAACTGTTTCAGTGGGTACGCCGAGATATTCACCGAATGTAAGAAAGGTCTGCACGTGCCGGTCGGAATTCGAATACGCGCCGGTCTCCTCTTCGTAGGCATTCTCCACGAACAAGCGCCGGAGTTTGTGATCTTCGATTCGACTCCCGACGCACATCACGTGACGGACCCAAAGATTCTTAATCGGGTAGCGGTGGATGACAAAGTTCTGCAAGAGGCGGAGCGTTGCTTCTCCCCTCATGATGACTTGATAGAGAGGACTGGTAATCTTCCGGCGCTCCCAAATCGTGTCAGTTAACTTCTTAAGGAAGTCGTCCATTAGCATAAAAATCACCTCTTTACGGATTCAGTTTTCGTTTACGGCAGCTCGCCGATTGGTAATAGGGAATTAGCCTGGGGAAGGTGTGATTGGAATGTCCTGGGTCTCAGTCAGTGGCGAGCCAATTTTGCAAGCACGTCGCACTTGATAAAAGATTTTTATCAAGCGCCGGGCTAGACTCGATTAATTCTTGTGGGGAGACTATTGAGGCAGAGCTACTGCATATTCCGCCAAATTCTTATTTCCGAAAAAGAATTTAGCTGCTCTTCTTGGTCTTTGGAGAGAGGTTTCAACGTGCCAGGCGGTCAGTTCTGGTCAGCACGCTCCTCTTCTTTCGGTCTTGTATAATCATGTACCACCGGAGGCCAACCTAAGTCAAAACATTTTTCTTCAGCCGACGAAAAGGGGAATTATTTTTTTATTCAGATCTGGAGGAACCACTACGACGCGCTTCAGCTTCGCCGAGCCAGCCACGCCGCAGATCGGTCTCTGGAATACTCGATAGATACGGTTTGATGTCGAGTATCGGAGTGCCGTCGAGCATGTCAAGCCCGACTACTTGCAATGTTGGACCATCTCGCCCGACGAGCCTCACCACCGTCAGGCCGATAGGATTCGGTCGATACGGCGAACGTGTCGCGAAAACACCATGGGGCTTAGTATCCGTCGGTGGAGTTCCAAGCAACTCGCAACCATCAGATCGATCAAAAACCCAGATTACGTACAGGTGGGAGAAGCCCTCGATGTCGGTTAATCCGAGCTCGTACTCCGGAAGAATCTCGATTGTGCCTTCAGCTTGATGTTGTGCTCCGAACCCTTTGGGGACCTGCGCAGTCTCCGAGTAGGGGCTTCTGACAAAACCTACCGGTCTCATTAAAACGTCTTTACTCATAATTGTTTTCACTTCATCCGATTGTATTTCTTCAACGCCGCGACAACTCGATCTCCAGGTAAACCGAAAAGCCGAATGCCGTCAGCGCCGGTCATCGTTTCAGCCGCCAGCATCGCGTTCACGACTGCTTCTTCAGTCGCATCGATCGTGGCTCTAAACAGCGGGTCCATCTGATCGTTAGGCAACATCTTTAGTGAAGGCGTTCCTTCCTCGCTAGCCGCTCCGGCGTTCGCTGTCGAAAAAGCAAGAAAGAGATCGCCGGATGAATTGCCGGCCCAACTACCTAACCGCCCCAGACCCATTCCAACCCGGCGCGTGAGTCGCTCCAGTTGATGCGGAAGAAGCGGAGCGTCTGTCGCAACGATAACGATGATCGAGCCACGCCCTTCATACTCTTGCGCCGCCGGAGCACCTTCGCCGGCGCCTCGGTTCGCAGAGCACGACGGGATGCCGCGAGTCCAGTCGCGAGTCAACGGTTGTGGCAGCGTAGTACACGGTCCGAGATCTGCAATCTCCTGTCGAACCGGCACGCCCAGGATTCTTAAGTCACCGCCATAGTTACACTGGACCAGTACGCCGATCGTGTAGCCTCCCGATTCCAGCACACGCGATGACGTACCGATTCCACCTTTGAATCCGTTACAGCCCATGCCCGTGCCACCACCGACCGCTCCTTCCTGAACGCGTCCGGGCTTGGCACTATCAAGCGCCTGCAAAGCGTGCATGGGTTTTACGTGTTCGCCATTCGCATCGTTCATGAAATCAAATGTCTCAGCGACGATGGGATACGTGAACACAAACTTTCGGCCGTTCTTCAGTTGCCATTGAATAGCGGCGTCACGGACGGTGCCAACGCTGTGTGTGCCTGTTAATAGAATCGGGCCTTCCATAAAGCCCGACTCTTTGATCCAATTGATGCCGGTCATGTCGCCATTGCCATTCAGGTTGAATGTTGCCGCGAACACGGGATCCCAGTTCCCCTTTGGCCTGGGAAGAATAGCGGTAACTCCGGTGCGTATTGGTCCTTTTCCCGGGATCAGTTTGCCTTCTCCCTCGATCAAAGTTACGTGACCGACGGCGATACCAGCGACGTCGGTGATAGCGTTGTTTGGACCAGTCTTACCGGGGAACGGAATTCCAAGATCTCTGCCTCGTGGACGAGTTTGCGCGGCGAGCGGCGCCGCAAGCACAAGCGCGATCAGGATTATGATAGGTATCCGCATACGATCATTCCTTTCCGAAAGTTATGTAAGTTCACGTCCAGCCAAAAGTAAAGAAATGGGATTGCCTCGCACTCGTTAAAGGGCTAACATCTCGGAACAATTAGCCTCCACCGCATTCAGGGTTGAACCTTGTGATAGAAAACACCCCTCGGGTAGTAAGGAGAACTCTCAAGTGAAAATAAGCTACACGATCGCGTACCTACTGGCTCTATTAATCGGCCTGACAGGACTGTTAAATTTAGCCTCCGTCCCTGTTCATTCTTTGTCAGGCTATGACTATAAACCTCCCACCTTCCGTTCTGACTTAGCCAGGGTTAAGGAGTCGTACTCCAGGATTCCCTTGAGCTTCGTGGCCAATTACGGCCAGGCCGACAAAAAGGTAAAGTTCATATCTCGCGGAAGCGGCTATAGCATGGCGCTTGCCCCGACTACATTCACTCTGGCCGTTGCGAACCCCCGCAACAAGAATAATGAAGAACGCGCATCCGCCTCTGTGATACAGGCAACTCTGCTGGGCGGCAGCGCCGCGGCAAAGCTAACCGGCCTTGAACGACAACTCACCAGGACCAACTATTTCATCGGCAGCGATCCGCGAAAGTGGAAAACAAATGTCCCGAATTACGCGAAGGTAAAATATTCCGGCGTGTACGCTGGGATCGACCTTGTTTTTTACGGAAACCAGAACCTCCTCGAGTACGATTTCACAGTTTCTCCCGGCGCGGATCCTGGCGTTATAGCGCTCGGATTTGACGGTATAACCGATCTGCGCGTTGACGAGAAAGGTGACCTTCTACTGCGCACGGATGCGGGAGAGATTCGACAGAGCAAGCCCGTTGTCTACCAGCAGATTAACAATGCCAGACGAATTATACCGGCCGGTTACCTCATCAAAGGCAAGAAACAGATAGCGTTTCAAATCGCTAATTACGATAGAAGCAAACCACTGGTCATCGATCCCACCCTTGCCTTTTCTACCTACCTTGGAGGCAGCGGCATGGATAGAGGCGACGGTATCGCAGTCGATTCGGCGGGCAACGCCTACATAACAGGCAGCACCGTCTCGACAAACTTCCCGGTAACGCCGGGCGCCTTCCAGACTGCGAGAGCCGGCATTTTCCCCAGTGATGACGCCTTCGTGACAAAGATGAACTCAACGGGCACGGCCCTCATCTACTCGACATACTTTGGTGGCGATAACAGAGACTCAGGCAACGACATCGCTTTGGACGCAGCTGGCAACGCCTATATTACAGGACTGACCGATTCGAGCAACTTGCCGACTACGCCCGGAGCGTTCAGGACCATGCCGGCCCTCACCGACGAATTCGATGCATTTGCAATGAAGCTCAACGCAACGGGCACGGCGCTCGTCTACTCAACGTACCTCGGCTCCGTCATAGGTGCCGGTATTGCCGTAGACCAGGCAGGAAACGCCTATATCGCGGGTCAAGCTGCCGCCGCCTATCCAACTACGCCGGGAGCGTTCCAAACTATGTCCGGAGGCAGTAGCGATGCGTTTGTGACGAAGCTGAACACGACGGGTACGGCGCTCGTCTACTCTACCTTTTTGGGAGGAAGCGGGTTCGATTTAGCTACGGAGATTGCGGTTGATTCAGGTGGCAACGCCTACGTAACAGGTCAAGCAGGAGCCGGCTTCCCGGTCACGCCCGGCGCGTTTCAAACTTCTTTCAACGACTTCAGCGATGCGTTTGTGACGAAGCTGAACTCGACAGGTACGGCGCTCGTCTACTCAACCTTTTTGGGAGGAAGCACGACTGACGTAGCCAATGGCATAGCAGTTAACACTGCCGGCAACGCGTACGTGACGGGCTTTACCAACTCATTCAACTTTCCCACTACGCCGGGCGCTTTTCAGAGTGTTAAAGGTGTGGGTGGGACCATGGATGCGTTCGTCACGGAATTGAGCGCGGCGGGCGACGCCCTTGCTTATTCAACCTATCTTGGCGGGGACGGGAATGATTTCGGACTCGATATCGCGCTGGACACGGCAGGAAATGCATCCGTCGTAGGGCAGACCGAATCATCTAATTTCCCCACAACCTCGGACGCAATTCAGAGCGCTAACGCGGGCTCCGGTGATGTTTTCATCACGAGATTAAACGCAACCGGCACGGGACTCGTGTTCTCGACCTATCTTGGAGGCAGCAATGCTGAGGCCGGGTTTTCGATATCCGTTGACCTCGCGGGAAGTATCTACGTTACGGGACAAACCTTCTCGGAAAATTTTCCGACCACTCCCGGCGCATTCCAGACCATGCTCGGGGGTTCCTCTGACGCTTTTGTCACCAAAGTCGTGTTTTCCAACTTCGACGTTTGCTTCACAGACGACGGCAATGGGGATTCATTCCAGTTCAACTCGACGACCGGCGAGTACAAATTTACGCAGTCTGATCCGGGCGGATTGACCTTGACCGGTACAGGCGTACTTAGCCAGCAAGGATGTTTGCTCTTGCTCGAAGACAATCAATCCGGACAACGAGTTAAAGCCCATTTCAATCACTGCAATAACATGGGCCAGGCAGTAATTCAGATAGAGTCTGGAAAGAAGAGAACTTTTGTAATCACCGACAAAGACACTTCTGATAGTAACTGCGCAAGTAACTAATGCAGGGCGGGCCGGGATTGATGAAATCATCCCGGCCCTCGCCTGTCCAACCTCATCGCCTGGTTGTAATTGAGTAGCCTATACTCAGCTCATGAATTGGCAGGAAAACATAATGAAGACCAGCGCCGAAATACAGACGCTGCTAAGCGAAACACGGACCATAGCAGTGCTCGGTATCAAAACTGAGGCTCAAGCAAGTCAACCAGCGTTCTACGTCCCGAGCTACTTACAGACCGCCGGCTTTCGAATCATTCCGGTGCCTGTTTACTATCCAGAAGCGGTGCAAATACTCGGACAACAGGTCTATCGCCGGCTTGTCGACATTCCGATCGATGTTGATCTCGTGAACGTCTTTCGCCTATCTCAGGACCTTCCTCCTCACGTTGAAGACATTTTGGCGAAGATGCCTAAGGCAGTATGGCTGCAATCCGGGATTCGCAACGATGCCGTGGCCGAAACACTCGCGAGAGCCGGCATCAAAGTTGTGCAGGACCGCTGCATCATGGTGGATCATCGCTATTTTCAAAAGTAGTTTCTTTGGGCAGACTGTTCGTAAATATCAGCTCTTTCCGATTTTTGAAACCAATCGCCTAACGACGTGGCCTTTCCACATCCAGAGTCCCGAAAGGACGATGGCAGGAAGGAAGACAAATCGAACAGCGGGGGCGTAGTTTGGAATTTCTTCAAACGGACTGTAAATATATCCGGCAATCGGAATGGCGAAGATGATGTGAGTCCAGCGAAAGATCGAACGTTTGGTGGATTCTTTCATTTGATTCGTGTCCTCCTATAGTGACGCCCCAGAGAGCACTTCGCGGTAGACACGCTCCGTGTCGCTCGCCATTCGCGCTAGCGAGTAACGCTCGCGTGCTGCAAGTACCGCGTTGCGAGCGAGACGCGAACGCTCGAGAGGGTCATCGAGTAGATCGTTGATGGCTTGGGCCAGGGCCTCAGGGTCGTCAATGGGAACCAGTTTTCCGCTGAGTCCGTCCTCGATAATTTCCAGGGCTCCCTCGGATGCCGCCGCTACGATCGGCAGCCCCGCCGCCATTGCCTCGACAATCGCCAGACCGAATGGCTCTGAGCGCGCCGCGGAAACAAACAAGGTAAGGGACGATAGCGCCGTGGGCATGTCGTCACGCCAGCCCGGCACAGTCACGATTCCGCTCAGGCCGAGTTCGGCTATCAGGCTTTCCAGCGATCTTCGATGGTCCATCTGAGGAGACTTGTCCTCGCCGATGATAACGAACTGCACCTCCGGCCGTCGCGCGGAGATTAGCGCGGCCGCGCGCACAAAAACATCGTGACCTTTGATGGGCGCGAGATGGCCCACCGTTCCTACCACGATAGGTAACTCACCGCTGCGCGCGACCGATCGATCAAAACGTTCGGTGTCAATTCCGTTGTGGACCACTCTTATCTTTGAAGAGTCGATGACGCCATTCCGTCGCAGACTCTCCGCAACAGCTTGAGAGACTGCTATCACACGGCCGGCGCTCCTCAGGAGCGGTTTGTTAATCCTTTTCAGTGGAAAGAGTACGTGGCGAGTGAGCACGAGCCGGGCGCGCGGCGCTAGTCTCACGGCCAGCGCTGCCAAGTGGTAATCCCTGGCGGCGTGCGCGTGGACTATCTCAATACCGTTTGCACGCACGAACGCGGCGAGGCCCGTCAGGTTCTTCACGTAATTGCCCCGGCTCAACGCCAGGGTTCTTGTGTTGGTCAGAAAGGAGAATTCGGCCCACAAGGGCGAGCCGGGAATGGACGCCGCATAGACTTCGTGCCCGAGATCAGACAAGGCGTGAGAGAGGTCTGCTAAATGCCGTTCGCCGCCGCCAAACGTGGTCACGGAGCATACCTGCAAAATCCTCATTTCACGTTTGATTCTAACAGTAATGTAGCCACAAAAAGGCACATAAAGCACAAAATGAAAGACAAGCAAAAAGAATCTTTTGTGCGTTATGTGCCCTGCGGCTACATGGTGTGCCAGGGATTCTTAGCAGGGGCGAGGCCGAGTCTTACGGCTATCTTCACGAGGTCGGCGAGCGAGCCGGCCTTCATCTTCTGCATTGCCTTACCTCGATGAGCTTTCACCGTGATCTCGCTAATGCCGAGTTTCATGCCGATCTGTTTATTCAACATTCCCGCGACGACTAATCGCATGATTTCCTGCTCGCGTGGCGTGAGTGATTCGTAACTGTCGCGCAGCGTCTGTAACTCTGCTTGATCGTCGAGCACAGCCGCGCTGCGCTTGATGGCGTTCCGGATAGCGCTCAACAACACTTCGTCATCAAACGGCTTCATCAGAAATTCGATGGCTCCGGCCTTCATTGCCTGGACCGTCATCGGAACATCGCCGTGACCAGTGATGAAGATGATCGGCATGTCGCCCCGATCGCCGGCAATCAGCTTCTGTAGCTCGAGCCCGTTGAGATCCGGAAGTGAGACGTCGAGCACCAGACAACTCGGCGTGAGAGATCGTGGCCGCGCAAGAAACTCTTCCGCGGAGGAAAAAGTTTCCGGCTGCCAGCCCGCGAATTTGATCAGCAACTCCAACGACTCGCGCACAGAGACATCGTCGTCAACCACAAAGACGATTGGTGACTTAGGTGCTGTAATGGCGGCCGTCATACTAATCAAACTCGCAGTGCCGTGTTGAGCGCTGCAAGCAGATCGGTCTCAGTAAATGGCTTGAACAAACACTCCACCGCACCCTGCGCGAGCAAGCGCGGACGAACCAGCTCATCACGATGCGCGGTGATAAAGACGATGGGAATCTCTTGACGGCGAATCGTTAGTTCTCGCTGAAGATCCGGTCCGGTCATTCCCGGCATCGCGACGTCGAGGAGCAAACAACTGGTCTGACTAACGGAGTCGGAAGCCAGGAACTCTTCAGCTGATGAAAACGATTGCGCGTCAAAGCCAAATTCTTTCAGCAAATCAGGCAATGATTCCCGCACAGATTCGTCGTCATCGACTACGGAGATGAGAGGACGTGTCGACATCAGCTATTCCTCGCAATACTTTTCTGATCTTTCACACTAATTCCACCGGGGCTTACTTCATGAGTCTCGACATTTCGGGGAATCGTAAACATAAACGTTACGCCGGGCCCGTCGTTCGCCGTGGCCCATAAACGGCCCTGATGATTCTCGATGATCGATCGACTGACAGACAGTCCCATTCCCATGCCGCCGTCTTTCGTCGTGTAGAATGCATGGAACAGCCGGTCCATCGTTTGCGGATCGAACCCTTTGCCCGTATCTCTCACACTCAAACGCACGTGATCACCATCTTCAAGTTCAGTTTTAAACACCAATTCTCTGGGACGATCATTGACCGCGCTCATCGCGTCAGAACTGTTGCGCAGCAGGTTGAGAATCACTTGCTGAAGTTGCACGCGATCGCCGGTTACGCGTGGCAGATTGTCGGCAAGTTGCGTCCGCAGAATCACACGGTTGCGCTCGAGTTCTCGCCGCGACAACGCAATGACTTCGCGAGTCGCCTGATTAAGATCGACCAACTCGCTGGTCCCATCCTTCTTGCTAAAGAGCGCACGCAATCGCGTAATCACATCAGCCGCGCGATGTCCGTCGCGAATGGTGCGCCGCGCGGTTTCACGCGCGCCGTCGACGTTTGGCGGATCAGCGTCCAGCATGCGCATGCACGTACTCGCGTTCGTGATAATGCCCGACAATGGTTGATTGACTTCGTGCGCGATCGAAGCCGTCAAAGCTCCGAGACTCATGACTCTCGTTACGTGCGCGAGCTCTGACCGCGCTTTGTCGAGTGCCTCTTCGGAATGCCTGCGCTCCGCGGCGCTGCGACGGAGTGCATCCTCTACATTCTTTTTCTCTCGTCGTCTTCGATCTTCGATGTCCCAATTCAAGCCGCAATATCTGACAACTGCTCCGGATTCGCCGGTAATCGGATTCGCGCGGACTGCAAACCAGCGAAACTCACCATCGAAGCGGCGTATGCGCACTTCGGCTTCAAACGAAACCGATGATCGCAAGCCCTCGAGAAGTTGAAACAGGTCTTCCTGATGGATCGCCATCTGCCACCCGTCGCCACAGGAGTCCTGTAAAGAAAGGCCGGTGTACTCGCGCCACTGACGGCTCACGAACTCTACTTGCCCGTCAGGCAACGCGGTCCATACCAGGCCCGGAAGCGCGTCGACAACGCTACTAAGCTCGTTCTTCATTTCGCCCCTCCTGGTGGCGTTGGCCGAGAATGCGCCAATGACCACTGAATGTCCATCATACTAAGGTATCGATCGATACCTTAGTGCAATAGATTTGCTTTCAAGCCTGTGTTCTACTGCCGACCGTTCAAATTCCGACCAATTTAAAAGGAGGACACAATGACCCAATCCAGCGCTGCCCAACCGGCCGACGCGACGTCGATTCGTCCCTTTGAAGTGAATTTTCCGGAAGCGGAACTCACCGAATTGCGCCGGCGCATAAACGCGACAAGGTGGCCCGAAAAAGAAACCGTTAACGATTCAACACAAGGCGTGCAGCTCGCGACCATGCAAAAACTCGCGAACTACTGGGGAACAGATTACGACTGGAGTAAGTGCGAGGCGAGACTGAAAGCCCTGCCGCACTTCATTACCGAGATCGATGGGCTCGACATTCATTTCATTCACGTGCGTTCGAAACATGAAAACGCGTTGCCGCTTATCGTCACGCACGGATGGCCCGGCTCAGTCGTCGAACAACTGAAGATCATCGAGCCACTCACCGATCCCACGGCACATGGCGGTGACGAATCTGACGCCTTTCACCTTGTGATTCCGTCGATGCCTGGCTACGGCTTTTCAGGCAAGCCGGCCACGACCGGATGGGATGCGGTCCGCGTTGCACGGGCTTGGATAGTGTTGATGAAACGTCTTGGATACACACGATATGCGGCCCAGGGTGGCGATTGGGGTGCGATCGTCGTCGATCTGATGGGAGTAGAGGCGCCTCCGGAGTTGATTGGCATTCACACCAATATGCCTTGCACGGTTCCGGTCGAGATCGCAAAGGCTCTTCAGTTTGGCGAGACGCCGTCCGGCCTCTCAGCGGAGGAAAAGAACGCGTTTGATCAGCTCGACTTCTTCTTTAAGAGGGACGTCGCCTACGCTTTGGAAATGGGAACTCGCCCTCAGACGTTGTACGGCATTGCGGATTCACCTGTCGGCCTGGCCGCCTGGATACTCGACCATGATATACGCAGTTACGAGATGATAGCGCGCGTCTTCGACGGTCAGACCGAGGGCCTTACGCGAGATGACGTCCTCGACAACATCACGCTCTACTGGCTGACAAACACGGGCGTCTCTTCAGCACGACTGTATTGGGAATTCAAGCTGCCGTTCTTCACGCCGAAAAACGTCGGCATCCCCGTGGCAGCAAGCGTCTTCCCGGATGACATTCATGCCGCCCCGCGGAGTTGGGCAGAGAAGGCGTATCCCAACCTCATCTTCTTCAACAAGCACGACAAAGGTGGGCACTTTGCGGCCTGGGAACAACCAGCTTATTTGATTGCCGACTTGCGTGAGGCATTCAAGACACTGCGATGAGGAGATTAATATGAGTAGCAATAACATAAAGTCCGCAGCGGTCGACATGAAACTCGAAGTCGTGCTGCTCCGCGTTTCCGACATCGACCGGGCGAAGGCGTTCTACGAGAATCTCGGCTGGCGGGTCGACATTGACATCGCCGGCGGCGACTTCCGCGGCGTGCAGGTAACGCCGCACAACTCGGAAGCCTCGATCATCTTTGGCAAGGGAACCAATTTAGCGAAGCCCGGCTCAGCGAACCTGGTTCTCGCAGTGGACGACGTCGACGCCGCTCGCGATTATCTGGTCGCTCGTGGCGTTGACGTAAGCGAGGTCTTTCATTACGCCGCCGGCCCATTCAACGACACCGTGGAGAACCCGCGCGTAGGCGGGCGCGATCCGGAAGGTCGTTCTTACTTCTCGTTTGCATCGTTCGAGGATCCGGACGGGAACACCTGGCTGCTTCAGGAGATCACGACGCGGCTTCCCGGTCGTGTGTGGCAATCACGAACCACGGACGTTGCAACGCTTGCAGAGCTCCTGCACGAGACCTCCGAGCACCACGACCCTTACGAGAAGTCGCATGGCAAGCATCAATGGTGGGATTGGTACGCGCCCTACTTGAGCGCGCGTCAGAATGGCAGCAGCCCTGAGGAAGCAGCCGCTGCCGCGAGCAGTTACATGGAGAAACTAACGCGCTGACATTACTCTTTATCATCTACTGGAAGCCCGGCGTCAGTCCACGCATCGAAGCCGCCGTATAGCGGGTGGACATTCTTCCAACCGTGTTCCATCAGTGATTGCGCCACACGGGCGCTGGATGCTTCATGTGGTCACGTACAGTAAGTAATGACGGTGCGGTCGTGTGGAATTTCATCGAGATGTTGTTCCACTTCTTCCGCGGGGACGCGGATCGCTTTCGGCAGTTTTGTCTCCGCTTCAGCCCACGCCTTAGGGTTGCGCGTGTCGACGAAAGTAAACGCCTCGCCGCGATCCAGACGCTGCTTCACCTCATCAACAGTAACTCTGGTTGCTTCCATCTCACCCTCCTTGTTTAGTAAGAGTGAGCTAAAGTCTTTGTGCCTTTTGCGCTTTTTTGTGGCAAACCAGTGGCTTCATCACCGGACGAAAAGTCCCGAAAAGCATGTCGAACAATGGTGACGTGACACCAAAACGAAGACCTTCCGTGTCATGGTGATGCAACAGGTGATACATCTTGAGGTATTTGAAGAGACGAAGACGAGGTCGCCGGTGGTGTGCCTGAAAGTGAAGCCATTCGTAACAGGAATATCCCGCGGTTAAGCCAGTGAACAGGTAGACAGCGACGTGCAACGAACCTGTGACGAACCACGCCAACAGGAAATACACCGTTGCGATTGGCAGGCTTAATACTAAACTCGAAAAGAGCCGGTTTGCCTCACGCGGATGATCGTGATGTGAAATATGTGCCGCATAGAGCAACTTCCTACCGAACACCGAACGCGCGCTGTAGTGAAAAACAAACCGGTGCAGCCCATACTCGATGAGCGTCCAGTTCAACACGCCGAAGGCGATTAACACGAAGTTCTGGCGCCAGGAAAAACCTTCTCCGGATGTAATTACAATCAGGCAGGCAACGAGTGCAGTGTAAAAATACGCGGGCGCTAAATGTTTCCAACCCGTATCCACCTCTCACCTCTTAAAACTAGTTTTGAGGAGGTGTTGCTTAGTATAAAGACGAGGTGATTAGGTTGCAATGAATTCACTGCTGACACGCAAACTATCCAACGGATGTCACGGGCTTGTCCCGTGGAGACTCACGTTAGCAGCTAACAGAATCTAAAACCAACGCTTCAGATGCCACGGGCTCGTCCCGTGGAGTTCTCACGTTCCTTGCTATGTAGCTGGGAACGTGAACCCTCCACGGCTCAAGGCCGTGGCATCCAGTTTTTGTGATTTGCAGTTCGTGTAGCCGCGAGCGTGAGTCTCCACGGGACAAGCCCGTGGCATCTTCGACTTTGTGCAAAGCGTTGCCGCATCGATGTCAATTCGGAGAATCAGGGGCGGTCTTTCTTTTTCTCCTCGCGTTCGATCCACTTGAGATACTTAGAGGTCTCGCCCGAAAAACTAAAATCAGACTTCCTCGACAGTTTCTCGAAAAGCACTCGCGCCTTCTCGTAATCACGCTTCGCGAATTGCACCTGACCCATCAGGAAGGTCGCATCGTCCGCGTATCCTGATTGGCTGTAGATAGCGTTGAAGTTCTCAAGTACTTCCAGTTTCTCAGGGTCCTTTACTGCGTTAATTCCCGTGAAGAAATATGCAGGGTCATCGTGTTCGCGAATATATTGCAGTGCGTGGGCGTCAAGTCCATCGGGTGCAACTATCTCCACCTTGATAGGCTTGGAGGACACGGTTTCTTTCCCGCCGATCGCAATTAGTCGCGCCTGCAACCGGTAAGTGCCCGGCCTGGGAAATACCTCATTGAGCTTCAGATTCAGACGCTCGGTTACGCTTACTTCCTCGCCCGACTTAAACTCGCGCGGTTCTGCGTAAACCGCTCTTTTCATCAGCGTCAACTGACTTATTTCCTCTGGACCATTACCACGATCGACGTAGAGTTGCAGATAACCAGTCCCAAACCCCAACACCCCGTGGCCCTCGAGTGGCTCGTTTGTTTCGTTCTTGAGCGTGATGACGAGCGGAATCGGCTGTAGCTCGAGATAGCTCTTCTTTGGCATAGCCAGCGTAAGCGTCAGGTCCTTGAATGTTCCCTTCTCTACGGCTGGACGTCCCGAATACTGCGGGACCAGCACAAACAGACCCACCACCACCAGCAAAAGAGACTTGCAGATTTTCATA
>Ga0070689_100000235_pt1 | contig 32477 bp, 23 predicted proteins | sample KBSS23HmetaG_FD_64669 | JGI IMG/M metagenome (GOLD analysis project Ga0070689, IMG submission 64669) | Switchgrass rhizosphere microbial communities from Kellogg Biological Station, Michigan, USA - KBS S2-3H metaG | ecosystem: Host-associated > Plants > Roots > Rhizosphere ...
ACAGGGACAAACGGCGGAACGTCTGCTCAGCCTCGCAGGCACCGCCGATTTCTTTCCCCTGTTTGAAGTGGCTCCGGCGCGCGGCCGTCTCTTCAAGCCGGAGGAATTCGAGCCTGGCGCGGACAACGTAATTATCCTGACCGATCGTTTTTGGGCGCGTCGTTTCGGAAGTGATCCGAGCATTGTGGGAAGTAAGATTCAGCTCGACGGAAAGACAGTGGAGGTAGTCGGCGTGATGCCTCCCGGTTTCGACCATCCGCTCCTTTGGCGTTCAGTCGATATCTGGCAGCCACTCACCTTTACTCCGGAACGGAAAACAAACCGCGGCAACAACTATCTCTCTTCGATTGGACGCCTCAAGCCCGGCGTCACCATTCAGCAGGCGGAGCAAAGTATGGTTGCTCTGGCCGCTAATATTCACAAACAAAATTCTTCGAATGAAGGCGAGAGCCTGCGACTCGAGCCGCTTCAGCGATCTATGTCCGACGACATCGGCAGAACTGTCATGTGGTTCACATTTGGACTTGCATTTGTCGTATTGCTGATTGCGTGTGCAAACCTGGCTAACCTTCAGCTTGTTCGCACGATGGCGCGATCGCGAGAGCTGGCTGTGCGCGCCGCCCTCGGTGCGGGTCGCCTGCGACTACTGCGACATTCGCTTACCGAGAGCATCATTGTCGCGTTAATTGGTGGAGTCATTAGTCTCGCGGTCGCGCTGTGGGGCGTTCGCTTTATCAGTACTCGTCTCTTCATCGATTGGCCCGGAGCAAATATACAACTCGATTACAAAGTTTTCGGTTTCGCGCTGCTGTTATCGCTGGTGACGGGAGTCCTATTTGGAACTGTTCCGGCCTGGTTAGCGTCGCGAGCGGATGTGAACCTCGCTTTGCGAGAGAACTCGCGCGGATCCACTTCCGGACGTTCTCAACACCGGCTGCGACATGCGCTCATCATCGGCGAAGTGGCGTTCGCATTTGTATTGTTGGCGGCGGCGGGATTGTTCCTGCGTGGCTTGCACCGCTTCCTTAATACGGATCCGGGCTGGCAAGTTGATGGACTTGTGATGGCAAATATAAGCCTTCGCGGAGAGAAGTACGCCACTGATAAACAGCGCGTCGTTTTTCTTACCGAATTGGAGAATCGCCTCAGCACGTTGCCCGGTGTGCAGCGCGTTGCCCTTGGCGGTTCGCATCCGGTTTTTGGTTATAACAGCAGCAGTTCGTTCCTGGTTGAAGGTCAACCCGAGCCTCCGCCGGATAAATATCCGGAAATGTTTTTCGAACCGGTAAGCAGCAACTACTTCGACACCCTTGGGGCGCGTTTGCGAGAAGGGCGTGCTTTCAACGTGGCGGATACGGCCGATCATCCGAACGTCGTCATCATTAATGAAGCTGCGGCACGTACCTTCTGGCCCAACGAGAACCCGGTTGGAAAACGAATCAGTGGCACCGGTAAACAGAGAGACTTTTACGAAATTGTCGGTATAGTTAATGACCTTGCCTTTCCCGGTGAGCTCGAAAAGCCATATACACGCTATGAAGCATTTGTGCCCGTGTCGCAAGCTGCTCCGGGCTTTTTCATGATCATTTTGCGTACCTCATCCAGTGCGGAAGCAATTGGTAACAGTCTACGCAGCTCGATTGCGGGGCTAGATCCTGATCTACCGGTTTACCGGGTTCGCACGGCACGAGATGCGGTCAATGAGGGCTTGGGCTACCTCTCGTTGGTGGGAAGCTTGCTCGGGGCGTTTGCGACAGTCGGTGTGTTGTTGGCAGCGATTGGGATCTACGGCGTTGTCTCGTACACGGTCATGCAACGCACTGGAGAGCTCGGAATTCGCATGGCGCTCGGAGCGCAGACTCGCGACGTGCTGTGGCTAGTATTGAGTAAAGGCGCCATCGTGGTCCTGACTGGAGCGTTGATTGGTGTGGCGGGTGCGTTCGGCGTATCGAAACTATTGATCGCCTATATTCCTTCGTTGCCAACACGCGATCCGCTGATCCTCGCATTAACTGGTGTTGCCCTGGTTGTAGTGGCGCTGGTGGCCTGTTACATTCCGGCGCGCCGTGCAACGAGAGTTGATCCACTGGTAGCGCTGAAATCTGAATAAGCCTTTGCCCCAACTTCGGGAATCACTGTTAGACGAAGTCAGTACCACTCGCGATAGCGGGTGGGTTGTGGCTTCCAGCGACGCCAAAGCAAATTTCTGGCAACGACTGTGCGCAGCTCTCTACGAACCAGTCGATATCTCATTCCTGGTTTTCTTCCGCATCGTCTTCGGCGGCATCATGCTATGGGAAGTTTATCGCTATTTCACAAGCGGCTGGATCACGCGTTACTTCGTTGCCCCTGCTGTCAATTTTACTTACTACGGGTTCAGTTGGGTGAAGCCCTGGCCGGGGCGCGGGATGTACATTCACTTCTTTGTGCTCGGTTTGGCAGCTGCTTGTGTGATGGCGGGGTTCCTCTACCGCATTGCCGCGCCAGTCCTCTTTCTTACTTTCACATACTCGTTTCTGCTGGACCAGACGCGTTACATGAATCACTTCTACCTGGTCTGCCTGATCGGTTTTCTGATGTGTTTCCTTCCGGCAGAACGAGCTTTTTCGATTGACGCGTTGCTGCGCCGGAAAATCCGTTCAGACGTAGTTCCGGCGTGGACGTTGTGGCTGCTGCGAATACAAGTCGGCATACCATATTTTTACGGTGGGCTCGCCAAGCTCAACAGCGATTGGATACCTGGCGGCGAGCCAATGCGCACGTGGTTACGTCCCTTGAGTGCAGTGCCGGAGATAGGCGCTGTGTTCAAGGCTGAATGGCTGGTTTACAGTTTTGTGATCGGCGGGTTGTTGCTCGATCTACTTGTGGTGCCGCTGCTCCTGTGGAGACGCACGCGGCGCTTCGCATTTGCTGCGGCAATTCTATTCAATCTCGTCAATTCCGTGATATTCGATATCGGCATCTTTCCGTGGTTGATGCTGGGCGCGCTCTTCATTTACTTTCCGCCTGATCTGGTGCGACGCTTCGCTCGTGCGTTCATGTCGCCTGGAGAGGAGTTTCTCGATTCAAAGCTGTCGCATGAAACAAGGTTCACCCCGAAAAAAGTAGTTGTGGGGCTGTTGGCAACCTATCTTGCTATCCAGCTTATTCTCCCGCTTCGCCATTACCTCTATCCGGGCAACGTCAGTTGGACTGAAGAAGGACACAATTTCGCGTGGCACATGAAGCTGCGAACAAAGACCGGCGAGGCCGTCTTTACTGTTACACATCCGCTCAGTGGTCAAACCTGGACCATCAATCCGGAAGATTACCTGGAATCTCATCAGTTGACGAAGGTGATTACAAAGCCGGACCTGCTCGTACACTTCGGTCATTATCTTGCTGAACTGAAGAGGCGCGAAGGTTTTGACAACGTCGAAGTGCGCGCCCGCGTAGTGGTCTCCCTCAACGGCCGCTCCCCGCAGCTACTAATCGACCCCAACGTTGACCTGGCCAAAGAAGAAGTAAGTCTTTTACCCACACCCTGGATAAGCCCTCTCACAACCCCACTCGGCACCGGCGGCGCAGCAACTTTCGACGACGAGTGATTGTACGTCGACAGACACGTGGCTGTACTCAATCTAATATTGGATTCGCTTCCTCTGCGAGATACAATAATCGGCAATGAAATCGATAACCAAACAAGAGGCGCTCGAGTTCAAAGATCGCTGGAAATTTGTCAACGATTTCATCGCTCACCAAATTCGAAATACGCCCGGTGACATCAAGCTTCAGCAATTGAGCGCGATGTTTATCATTGGGCAGGACCGTTCACCCACTTTCTTAGCCGAAGAGCAGGAAGTCCGTAATCGCTGGCGCTTGTTGAAGCAGAAAACTAATGTCTGAGCCTCAACTGCCACAGAGTCTCCTGCGAGTGCTTGTCTCTCTCACGGAGAACCGACATTAAACTTGACTTGGAACCGCCCTACCGAAACTGAATTAGTGAGGACAAAGGACGGTTATCTGTTGAAGTGCGTAGTATTAAACAGTAGCCTTGTAAGACGTGTCGGGCGTAAGATCTGAACAATTCCTTAGTCCAAAGCGCCTGGATGGCAGCGGCTTAATTCGCACGACCCACTCGCATCCAATATTGCGTCGCCAGCAGCGAAAAGGAACTCTATGCATCTCTTCAACAACTGCCACAATCGACAGCACGCTGCGATGTATGGCACCGGTGCTTTCTATGACCTGAACACCACGGGATTCCAGTCTACATTGGCAAATAATCTTCCCGTAGAGGAAATTTGCGTCGTGGCTTCACGAGAGCGGACGGGCGAAATCACTTTTGACTGGTACAAATTCTCACGTGAAACTGTTAAGCGCGACAAGACTGGTACACCTTGCCGAGCTTTTTTCGGGAACCACTTCAAAACCGAAACTCTTTCGCGCGGCGATGCCCGGCGCGATGGAATCTATTCACGATTCTTTGACATCAACGGCAACTTCAAACGACATTCTGTTCTGCACGTGTGATTCTGCAGAAGTGCTAGTGACAAGCGAAAATCCAACGCGTATAGTGGCGCAACCCATCAACAACGAAGCGGGCCGACTTGTGCGCCAACACAAAGCCGACCCTTGAACCTCAACCTTCTAGTGAAAGGATGAAGATCATGGCCAATCATAGTAGCGCAACCGTGCGCGTAGAAAAACCTCATCTCAGCGCTGCGATCAAAGAACGAGCGCAATCTCTCAAAAATGACAAATCGATCGATTGGACCAGCCGCGCGTTTATCAGTTACGGTTTGGAAACCGACGACCCGTGGTTGCCTGAGCTCGTGCGCCGAGTTGATGCAGGCGAGACGATCGACGATAACACTTTCGCCGCACTTGCCGAGCTTCATTGAATGGGGCGCTGAGTCCGCGAAGCGGACGGCAGAATAAAGCCTGGGGCGCAAGCCCCAGGATCAATGCAAAAAATATGGACCGAGCCCGTGAAGCGGGCGGCAGCGCTGTCGCCCGCTGCGCGGGCTCGGTCGCCCTTTTTATATGCTCACCTGGGGCTTGCGCCCCAGGCTTTATTCTGCCGTCCGCTTCGCGGACTCAGGCAGCAAACCGGTTCCCGCCACCCGGCTTGTAAACCGCGAAACTAGGATAAGGGTGTCTACAAATACAGATGTGGCAATCACGCTTTGTAACTATCACGGTGTCAATTATTGTGTAGCGTCGTGAAAAAGCTGGCAAAGATAGTATTAGTGATATTGTCGGCGATGATCCTTGCAGCGGGTGTGCTGGCTTGGCGCATCTACTCATTCCGCAATATTACTTATGACGGTCCGGCGGACGCCGCGGTAGTGCTCGGTGCGGCCGTATGGACCAAGGACCCCTCGCCTGTCTTCAAAGAACGTATCAATCATGCCATCAACCTCTATCGAAAAGGCCGCGTGCGGAAGCTGATCTTCACGGGCGGTCAAGGAAATCCAGGCGAGCCGACGGAGGCGTCCGCTGCCCGCGATTACGCTCTACAGAGTGGCGTTCCAGCGAGTGACATTCTGATTGAAGACAAATCGCATACGACCTATGAGAACATTCTGAATGCGAAGCAGCTCGCAGACACTCACGGACTGCGCACGGTGCTGATCGTGAGCGATCCTTTGCACATGAAAAGAGCTATGACAATGGCACGGGACGTAGGCCTCGAAGCTCACCCATCGCCGACGCCGAGCACCAGATACCAGGGAATGCGCAGCCAGCTAAAGCTATTAATGCACGAAACGTATTACTACATTGGTTACTTGCTGCGGTCTGAATTATAATCGGCACCTTGTCTAAGGAGTTGGTCCTTTCAGTCGTTTCTCCCACGTTCTAAAGTACTGTATGAGAATCATTTACATCCTGATTATTGCTGCTTTACTAGCCATATCGTTGATTGGAAATGGAGTGTTTCCCAACAACAGCTCGATCTCTCTGGCGGAGTCTCAACCAGCTCAAGGCACCTTGCCTTCTCGACCCTGGCAGGACGTTGATCCGAAGACGAGTTTAAATGTTACTCAATCTCGGCGTTCACTAAAACTTAACGTGGAAACGCTCCACGCGATTCTTCGTCGAGCGCCACAAGAATCTCTGACATCAAAGCAAGACGAAATCACTACGCTGGACCTACCGCTACCCGACGCAGGTTTCATGCGATTCAAGATTGAAGATTCGCCAATCATGGAAAAGTCACTGGCGAATCGCTATCCGGAAATAAAGACTTATCGCGGACAAGGCATCGACGATCCCACGGCGACAACTCGTTTTGATTGGACCCCATCCGGTTTCCACGCGATCATTCTCTCCCCGCGCGGCACAATCTTGATCCAGCCGGCGTCGCGTGGCGACATTGAGAATTACGTTGTGTCTTTCCAGGAGCAGTTGCCGGGATCTTTTCAATGTAATGTCGATACAGCAACGCAGGAAGCTGCGATAGAGGAACAAGAGCATCTCAAGCGGTTTTCCGGGATTCGGCCCAGTGTATCTTCCGGAAGCGCGCTGCGTACGTACCGTCTCGCCGTTGCGGCGACGGCTGAATACACACAGACCTACGGAAGCGGAACGGTTGCCGGCGCGCTGGCGGCAATTACGACCACGATGAATCTGGTAAACGGGATCTACGAGCGTGAGCTCGCGATTCGCATGGTCTTAATTGCAAATGAGGACTCGATTATCTTCACCGACACGAACACAGATGGATACACATCGGATGCCGTCAGTTCATTGATTTCGCAAAATCAGACGACGCTCGATTCAGTGATCGGTCCCGCGAATTATGACATCGGCCACGTTTTCGATGGACGAATTACTCCTGGTTTTTTCTCCTGGCAAGGTGTAGGTTCGATTGGCTCCGTTTGTCGCAGCAGCTTCAAAGGTCGAGGCGTCAGCATTATGCGGAGCCTTCAGCCATTTAATCTCTACGCCTATTACAATGTCGCTCATGAAATGGGCCATCAGTTTGGTGCGACGCATACGTTTAATGCGACCACTGGCACGTGCGGTCCAGAGCGATCGCCCTCGACGGCGTACGAGCCGGCTACCGGAACCACGATCATGGGTTACAGGTTAGCTTGCGGGGCTGAGGATCTGAATTCGACGGACACATACTTCCACGTCGCCAGCCTGGAACAGATCACAAACTATACGACGGTGGGAAGCGGCAACTGCGCAACATCTCAAGCAACGGGAAACAACATTCCGACAGTTGATGCAGGTGCGAGTTACAACATTCCAAGTCAAACACCATTTCAACTGACGGCCACGGCAAGTGATCCGGACGGCGACAACCTGACCTATTCCTGGGAAGAATTCGATCTCGGCAGCCCAAGTCCGCCAAGTACAGATGATGGTACGCGACCAATCTTTCGTTCGTTCAATCCGACTCCGGACCCGAGTCGTACATTTCCCCGTCTGCTGGACATTATCTCGGGCATCGCCACATTCGGTGAGTCTCTGCCGACAACAACGCGGACAATGAATTTTAAGGTATCAGTTCGAGATAACCGGTCTAACGGCGGGGCAGTGAATTCTGACGACATGCAGCTCAACGTTTCATCTGCAGCCGGGCCATTCACCGTTAACCAACCTTCTAATGTCAACACGTCTTCAACTCAGACGGTAACGTGGAACGTTGCGAATACAAATAATGCTCCGGTGAGTTGCGCGAACGTTAAGATTTCGCTTTCGACCGATGACGGAGTTAATTTCTCGAGCATCCTCGCCAATTCCACTCCAAACGATGGCTCAGAAACCATCACGATCCCGGGAACTCCAAGCCAGGTCGGCCGCATCAAGGTTGAAGCCGTGGGAAATGTTTTCTTCAACATTTCTCCACGGTTTGTCATAAACGGAGCTGCAAATTCAACACCCACCATCAGCTCGTTTTCTCCCGGCAGCGGAGGTGTGGGAACGACGGTGACCATCACTGGTACGAACTTTGTCAGCCCTACAAACGTGCGATTCAATGGCGTTGACGCCAGCTTCACTACTAATTCAACAACGGAGATCATAGCGACAGTCCCCACAGGCGCTACCACCGGTCCGATCACAGTCGTGACAATGGCTGGGAATACAGCTACAAGCTCCACAAGCTTCACTGTTCCGACCCCGTTAATTGTTTCAGGTCATGTCGTCGATGGTGGAAACAACCCGCTTTCTGACGTGACAATAACTTTTAGGAAGAATTTTCAGGGAACAATAACGATGTCGACCGCGAGTACCGACGCGCAGGGCAACTACTCGTCCGGCGATCTTGGGTGTCAAAACAACGTTCTGGTGACGCCATCAAAAGCCGGATATTCGTTTAGTCCGCTCGCTATGAGCTTTACAAGTACTGGCTGTCTAACCGGCACAAACACGGCGAATTTCACTGGAACAGCAACGCCACCGACCATCTTCGTCGAAGAGGGGACCAATAAACTGGCCGCAGTTGATTCAGTCACCTTTGCCCGCGGTCCGTTTGAGCTGCCCAATAACCACAATTTCAGCAGCGATCAGCGCACGCGAATCATATTCTTCACAACTGATCTCGGATTCAATCAAACAACACAGCCCGACCTGAACACTCTGTCGGTGCAGATAGCCGGCAACTCGTTCCCGGTGGAGGCAGTCGGGCCGATTTCGACGACCAGCGGTTCATACATAGTCTTCCGCCTTCCAGACTTGACGGCCGGCACATACCCACTCAGCATTCGCGTTCGTGGCGTCAACAGCACCAACAGCCCCGACCTGATCATCATGGCGTTCGTATTGTTGTGATTACGGCTTTAGATTAACTTCCAGAATATGAGACGTAACATTGGGCTTATATTTCTACTCGCCTGCGTAGCAGTAACCGTCAGTCCGCAAACTTCCGCCGATTTCAAAGGACCAGTAGGGCTTCAGCTTTACAGTCTGCGTGATCAATTTAAGAAAGACGTTGCCGGGACCCTGGACCAGGTGCGTGCTTTTGACATCACTAATGTCGAGTTGGCCGGCACTTACGGTGTCGCGCCTGAGAAATTCAAAGAACTACTTGACGCGCGCAAGCTTAAAGCTGTTGCCGCGCACTTTTCATATGAACAGTGCCGCGACCATATTGAGGAGGTGGCGCGCGAGGCAAAGTTGTTAGGTTTGGAGTATGCCGGTTGCGCGTGGATCCCGCACAACGATCCTTTTGACGAAAAGACTTGTCGTGAAGCGGCGGCGGTCTTCAACCGCGCCGGTGCAGCTCTCGCGAAACACGGCATCAAGTTTTTCTACCACACGCACGGTTATGAGTTCCTGCCTTACCGCGACGGTACATTGTTCGACTTACTAATGGCCGAGACAAATCCCGAGCACGTGCTTATTGAGATGGACGTCTATTGGATTGTTCACCCAGGACAGGATCCGGTGAAACTACTGGAGAAATATGGAAAGCGTTTTGAGCTGATGCACGTGAAAGATATGAAGCAGGGCACGCCGCACGGATTTACCGGACACTCCGACGTAACCAACAACGTGGTGCTCGGTCAGGGAATCATCGACTGGCCCAGCGTGTTTCGTGCCGCGAAGAAAGCGGGCGTCAAGTGGTATTTCATCGAGGACGAATCACCAACATCCGTCGAGCAGATCCCGCAAAGTCTTCGTTATCTCGAGAAGCTGAGGTTCTAATTCACATGAGCAAGCTGGGAATAGGATTCATCGGCAGCGGATTCGTGACGAAGTTTCATCTTGAAGCCTGGCGCGGGGTCCGCGATGCCGATGTGCTAGGCATCTACAGTCCAAACACAGCCCACGCCGAGGAAACTGCTGCCCGCGCCCGAGAGCTTCGTGTCGGTAATGCGCAGGCCTTCAAATCTATCGAGGAGATGATTGCTGCTCCTGAGATCGATTGCGTGTGGCTGTGTGGCCCGAATCATTCGCGCGTGCAGAACATGCAGGCAATCTGCGATGCGATTCAGTCCGGGAAAGGCAAACTGATCGGCATCGCCTGTGAGAAGCCACTGGCCCGTAATGTAAGCGAGGCTCGACGCATGGTCCACCTCGTCGAGCAGTCAGGACTGCTGCACGGCTATCTTGAAGACCAGATATTCGCGCCGGGTGTAACGCGTGGCAGAGAGATCATGTGGAACCGGGCGGCAGCTCTGACTGGTCGTCCGTATCTTGCACGCGCAGCCGAAGAACACAGTGGCCCACATTCACCATGGTTTTGGCAGGGCGAGCTACAAGGCGGTGGTGTACTCAACGATATGATGTGTCACAGCATCGAAGTCGGCCGTTTTATGCTGACCAAACCCGGCGCACCACGCTCGAGTATCAAACCACTGAAGGTATCGGCGCAGATTGCGAGTCTGAAGTGGTCCCGGCCACATTATGCGGACATTCTCAAACGGACCATGGACGTCGATTACAAAACCAGGCCAGCCGAAGATTTTGCGCGGGCCACAATCAACTACACAGACGAAGATAACAATCCGCTCATTGTCGAAGTGACAACGTCGTGGAGCTATGTCGGTGCAGGCCTGCGTCTGAGTCTTGAAGTACTTGGTCCGGAATACTCGCTGACCATGAACTCGCTCGATAGTGGATTGAAGTTATTCCTGAGCCGTGAGGTGAAAGGCGCAGCTGGTGAAGACCTGGTTGAAAAGCAGAATGCCGAACAGGGATTAATGCCGGTATTGGGAAACGAAGCCGCGGAGTATGGTTACGAATCACAGGATCGCTATTTCGTTCAATGCTTTCTCGATGGCAAACAACCAGAAGAAAATTTTTACGATGGTCTCGAAATAACGGAACTGCTTATGACTGCTTACATGAGCGCCGAGCAGGAGCGCACGATCCAGTTCAGGCCTGAAGGACTCGATACGTACGTCCCGCTCGTTGCTCGCGGATTGTGGCAGGGCCGTTGACGTCAACTACCAGTCAACTGCTTCTTCAGGTAATCAGCCAAACGGATCGAGAACATGATGATCGTAAACGTCGGGTTCGAGATCCCGCCCGATGGAAATACCGAGGCTCCCGCGCAATAAAGATTCTTCATCGTGTGGACCTTGAGGTTCGGATCGACCACGCCTACCTTGGGATCAATCGACATACGCGTCGTTCCCATGTGGTGACCGTTGACGATCAATGTGCTCTTAACAAGGCTCCACGGCTGAAAGTTTACCGTTCCTCCAAGCTTCTTCACAGACGCCTGGTATAGCGCAGTAGTCTTCTCATAAGTTTTTTGGTCCAAATCGGTAAGTACCCAGGTGGCCCTCGTCTGTCGCTGTCCAAAAACAGGATCGGGCGTATCGGTCAGCGTTATCCGGCTGTCTGGATTAGGCGCCATCTCAAAATAGTATTGGCCCCAGGTGTACCAGAACCAGCACCTGCCGACTCCCATTGCCTTTGTTTGCTCTGCATTCGGAATAAACCTTCCGGTTACTTGTACACCGTTTCCATCCGACCACGTTGCTCCGCTGGGGAGTTGGCCGTTCAAGAGCCTGCCCTGATCGCTGGGAAGATAACGGCTGGTATAGATGACCTCGCCCTGCGAAAGCGGGTGACACATGAAGTAGCGACCAACCTGGTCGTATTCGTTTCCAGCATTCGACAGCAAGAGTTGCTGGGCGTTAGCAACCGCACCGCAGGCGAGCACATATACATCAGCTCTGATGGTGAACTTTGTTGCTGGTTTCGGAGCATTAATATTCTCGTCCATGCTGGCCACGCTCAGATCGACCACATTGCCTTGCTGGTGGTTTATGTTGATCAAGCTGGCATTCAGGATCACGTTGACCGGGCTCTCTCCGATTGTTATCCACTTTCCATCAGCTCCCAGAAATTTTCTGGTCGAAAAAACGCGATAATCTGGTCCGACAAACTGGTACATCTCGACATCGAAACCCTCGACAGTCGGGACTTGAGCAGACAACGTCTTGGCCCAGTAGTCGTTGCTGAAATTCTCGCCATTCGAACCATAGTTCCCATTAAGAGCGCAAAGCTGGGATGCTTGAGCATAGTAAGGATCGAGTTCCGCGCGAGTGACGGGCCAGCCAGGGAAGCCGGGTCGCGCCTCTAAATCGATCGGGTCCTCGGGCCGTGATTGGCCACCCCAGTGAGTAGAGGTGCCACCATAGAAACGCTCACGTTCCCATGCTGAGCTGTCGTGATTCACGTAAGGCAGGACGAGGAATTCCCGCTCATTGGTCGAGAACAACCCATCGGACACTCCGTTATAGAGCAGGTATTTGTCTGGCCAACTTTTTTGATAGGAAGTGTTCACACGGCTTCCTTCGATGAGGGTGACGTCTATCTTTGCTTGTTGAAGTTGCCAGGCGAGGGTAATTCCGGCGGGGCCGGAGCCAATGATGCACACTCTGGTTTGAATCACAGTGCCATCCTTAATATTTCTTCCATCTGTGATCATGATTTCGTTAACCTCCGTTGGTTGAGAGTTGAGAATTAATGGCGCACGTTGAGATTGTCTGGGTGAAACAGCAATGCCGAGTTCGAAGTAACGTCCTGAAGATCGAGGTAATGGAACGAATTTGGGAGGTGCTGTGTGACTTTATGTTAGTTGTGAGGGGACAGTCAAGAATATTCTTGGCTGGGTAGTGATGCATTTTCAAGTCAACATTGAAAATGCATCACTACCTCTTGGCTGAGTAATGATCTATTGAAATGCAAATTATTCCGAGGCGTTCACAAATTACGCCGAAGGCGTTCGCTAATTTCAGCCCTGGGTTGGAGCGAAGCGACAACCCAGGGGAAACAACGCAAGATTTTATTCAACCCTGAAAGGGTTAATGTCGTACATACCTAACCCTTTCAGGGTTGGTTAGGATTTCCGATTTTAGACCCAGGGCTGAAATTAGCCAACGCCTTCGGCGTATTTGTTTCAGGTTAATCTCGAGGGAATCTTTTTATCTGATCGGGGAGGGGGGTGACGGGGAGGACGGTGGAGGTTTCGTTGCCGGCGGAGACTTTGACGGTTAATGAGCCGGCGGCGGATCGGGTGCGCTCCGGGATTGTCTTCTCATCCAACAATAGGATGTGCTCGCCCGGGGGCAGGTCGCCGATGATGAAATAACCGTTTCCATCCGTCAGCGTATCGCGACCACTTCCTGTCACGACGCGCACGTCGGATAAGGGAAGTTCCGCACCATCGAGTTTTCCATTTTCATTCGTATCGAGCCACACCAGTCCACTGATGCGTCCCGTGCGCACGACGCGAAAATTCACGATCGAATCGCGACGCGAATCCATCGTGACGATTTGCTGCACGTCATCCAACAACGTCAGGTCAGCACGTACTGACAACAGATCCAGATAAACCGTGTGTTCACCACGCGCAACGCTGTCGACGCGAAAGTTGCCTGTCGCATCTGAAACCACGTAACGGCTTCCATCAACACGCACTCGCACATTAGCCTGTGGCAGATCCGTTTCCGGATCAAATCGCCCGTTGAGATTCACGTCCTGGTAAACCCGACCATACACCGCGCCATAGGAATTCAACTCTGAAAGTGGACCATTGATCGCGCGCTCCGCTCGTTTGGAAGAGAAGAACAATCCGTGCAGGCTGAGCAGCGCCGTCGTCCCGGTCTCCGTTCGCAAGTAGCTGAATTGCAGCGTGTTGTTTCGCGGTAACTTAACGAACGCTGATAAATGTTGCGACATTTGCAGCGGCGAAGAATTGCTTCTCGTGTAACCGAGACCTCCACTAAATCCGAAGTGATCGCGAAAGAGATTGGATATCTGCCAGGTTGCAAGACCACTAAGAAGTCCTCGACTGCCCACCGACTGGCTCACCTCGAGCGTGTGCGATTCGTTGATCCGGAAATTTCCACCCACTTGCAGGTTTAGCGCTGCGTTTCCGAACGTCTTAACGCGCGCGCCGTTCAGGAACATGGTCCAACGGTCAAACTTTTTCGTCGCCGTGATCAACGTGAAGGCAGAGCTTCTCAATTGAGTCGTGCCGCTCTGCGTGTGAGAGATGAAGAGCGCCGGCATTGAACTGTCCGGGGTAATGTTTACAGTCGCAGTTATGTAGCGATTGTATTGTCCAACTCGTCCAGGCGTCGTAGCCGTGCTGCCACTCAACGCTGCTGTCAGCCAGCGCGACGGTTGCCAACTCACAGCAGCCGCGGCGGTGTTGGTAGGTTCATGTACCCCACTTTGGGGGCTCAGGAATCTTTCGCTTACTCGTGTATAACGGCCCTGCAAAATCACCTGGTCCATCAGCCGGTAAGAGCCGATCAGATTGAGCGCTATGCCGGTGCCTTTGGTTTGCGTCGTGTCGCGGTTTACGCCGGAGAACTGGCCCATTGCCACATCAGCCTGAAACCGATTCAGACCCGAAACGTATTTGACGCCTCCCGCAACCATGTCTCCTTTGCGACTCGAACCGCCGAAGTGCATACCACCGGCAGAAAACGTGAAGTCTGAACGAAGTGGAGCGTGTGTGGCAGTGGTTACGATCGCACCCAGGACTTTTGTGTCGTAGCGCACGGTGAGAGGTCTGAAAGGATTCGGTCTTAAATTAATGGGATCGAGGAAGGGAAGCGGGTCAGGTACTCCGGAAGTCGTTTGCCCACCAAAGACATCCAGTCGCACGCGGTTGAAAGGCAATTGAACGAGCCCGCCGCGTACGGCTGCGGTCAGGAATTCAACGTCTGTGCCAGTGCCAAATTCTCCGGCGACGAAGCTCTGACCGTTGGGCCGATCCAGCCTGACACTTCCACCTGTAAGACTCGGACGAGACGAATTGTTCGTTACGCCCATCGCCGTGTTGGCAATAAAACTCAACCGTGCGTCGCCGGCGCGACCAGTACCACGCAGCACCAGAGCGTGATCGCCGGATGTCGTGTAGCGCGAGTAGTTGTAGTCGTACTCGATCTGAAAGAGCTCAAACGGCACATGCTTAGCTCCGGTCTGAACTGTCGGAACTGGAAGGCCTTTGCGCGTGATTACGATCGCCTGGTTTTCGTCGCGCCGGACAGTAACGTCGAGCAGCGCGGCGACGATCTCAGCAGGAAGCATTAGCTCGTTAGGTGTGGGTGTGAAGACAAGGCCGGCAGTACCGGAAACAGTAAGAATAACAGCGCCGTTCTCACGCACTTCATTCAGCGGTGCATTGAAAACCGCAGTCGTGCCGTTCTGTCGACGAATCGTGACTATGCGCGATGCTGAGTCGGAGCTGAGCGTGTCGCCGAGGGCCTGAGCAATGGCGGCGATCGGAAGAAACAAACGTCCACCACGTAGTTGCGCGGCACTGTTTGGACCAACCAGCGCGCGCTCGTTGACGATGATTACCGAGCCTTCCTGAGCTGCGGTTTTGTTATTTCCAAGTACGACAAATCGGGGACAAGCCACAAAAAAGCACAAAAGGCACACAAATACGGAAGAAAACCATTTGTGCTTTTTGCGCTTTTTTGTGGCTTCCATGGGTTATTGAGTGTGTTATAAACTCGTCAATCTAATTTAAGGAGTTCTCACTAGATGCCGGCGAGATATCTCACGCTGATCGCGGTGTTGTTTCTTGTGCCCGTGTGTGCTCACGCGCAACGAGGCTCGGCGACGCTACAGGCGACCGTCAGCGAAACTGTAGTTCTTTCGGTCCTCCCGAATTTCACTGATGAAAATATCAATGTTTTCAGCAGCGGCGGCGCCGTGCGAGTGACGTTGTCGAGCGCGGCTACTGAATTTCGTGTGCCCCTGCTCGTGCGTTCGAATACGGGTTTCAAAATCTCGGCCGACCTTGAGTTACAAACGGCCGTTCTGACTGACTTATCAGTGATTGATGTGCGTGCCACTGGAAGCCTGGTTTCCTCTGAGGTTGTTAATGCCCTTGTGAGGCCGGAAGTTGCTCTGAATGCTTCACAACCCTTGCTCGTATTAACTGGACCACGCGTCTCGCTCGGCGGAACCCTTCAATCTCCAAACAACGCTTTGCAAGTGACCTTGCTCATCCGCACGCTGGCTCTGAGCCCAGGTCAAGTGGTCCATCTGAGGTTCACTGGGACGGCAGCACCACTAATTCAGTGATCCCTTCGGTTGGCGTACTACCATCCTGAAAATCTACCCGATATTTCACGGCATAAGTGCCGGGCGCCAGGCGCGTTTCGACAACGAGCGGCTGCGCCAGTTCAGCACCACCAAGCAGCGGTAAATATTCTTTCTGCGCTAACTCGACGACAGACACACCGGAGCGGTCCGTCACCTTCAACGAAGTAAGAGGACGTATCACACTGTTGCCCGCATTCTTGAGCAGGGGAGTTACGACTACCTGATCACCCTTTGCCTCAGCGCGCAGACTTTCCAAAGAGCCCCGGCGACGCAGGTTTGGCACTTTGATATAGAACACCGCCGCCATTCGATATCGAATCACCACTTGACGACGATTCTCGTTGAGCTTGAGGTTCTCAGGACGCTGTTCGATGATCAGCGACGTGAGATGATCTCCCGGAGTGGCGTCTTTCGGAACCGAGATGGTGACGCGGATCGCATGTAGGTTTCCCGGCGTCACTGTTGTTTCCGCCGGACTGTAGATCAACCACGAGCTTGCCGAGTTTTGATACGTGTTGGCTTTTTCAAACTGCACCTGGCCATCACGATCGATGGTCCAATCGTTCAAGCTGGCCACTATGCGAACCGGCTGTGAGTTTTCCGTGGTGCTGTGATAGTCGAGATTCACCACCACGGTTGTTTCTGAACCGGGTTGCATCTCCAGTTCAAACCGGGCCGGCGCCAGCGAGATGCCGCTGCCCTTGGGGTTAGGTGTGGCATTGGGGCTTGGGCTTTGCGCGCTCGCGCAAACCAACGTAACAAAGAGACAAAATAGAACCGCTATGAATCGGCGCATCGATCTCGAAACCTTTCAGCAGGGAACGTTTGGACCAGGAGAGATAGTAAAGATGAGAGTGGCGGAAGAAACTCCGGAAACAAAAAACTGCGGCGTTAGTGCGAAGACAGCGTCGAACACCCACCCGTCGGAATTCTGACGCTTGGAACTATTGTTTTTTGAAAGTTCCGGACCACTGAGTATCACTGTCGAACCAACCAAACTCGCAAGCGACGATGGATACGCCACGCGACCGCTGGCAGCTATGGTTGCAGAAGTGGCGGGATCGTTGTTGAAAGGTGAGCGAATGATGTGAGTGCTCTGGGTGCAAATCTGGCCCGCGCCGCCAAGTAAGCGAGGATTCTGAAGACCAAAGCCCACATCAGACGCTTGCAGGGCCTCCGAGTTTGCGTTTGTTAGCCCCGACATTGAAACCGCGACTTGATATGGTTGATTACTTCGCAGCGCGATCGGTACGACTACCTTCACCACTGAATTCGTATTGAGCGGGGAGACTTCGCCAAAATTGATAGTCACGACCAGATCACCCGTCACAGTCGCATTGCCGGTTACGGATCCGCCCACCGTGCCTGTGATTGTCGGCAGACCACCGCTACTGATATCCAGCGCCTGTGCGGAAGCCGTTTGAGCGGCAACAGCAAGGAGAATCAGGACGGTGAGAAATGAGTATGTGAAGAGCCGTAATCGCATTTATGGCGCCGTTACGGTGAATGTGACGGAGATGGTAGTGGTTCCGTTTTCGAAAAACTGGGGCTTGATGGCGAAGAATGCAGGCACGGTCAGCCCGTTGCTGTTGCTGCGCGGCACGGCGTTCATGATGAAAGAGCCGTTGAGCGCAGTGGTGGCTGAAGAGAAGGCGCTGAGATTTGATCTCACCGCGGTGAATTCATAACGACCGCTCGTTCCGTTTACAGATCCGTTGGCTGCAAGAGTTGGATCGCCGGACGTAGCGTTTGTATCCGTGCCAGTCGTATTAACGCCGGTTCCCGTTCTCGAGATCGTTCCCAGGCCGAAGCCCACGTCGGCGGCGCCGATTCTGTTGCTCGTGGTGCCGGAACTCGTCACAGTAGCGCTCATCGATAAGACGTAGCCTGCATTGCTCCTCAATTTGAGTGGCACTGACGCTGTGACGAAGTTGTTGGTATTGCTTGGTCCAAGCTCACCAAGGTTGATTGAGACAGCAAGAGGAGAATTGAGCACTCCATCCGTCGTCACGCCTCCACCGGAGTTGCCGGTAAGAGTGACGCTGCCTCCTGAGTTGATTTCGACGAATTTTGAAACGGTTGCGCTCATGGTGACTGTTCCGGTAGTGCTCTGTCCGAAACAGGTAACAGCCGAGACAACTAGCAGCAGTATCGTAAGCAGAAGAGATTTGGTCAGGCGGGGCATGTTCATATCCTTTTGAGGTAGGCGTGAATGTGGTCATCCGGTCGTCAGCAACAAGGCTGACGACCGGCGCCATTTAGAGTAAGAATGGTTCTTAAGATTAGAGTGCTACGACGGTAAACTGCGCAGTGATCGTGATCGCCGGAGCAGGATCAAAGAACTGGGGCTTGATTGCGAAGATCGCGGGGAAAGTTAAGCTGGTATTGCTATTGGCGGCGACTGCCTGGTTAACGCGTGGTCCACTCAACACCGCACCCGACACGGCATAGGCGCCGAGAGTTGAGTTTGCACCCGAATAGACCCAGCGGCCGTTGGCATCCGTGCTGCCACCGACGGTCGGATCGCCCGGAGTCGCATTTGTATCTACGCCCGCCGCGAGGTTCGCCGGTCGCGCAGCTGGAGTCAAACCAAAGCCGACATCGGTATCTTTAAGACTGTAGGCGGTTGCGCCGGCGCCGGCAACGCTGGTAACCATATTGAGTTGATAGGCTACGTTGCTGCGAAGTCTGACCGGCACGCTCAGTTTCACAAAACTGTTGGTGTTGCTTGGGCCTAATTCGCCGAGGTTTACCACCACTGCCAGCGGGCTGTTTGCCGTACCGTCAGTGATAACGCTGCCGCCGGAATTGCCGGTGAGTGTAACGGCTCCGCCGGAAGTCAGTTCGACAAAGTTCGACACGGTTGCATTCATGGTCACCGAGCCGGTGGTCTGAGCAAATGAGACCGCCGCGGTCATCATTAGCAAGGTTGGGATAGCGAGGGCCGTCAGGAGGCCCCTGGTAAATTTAAACATGTGTCGTTGCTCCTGTGGTTGGGGATGTAGGCTCAATCCAGCTTTGTGAAGACTGAGGAAAGAGGTTAATAGGGGATAGCTCGTAGATTATTCAAGCAGCTTCTTGCGCCCACTTACCCTACATCAGCGGCGCTGCATGGGATCATAGAAGCCTCTTCGCGTGTTTGTCAATGACTATCTTGGTTGAACAGCGCTAGCAATTTGCCCATTAATTCACCAAAATTCAGTCAAAACTGGCAGATTGACGTGATCACAAAGTCAGGGTCGGGTCGTTCCGGCTTGCCGCCGGATGTGAAATACCGTCTTGAGGATCAAGACCTGATCCTGAACTTGATGCCATCCGCTCCGCTTTGCCGCCCGATGTGAGAGACCATCTTGAAGATCAGAGCTGATCCTGAAACTTGATTCCACCCACTCCGGCTTTGCCGCCCGATGTGAAATACCGTCTTGAAGATCAAGACCTGATCCTGAATTTGATTCCATTCACTCCGGCTTTGCCGCCCGATGTGAGGCGAGGCTCCGCCTCGCCGTTGATTGAAAGCTTTAGATTGGGCTACGCCCCTGGTTCGGGCTCTGCCCCCCGGTTTTGGGCCATAGGCCGAACCAAGGGCCTAGCCCAACCCTCAATGAGATTCTACGGCGGGGCAGAGCCCCGCCTCACATCGGGCGGCAAAGCCGGAGTGGATGAATCAAGTTTCAGGATGGGCTCTGGATCTTTAAGACGATATCTCACATCAGGCAGCGAAGCCGACGATTGACTGCGTGGCCCACCTCCTCTTTTCTCATGGGCCGGAATTGTGAGAAACTGCTTTACTTTCCTGGAACGAGCCTGGTGGTAAGTCTCATAAAAAGGCCTAAACAGTAGAGTTTTAATGCTAAGGTTCATTTTCCCCCCAAGCTATGCCTCCCGGGCCGTAGCATTCGCATTACTGGCAGGGCTGTGCTGCGCCCTCTTTTGGCCGCGCTCTTCCCAAGCCAAATTCCAACCTGGACCGACACCGCCGCTCGCGAACTGGACCACCTCAACTAACGACGACGACATCTTCGTCCTCTACAAGAACGAACACGGCCAGACGATGTGCCGCCCCGCGACCAAAGCCGAGCGCGATCAAATCAATTCGCGCCAACTGGGCGGCAGCACACGCGTCATCTATCCCGGCGCCCCTCGCAAGTTCGATAAGCCAAGCGCTAGCCAGGTAACAATTCCAGGCATCGGTGTGAATCTTCTGCCTTCAGCCGGACTTCGTATCGTCCTGCACGGCACGACGCAGTTGGAGCAGAACCAAACAGCAAAAAACGCTTTCATCGCCGCCGCAAACCGCTGGGAAGCGATCGTCTCCACTCCGATCACAGTCGTTATCGACGCCGATTTTGGACCAACATTCTTCGGCCAGCCATATGGCGATCCCGACATACTCGGCCAGACAGCTTCCTCGGCTTTGGTTGGTCCTTATTCCGATCTCCGTCAGCGCCTGATCGACCATGCTTCAAACAGCGCTGAAACTGAGCTCTACAACGCATTGCCGGCAACCGAGCTACCAACCGAAACCAACGACGTCGTCAGCAATATCACCAACGCACGTGCCACCGCTGCAAACGCACGCGCCCTCGGTGTCACTCCGGACATTACCAATCCCGAGTCGCTCACGCTCGGACAAGGCGACGCCGGCATCGGCTTCAATTCGGCATTTCCATTTGATTTTAATCCTGATGACGGCATCGGTCCTGGTCTGACTGACTTTGACGCCGTCGCCGTACATGAGATCGGTCACGCTCTTGGTTTTACTTCGAACGCGGGCCGCAACATTCCGACAGTTGCTGTTTGGGACCTCTATCGCTTCAAGCCGTCACGGGCCAGTCTCGCCACGTTCGGCACCACGCCGCGCATCATGTCAATCGGTGGCGATCAAGTCTTCTTTGGCAACCAGGTTACAACCTACGCCACCCTCGAGCTCGCGCTCTCGACCGGTGGTCCAGATCCCGGCCAGGGTGACGGCGACGGAAGACAGTCGAGTCACTGGCGAGACGACGATCTCGTCTCGACGGACCAATACATCGGCATCATGGATCCGACGATGCCCGACGGATTACGCCGGCAAATCAGCGAGAACGACATCCTCGCGCTCGACTTGTTTGGTTACTCGATTGGTGGACCAGCACCGGTACGTCCGGTGAACGACAACTTCGCCAATGCAACCGTATTGAGCACAGGCGAAGGAACAATTACCGGGACGAATGTGAGCGCGACGCGTGAGGTTGGAGAGCCGGCACACGTATTTCTCCTTGGTGACAAGTCCGTCTGGTACTCCTGGGTTTCGCCGGTCAACGGACAGGCGACGTTCGACACTATCGGCAGTAACTTCGACACCACGCTCGCCATCTATACCGGAACAGCCGTCAATCAACTCGGCAACGTCGCACAAAACGACGACATCGTCGCCGGTGTAAACAGGGTGAGTCGCGTGCAGTTTGGCGTTAGCGCCGGACAAACTTACCGGATTGCAGTTGACGGTTGGAACAGCGAATTCGGCAACATCACTCTGAACTGGACCTCGACGGGAGTGACTCCAACTCCGACCCCGACTCCAACTCCGACACCCACGCCAACGCCGACACCGACGCCATCGGCAGATCTGGTAATCACCTCTTTTGTCGCCAGTCCCGATCCGGTGTCGACCAGCCAGTTCATCAACTTCGTTGTTGCCGCGCAGAGCAATGGGCCAGGAGCCGCACTCAACACGCAGATTTCGGTTGCTCTTCCGTCGGGCGTTAGTTTTGTTTCGTGCGCGCCGGGTTGTACTGCTCCGGCGGGTACGGACGGTGGGACCGCCAGCACAACGTTCAGCTCCGTTTTTTCTCCGGCGAGTTTCACAGTGACCGCGAAAGTGAATGCCGGCCCAGGCGCTACACTCAACGCAACGGCAAACGCCTCGAGCTCGGTTGAAGATCCGAATCCGGCCAACAATAGTGCAACTGCGACTTTTCACGTTGTTGAGTTGGTCCCGTTTACGGAGGCGACGAAGCTCGCGCTCGATCCCGAGGGCAATCACGTCCTGGCATTGCGGCGAGGCACCGTGTGGGCGTGGGGTCACAACATTTTCGGACAAGTGGGTGACGGAACGAATGTAAGCCGAACCACTGCTGTCCCGGTCGACGACCTGATGTCAGTGGTCGACATCGGCGCGGGAAATAACTATTCGATCGCGCTGAAAAGCGACGGCACAGTGTGGACCTGGGGCGACAATGCAATAGGTAAGTTAGGACTCGGAACGAATCTGCCCAGTTCAGTAAATCGTCCGGGCAAGGTCCCAAGCCTGTCTTCTGTGACGGCCATTTCTGCAGGCACGAGTCATGTCATGGCTTTAAAGTCAGATGGGACTGTTTGGGTCTGGGGAGACAACAGCATCGGTCAATTGGGACTCGGCACGACGGACTTTAATCTCCATGCAACACCGGTACAGGTGCCCGGTCTTACCGGCATCATGACTATTTTCGCGGGAGGGCATGTGTCCTATGCGGTTAAGGCCGACGGTACAGTGTTCGGTTGGGGCGCCGCTTTCAGCGGAAAACTTGGAGATGGCACAACAGGCCCCTTCGTGACCTCGCCCAAGGAGTTGCCGGCGTTGAAGGACATGATCGGCGTGGCAGCGGGTGTGGGCTCGACGGTGGTGATCAAACCAGGCGGCGGCGTCCTCTCGTTTGGTAGTAACTTCAGGGGTCAACTTGGTCGCGACCTTCTCGATGTTGGTCCATTCCCGGTACCCACGCAGATTCCGGGGCTGTTGGTTAAGGATGTGTCCAACGGGGATGCATTTGCGATCGTCACCGAACAATCGGGCACGCTTAAAGCCTTCGGCCGTAATGACAACGGACAGCTTGGTCTCGGAAGTGCGGATCTATCGTCTCATGCAACGCCCGTTTCGGTGCCTGGGATTTCAGGAGTGCTTGCTACGGTGACTGGAAGGGATTCGACACTGGCGTTGATCGGTGATCCCGGTACTATTCGCGCCTGGGGTGGCAATAACTTTGGCATCCTGGGGATTGGCACGACTCTACCTAACTTGAGCCCGGCGATCGTCCTCGAAAATCTTACTGTCGCGCGCCCGATCTTTAGTGTCGCGGAGGGATCGATTACGGCGACCCAGGTCCAGATCGTTTGCGGCATGCCAGGCAGTGTTATCCACTACACTACAAACGGATCTGATCCGACGGAGAGTGATCCGGTAGTGACCTCAGGCGGGACTGTGCTCGTGGACCATTCGTTGACGTTGAAAGCACGTGCTTTTAGATCGGGTTTCACGACGAGTGCGGTGAAGAGCGCTGTGTACACAGTTGCTGCGCTGCCCCCGTTGCAACTGTTGCTCGATCAGACTGGACCGGCGGTGGACCAGGCTGCGGCGCTCGACCTGTTAACTCTGATTAGAGATCCGTTTCCCGTCATTAATGCAAACAATCTCCTGAATCTGGGCACGGATAAAAATACGCGCGTGATCGTTTTCGTGGGGAATTTGCAGTTAGGACAGGGTGAGACGGCTTCTGCTGTCGTAGTAAATCTGGTCGGCAGCAACGATCAAAATTATGACATCCCCGCTGAAGATGTGCGGCCGGTAAGCGCCGAGTTTGTTCAGGTAACCTTCCGTCTGCCGGACACGCTCGCTACCGGCACTTGTACGATCCGCATAAAAGCTCACGCGCTGGTAAGCAACGCCGGCACGATCAGAATCAAGCCTTAAACTCTTCTCTCGTTACGCAGCCACCGGCACTCGTTGCGAGTACGTGACCTCAGGAAAGAATTGAACCTTGGAGCTGATGTCAAAGACTGTGTTAAGGCGTGTGATCTCGAATATTCTGTACAAACGTTTGCTCACATTTATTAATTCGAAGTGAGCTCCTCTTGCGAGCGCCTGTTCGCGCAGTTCTAACAACACGCCAAGCCCGTGGGCATCCACGATCGTTGCCTTTGATAGATTAAGAATGATGTTGCCTGCGCCGGACGCTGATTGCACAGCGCTGCGTAGGCTCTCTGTATCACCATTTATAATCTGGCCTTCAAGAGAAAGAACTGCGACGGCGTCCGATTTTTTGGCGTGTACCTTCAACATGATGTCCCCAATCTCGCCTGTGTAGTGCGGCTAGAAGTAATTCCATCTTGTAGACGCTTAGGTTCCACTTTTTGTTAACACTGCCGAAGATGCCACGGCCTGCCCAAGCCCGTAGCATCTGGAGAGCTTTGCCCAAAGCCGCAGATGAACGCGTGAATCCGCGTTCATCTGCGGCTGAATACTCATTGAAACGGCTTGAAGATATTCGCGAACGCCCAATTGCTCTGCGAGATGCCGCTGCAAACGGGCGACGCAAAGCCCTGGTTCGCGCAACTCCCGTTGTCGCGTGCTACAGACCACATCGAGAGCCGGGTGATGTAGCTGTTTGCGTTCGCAAAGTTCAACAGCATTTGCGCGTCGCTTAATTGAAAGATCTCGGTATTGACGTCGTTGATTCCGATCATAGGAGTCACTCCGATACTTGCGGTCAAGCCTGCCGCCACGACCTGATTATGCGTGTTGCTCGCGGCTTGCGTAGCGCTGAGTCCCATCTGACCTCCATTATCGTTGGCCGAGCCGTAGTCCATGGCCATGATGTTTACGACGTTCAGGTTGAGCCCGGAAGCTTTCACGCTGTTCAGAATATTTACACCACTCGCCACCAATCCCGTCGGCAGGACCGGCAGGGTGTAGGAAATTACCAGACCTGGATTCGCGTTCTTTAATCCAACTAACGCCTGGTTGCGACGATTGATCGAAGCTTGGTCAGTTGTCGCTCCTCCTTCGATATCGAAGTCCAGTCTTACCGGCGTACTTGAATTGACACTGTATTTATTGAGCACCGACTGGTAAGCAGCCTGCAGACTCGACACGGTGGTACATCCCAGTGCCAGCTCAGTCCCCGAAGCGCCGCCAAAGGAGATGATCACATCGCCGCCGGCAGCACGTATGCCCTGGACCAGCGAAAGTATCGTTGTGCCATTTGGCAACGTGTCGTTCGCTACCGTCGCTCCGACACCGCCCCACGTGGGCGTGCAGCCTCCATTACCGACCACGAATCCCAGGGTAAAGACCTTGATTCCGGACTGCGCCTGAATGTTCAGAAGTTGCCAATCAACAGTGAGGCCCATGTCAACATACGGCGCGAACACTTTCGCACCTGGCGGTGGCGGAGGTGGACCATTCAGTGTAGTTACATTTATCGCCGTGCTCTGCGCGGAACTTCCGGCAGCGTCGGTGGCTGCAACCCTGAAGCTATAAGTTGTCAAAGGAGACAAGCCGGTTACCGTCATGTTGGGGCTGCTTGTAGTTCCGACCGCGACACCGTTCCTGAAGACAGTGTAGCCGGTTAACACGCAGTTGACGGCGACTGTCGAAGCGGTCCAACTCAGGTTCGTGCTGTTACTTGTAGTTCCCGAGGCTTGTAATCCTGTAGGCACGCTGGGAACTGTTGTGCAGGCGCTGCACGTTCCGATGATGGTCCAAGGGGCTCCACTTCCCGCGCCGCCGTTATTTGTAGATGGGTTCTGTCCCTGCGTCCAGAAGTTAGCCTGATAGTTCACGCCGTTAAGACTTGCCGTCATGCCACCGGTGTAAACAGAGGTTGAGTTCCAGGTTGGCGCGCATGAGCCACCACCGCCGCCGCCACTCGATCCGCTACACGATCCGTTACTGGTCCACGGCTGACCACTGCCGGCTCCACCATTGTTGGTAGCTGGGCTTTGACCCTGCGTCCAGAAGTTTGCCGTGTAGTTGATTCCGTTAAGGCTGGCCGTCATGCCGGCGGTATAAACCGACGTGGAATTCCACGTCGGCGCGCAAGTTTGTGCAGCGCTCACGCGCGCGAGGCACAGCAACAAGAAAAGTAGACCCAGACACGATTGGATTTTGCGAGCTGAATTCATGAGACACTCCTGTGGTGATTAGGAGGTGATTGGCGCGGGAAGTGAAGGTTTGTTAATGCGGGGGAACGAGGGAAGACTAACTTCTATGCCTAATAACTTCGGTTGTCAATAGACAGTAGTGCGTTAGGCCGTCAGTTTGAATTTTGGGACAAATACGCCGAAGGCGTTGGCTAATTTCAGCCCAGGGTTGGAGCGCAGCGACAACCCTGGGTATAAATCCCAAATAGCGATAAACCCTGAAAGGGTTCGGCGCTTGGCGAACCCTTTCAGGGTTTGATTCTTTGTTTGTTTTTGCTACCCAGGGGTTGTCGCTGCGCTCCAACCCTGTGCTGAAATTAGCCAACGCCTTCGGCGTAACTGTTAGAGCTTCGGCACAACGCCTTCGGCGTAACTGCTAGAGCTTCGGCACTGTGATCCAATCCATGGCACTGCCGATGCGGCTGCTTTTTAAATCACGAATACCGATTCTGACCTGGTAGAGACCGCCGGGCACGAGTGTGTTGAACCTGTAGATCGATCGCGTCGGGGAAGCGCCTGTATTTGAGCTACGTTGAAAGATTCGCAGACGCCCAACAATGCTGTTGATGGGTTTACCTTTGTCGTCGTAAAGGATGCCACCGATGTCGACGTCAGCCGCGAGCTTTCCGTCAATGGGCTCAAACGTCAAAGCCGTTTCATCTATCGAGATAGTAGCGACCACGTGAGTGCCGAACCCCGGCATCTGATTGAACCGCAGATCGACTTCCGTCGGTATCTCACGTTGCGTAACAGGCGCATCGATCACCAGACGCATATCGTCGTCGCGTGCTTTTAAAGGATCCTTGTCATGCTTTCTCTTCGTTGATAGTAGCGGCAGAGCGGCTGATTTGAAGTAGCTGCTACGCACGCGCACCTTGAGATCGGGGCGGCCCACGATGCTGACCTCGATGTCTTTGAACTTACCTCGCTTCTGCTCTTCGTTGTCAGGTTTCCAGGCAAGCAGGTAGTAGCTGGACGTTTCGTCCATCACTTTTTCAACCCACTCGGACATAGGCAGATTTGTGTTACGAAGTGCCTGGCCGCCGGTGTCTTTGGCGAGTGCATTGAGTCCGTCCTGTGAAGCCGAGATTTCTCCGGTCGTGGCGGCGTTCAACAAACCGCCGGCTTCCATTGGCTTGTTGTTGGTGATATCGATGGAGTCGCCAACGATGCCGCGCGCATCGAGCGTGTAAATCACAACTCCTGCACGTCCGGCTGCCTCAGTCACTTTCCTGATCCTGTCGATCGCGCCTGTCTTGCGATCGTTCAGATAGAATCCATCCGAAATCACAAACACCAGTTTTCGTCCGGGCACCTGGGCCGCAGTGCGCATCAATCCCTCGAGCAATCGCAGCGTGTCGTCTGTCGCTGGCGCAGCCTGCACCACTATCTGCTGTGCACGTTCCCTGATTAGTAGCTTGGCGGAATCAGGCGACACGGAGCAGATCGGTTGGTCTCCTGCGTGAAAACAATTTTGCTTTAGCGTTTCCTGGGTGTAGTAGTCCAGGATCTGCTGATCGCCTTCGCGGATCTTCAAAGCGATGAACTCAGACATGGGAGGTTTGTCCATGTCGAATTTTGTGTTGGTGCGGTAGTTCAAACGGGCCACTGCTGAACGCAACGCATTTTTATCGGCGGTGAACTGTTGCAGGAATCCGATTTGTCCACTGGGCGATGTGATGGCGACTAAATCCTTCTCGCCAATGCCGCTATTGATGAACTCGAGCAATGCCTTACGTGTCCGTGCCAGGCTATCCGGAGCGAGATGCAGATCGTCAACAAAAAAGATGACGGCCTGGCGCTGCGCATCGGCTCTAAGCGAGTTGACTGCGTTTGGCTGGGCAGAGGCATTCGGTTCCTTACGTTGGGTAGCAAATCCGCCGGACCGAATTGCTTCGAAGAAGGATATCTCCCGCGAGGCGTTATTAATCTTCAACTGAAACTGCTCCGGTTTTAGTCCGTTTACAAACTTCCCGTTCTTGTCGAAGACCATCACGTCAGTTTGTACCAACGATGTCTCAAACTTAATGACGTCCTGTGCTTCGCTGCTCGGCTCAGCAGGTTTCGTCTGGCTGAAGACGAGGGCGGGGAACAGAAGGAGACAAGCCGCTATAGATAACAGGGAGTATTTGATGCTTGACATCGTCGGACCTCAATTGCGGAGTTGTTGGGACACGCTGCTGCCGGGGAAAACCCGACCCGGCCCGTGCGGAGTGCCTATAGTGTACCAAAATTTTCCAGCTTGCGATTACGAGAGATGCCCGACCTGCTTGTACAGGGTCATGAAATCAAAGTTATTCCACGCTTCGACAATCTTTCCGTTGTAGATCCTGACAATAGTAATGCCGGTGATCTCGACCGGAGCTTGAGTCGCAGCTCTGCCGAGAAAGTCTCCTTCATGCGAACCACGCACGGAGCAACGCGCTGCGACTTTGTCACCTTCAGCAACCATGTCCTCGATAATCACCTTCAGGTTTGGGAAGCCCTGGCGGAACGCCTCGTAAAACGGTCTGTAATCCCGCGGGCCTCGAATCGGGTTCGAAGGATCATCCGATAAGCCGTGCGCGATGCCGTTTTCGTCAAACAACTCCTCGATGACGTCGGCGCGTGCGTTGTTCCAAACTTCATCAAACCAGCGACGAAGTACTGCTTTGTTTTCTTCCGACATGAGGTCTCCAATCTGGGTTGGGTTCATTGCCACCTGATTGCTCTAATGATATTCGAAAAGTCGTCGCTCCACACTCTCCCGCCGCTTCTTCCACTGAGCGGATGCCACTGGGAGTTAATCGACAGATTGCTAATCTCTCGCGACGATCGGCAAGGATCGGTTTCAAATCCAGGCTCCGGTTCGATATATGGAATGCAAGTAATAGGTAGCCTTCGTTCGCACCATTATCTATTCTACCTTTCATGACGAAGCGCCGAAACATCATCGTTCACATCGCCACCAGTGCGGACGGTTACATCGCGCGTCCTGACGGCGACATTGAATGGCTGACGTCCCGCCCTGCTCCCAAAGGCTTCTATGGCATGGAGACCTTCGTTAAGTCGATCGACACGAAGCTGCTTGGCCGAAAAACCTACGAAGCGAGCCTACGCATGGGGGCAAAGTTCGGCTCGAGTGATCGTCACATCGTCTTTTCCCGTCAGTCTCCACCAGCCGAGGCGCCGCCAGGCGTGGAATTCGTGAACGGTCCAATCGGCCCGTTCGTAAGCCGACTTCGCGAGCAACCCGGAAAGGACATCTGGTTGATGGGAGGCGGCGAGCTCATCGCATCCTTTCTTGACGAGAACGCGATCGATGAGTTCGCCATCAGTATGGTTCCAATCTTTATTGGAGACGGTATTCCACTGATAGCTCGCCGTCACCGTCACACGCCCCTGGAGCTACAGTCTACCGAACGCTTCGAGGATGGACTGGTCCAACTGCATTACCGCGTTCACTAAAGTGTTTTAATCTCCCGCATCGCCGGCTTCGCCGTCTGATCCTGCATTGCCAACGGTTCGCCAGATTTTCCGCATCGCCCGTGGCTTCGTGGGATTTTTCCGCATCGCCTGCCGCTTCGCGGGATTTTTCCGCATCGCCTGCCGCTTCCGCCGCCGAATTTATCCCGTGTGGCTGCGGCTTCGCCGCCTGATGTGAGGCGAGGCTCTGCCTCGCCGCTAGAATTCACTAAGAGATTTGGGCTGAGCCCATGGTCCGGCCTTTGGCCCAAAGACTTGAGGGCAGAGCCCGAACCAGGGGCACAGCCCACTCGAAATCTAAAGGGTGGACGGCGAGGCAGAGCCTCGCCTCACATCGGGCGGCGAAGCCGGATAGATGGAGTCAAATTCAGGATCAGCCCTTGAGTTTCAAGACGGTATCTCACATCGGGCGGCAAAGCCGGAGTTGAGGGAGTCAAGTTTCAGGATCAGGTCCTGATCTCCGAGACGCTCAACTACATCCTGCCTTGAATTAAACGAAAAATTTTTCCGCCGCGGTAATACGGTGAGGAGTTCAGCAACTTCTCCGTACGACGATTAATTTTGCGGATCGTCGCCTCATCGAATGCGATGCAACGTCGAGGTCCGCGCCGGAATAAACCTCATATTAAAAGGAAATGAAAGTATGTTTGTGAAAAGAATGGTAGCGCTGGCGATGGCGCTCTTGTTTTTGGTCGCTGCGAACGTCACGCGCGTTGAGGCGGCTCCAGTCAACAATCTAACTCCGGAACAGATCAAAGGAATTGTTACGGATATGTTCAATAAATTCGCTGCGTTCGATGCGGTAGGGACCACGAACGCTTTCGCCCCGGATGGCACGATTGAAGACCCGGTCGGAAGTACGCCGATACAGGGAACAGAAGCCATCCTTGCTTATCAGCAAACGTTTCCCACTATCCTGGATGAAATCAGGATCCAATCCTTTGACGTCACGGTGTGCGGTCACGAGGCTGCGGTCAAATGGAGATTACGTTTTAAGACCAAGACGGGGAATGTCTTCTTCGTGGACGGCATCGGCATCATAAATGTCAACGTGGACGGAAAAATTCAATCGGACAGAGAGTGGTTTGATCAGGCGTACTTTCTGTCGCAGCTGCTGCAATAAACCTGCGGACCTTTGTTATTCTTGCGGCGAGGCTTAGGCCTCGCCGTATATCCCGCCTTAAATTACTATCCGTACAAAGCCGGTTGCATTAAAATCACTCTTCCATATCAGAGGTTCACTGAAAGGAGAAAATCGAAAACATGCTTTCTCCATTTCTGATCAGCCTTGCGCTAATCACCGGCACTCTCGTTCAGGAGAATCAGCCACAGAAGAAAACGGAAGCGGCTGCAGCACCCGCCGAGACTTTTATGGTCACGGGACGCGTGGTTTACGAGGACACGGGACAGCCGGCGTCCCGTCATCGCGTTCAACTGATTGTCTCAACAGCGCTCCTTAATGCTCGTACGCTTCATATTCCTACGGCAATCACCGATGAGCGTGGTGAGTTCACTTTACGAGGCGCAACCGCGGGTGAGTATTACGTTTATTCTGAACCAATCGATAAGCGTGGTCACAGCCTGCTTGAGCGGGTGCTCACTCGATCCGGTGACGATGATGCCGATGCGGCGAATCTGGGCCAGTTCAAAAAAATTAATCCTAGTATCACCGTTGACGGCCAGCGCAACGTCGAAGTTAACCTTCGCGTACCGAATCCACATTTCGGTTCGATTTCGGGAATAGTCTTCGATGCCATGCACCAGCCTGCCCCTCGAGCGACGGTGCATGTTGTGAGTAAAGGCGACGACTTAAGTGGCTTGTCCCTTCGCGCAGATGATCAGGGACGGTATAAAGTTCGGGGTTTGGCAAAAGGTGAATACACCGTGAGCGCCAGTCCACCTGCGAAAGATGGCGAAAGTAGAAACTATCAAGGGTCGCCCGGAGCAACATATTTTCCCTCAACTTCACTCTTGAAAAACTCTCCTCCCGTGGCTGTCTTACCAGACGTCGACACCGCCAATGTTGATGTTACGCTGATCGCAAGGACGTTGCGCAGCCTCGCCGGAACGGTGAGAGTGCGGGGCGATAACCGCCCTGTTACAAATGCCAGGCTCCGTTTAAGTGCAAGACAGATCACCGATCCGGCATCGGACACGTCAAAGGCTGCGCTCGCTGAAAATCCGATGTCCACTTACATGAGCTCAACTGATAAAAGCGGTCGCTGGTCTTTCTCCAACGTGCCTGACGGTTCGTACCTCCTTTCCGTCGAACCGAAGCAGGCTGAACCTGTGACGCCACGATTTGTTCAGATAGAACAGGACTTAACAGTTAACGGAAGCGACATTGAGGACTTGTTGATCGAAGTTTCGGAAGGCGCTCGTCTTTCAGGCAGCGTAGTACTCGAGGGCAGCGGCACCCAGCCGCAGCATATTAGCGTTAACGCCCTCGCTTACCAGCCGCACGCGCATTCATCGGTCACGGTCGATGAGACTGGAAAATTTGTGTTGACCGGCGCACCGACAGGTGAAATCGAAGTAAGTGCATTCGCTGTCCCGCGAGATAAATTCTATGTGAAGTCGATAGAAGCGAATGGACTCGACTTGTTACGCAATAAGATCACGCTTGCCGAAAATAATGAGATCAAAGACGTACGGATTGTGATCTCAGCCAACATCGGCGTGATCACGGGCCGCGTGCTTGCTGCTGATAAACTGGTTGCTGGGGTTAATGTGATGCTTCGTCGCACGGGCGATGACAAGCTCCGGTTGCTGGGTGGTAATTTAGCGACAGTCACGAATGACCGCGGAGTTTTCACCCTGAGCGCGGCGCCTGGAAATTATCTCGTCGTTGCCTGGCGCGCAGCCGATGGTCCAATGGCACTTGAGACTGCGATGAGCAAAGCAATCAAAGAGCAGGGAACAGGACTTATATTGTCGCCGAATGATCGAAAGCAGCTCGATATTCGACTCCCTTAGTCATCTTTGGAGAAGTCTCTCGGGTAAGCGAGCGAGCTATAACGAGGGCTACACGTCAAGCTGGTAAACAAATA
>Ga0070689_100000237_pt1 | contig 32314 bp, 36 predicted proteins | sample KBSS23HmetaG_FD_64669 | JGI IMG/M metagenome (GOLD analysis project Ga0070689, IMG submission 64669) | Switchgrass rhizosphere microbial communities from Kellogg Biological Station, Michigan, USA - KBS S2-3H metaG | ecosystem: Host-associated > Plants > Roots > Rhizosphere ...
GTGGAGGGATTTTACAATCGGGCCCGTCGGCATTCCACGTTGGGTTACCTCAGCCCCGTGGAGTTCGAAGAGCGGGCCGCTCACTCAATCAGCGGTGTCCACTAAACCGGGGGAAGTCCAGTCCAGCTGGAGTAGGCTGGAATGAGTTGGAGTGAGGTGGAGTTGACAAAATCCTTCTAGAGCCGGCGAGCTGGAGAACTTGATGTCGTATGAGTTTTTTTAGTCTGTGCGGGGGAATTCAAAAAGAACAGGTTTTGACACTTATCGGGACAATGTCTGTTGGATTCAATCTTGAATTTGGATGGCCCCTATAGAATCAATGATTCTATAGGGGCCATAGGATTATACATGACAGGAGGGCTGGAATCTGTGCCTAACGGACGATCGATCCTTACTGAGTTGGACTTCTGTCCCTACTTGGCCCGATGCAGGTCGATCACCGTACCCGCCTCGTTGAGTTCCACCGTAACCATGGTGCCTTCAGCGATACTGACGGCTTTCACCTCAAGTCTCTCCAGCGGGAACTCCTTATCGCCCGCGGTGGTTTGCAGCTTGATGATCTTCTTGTCCCTGCCCATATAGACCAACTTCCCGGTCACGAATTGATGTTTGCCTTCTTCGCCTTTGAGATGCATATCAATGACTATATTGTTCGCGTCCAGTATGAAGGAGACTTCATCCCCTTCTTTGAAAGGTTCATGTCCGTGTCGTCGAGATGCATTCTCGTTTGTTTGGTACGTAGTCCCGTTCGGTGCTTTAACTGCGAGCGTGCCTCCTTTTTGCACCACGACGCCGGTAAGGGTCCTGTGGGTTACATCCTGTTCTTCAGCTGAATTCGCTGTAAGTGGGACGCACAGGATTAGCCCCATAAGTAGTGACGCGACGAAGTACCCTTTGCTCTGCATGCCATCCTCCTCGGGTTTATCGGCTTAGGTGTGCCTTTATGCGGGACACAGTGTACATCAATTTAAACGACAATGAGTAGTGGTTAGTCGACAAGGGCTAAAAAACCCAATGGAAATTGGTGTCAGGAGTGCTATGAGATCCTTATGTCGGCGCATCTAGTGAGAGGTTTTGAAGGAGGTCCACCCCCAGCCATCGTGCATATAGCCCTTCTTCCCCATGCACGACACATATGCATCTGTGTCAGTTACAGGGACCTCATACAAAGTTCCTCCAACGATTCCTGGTAGTGGGTGAAGGGACGTGACCTACTGGTGAATACCGCTAGGAGTGGAGGGTACTCAGCCTAAACTATGAGATGCACAAGATTATTAGAAAAGGGGGGTGCAGGCGCCTTAAAGAGAAGAAAGAGAGCTGGCCTTAGACCCTCCTGTGCATGCAGTTCATAATCCTTAGCTAGGGAATTCCCCAACTCTCCTGTCACTGTAACTCCGTAATAATATACGTTAAATGTCCTTAACTTATGGTCTCAATATCCACCGAGATACACCTTCATGGATCTATCCCATTTCGCTGCAATTGTGGCTTCGTCCGACGATGCCATTGTCAGTAAGACGCTAGATGGCATTGTGACCAGTTGGAATCCCGGCGCCGAGCACATGTTCGGATATACCGCGAAGGAAATGATCGGCCAGCCAATTCTCCGTCTGATTCCCTCTGACCGTCGGGAAGAGGAAACCCAAATCCTCAAGCAACTCCGAGCCGGTCGGCGCATTGATCAATATGAAACAGTGCGGGTTACAAAGGACGGTCGTCTCCTCGATGTTTCCTTGACCATCTCGCCCGTGAAGGACCGTAAGGGCCGCCTCGTCGGGGCATCGAAGATTATTCATGACATCACGAAACGCAAGCAGGCAGCGAAACAAGCAGAGGAGGAACATCGTCAGCAGCATCTCCTCTATAAATTTACTGAGACAGTCAATAGTGCCGAGACTCTTCAGGAACTGTACGTCAATACTCTCAACACGGTTCAATCCTCACTGAGGGCGAACCGCGTCGCCATCTTAGTGCTCGATGAGCATGGCTTCATGAGATTGGCAGCGAGTCGAGGACTATCGGAGGGATACTGTGGGTTCATCGAAACCGCTTCTCTTCGCGACAAGGATTTGCTTGGCTCCGTTCTGCTACCGAACATCGACCAAGCCAATATGGATCTCCAACTGCAGGGAGCGAGTCTGGCAGAAGGCATTCATGCGATCATGGGCATCCCAATAACAATCGGCAGTCGACTGATTGGTAACCTCATGGTCTACTTCAACGAGCCCCATGTCATAGCTGAGGAAGAGATCGGTCTGATCCACTCTCTGGCGAGAACGCTTGCATTGAGTATTGATCGAAACAACACGGAATCCAATCTCCGGAAAAGTGAGGAACAGCTGCGAACATTTACCGAAAAGTTAGAGCGCGTGGTCGAAACGCGAACGATGGAACTTGTGCAGTCGCAGGAGAGGTTGCGGGCCTTGGCTGCAGACGTAAATTTGGCGGAACAACGAGAACGTCAGCGGTTGGCCACTGATCTCCATGACTACTTGGGACAATTACTGGCGTTGTGTCGAATGCAATTGGACCTCGCGAAACAGCATCCCATGGAAACGGGTCTAGAAAAGATTTTCGCCAAGCTTCGTGAACTTATAGAAAAGTCCATAACCTATACCCGCACCCTCATCACGCAACTCAGCCCACCCCTTTTGCGGGAATTCGGCTTGACTATGGCCCTACGAGGGCTGGCAGACCAAATGCAAGAGCAGGAATTGAATGTGGTGGTCCAGTTGGCACAGATCCCACCGTTGCCTGAGGATGAAGCCCTTCTCTTGTTTCAATCAGTGCGTGAACTGCTCCTCAACTGTGTGAAACACGCCCACGTACGACAGGCCACCCTTATCATGAAAGAAGTCAACGGATCTCTCCACATTACGGTCTTAGATCAAGGTGTGGGATTTGACCCAGAAGTGGTGAATGTTTCCGTCAAGAATTCTGGTCATTTTGGCATTTTCAGCATCCGCGAGCGTATGCTTGCACTAGGCGGTCAATTCGATCTTAAGGCATCCCCAGGAAAAGGCACAGAGGCGACGCTTGTGCTGCCACTTATGAACATGTCCACGGGACCGTCAGTCCGTGGCAACGCAGTTTTGGCCCCATCAACAAATCAAACCGAAACAAAAAAGCGGACAAATGGCTCAAAGATTCGCGTCCTCGTGGTAGACGACCATGCCGTCGTACGGCAGGGATTATGCAGCCTCCTAGCGGGGTACGATGACATCGAAGTCGTCGGAGAAGCGGCGAATGGATATGAGGCAGTGGAAATGGACAGACATATACAACCAGATATTTTGCTCATGGACGTGACGATGCCCAAACTAGATGGCATTGAGGCGACGAAAAGGATCAAACAGCAACATCCGACGACGGTCGTTATTGGACTTTCTGTCCATGGGTCGCCACTCGTGGAGAGGGAAATGAGAGAAGCAGGTGTTTCAGCCTTCCTAAATAAAGAGACCGCCGTTGATCGGTTGTATGCAGCCATTCACGCAGTCCGCCGTACCGCTCAAACCCAATAGCACAAGGGAGGTGTCTGAACACTGCGGAATGGAGTAATGGCCACGGTGTCGGATGCATGCAAGGGATCCTGTGGAAAGCGTTCGAGATAGGGGTGGCCTGCAGTAGAAACCATAGCGGATGGCAAGGGCAAACCCTGTGAGCCTAATATTTACGGTTTCAGCGATTGCAAACCAAGGCGGACCTGGGAAGGGCACGATTGCAACATGGTGCAGGAGCAGGAGCGCCTGGGATCACCTGAAGTAGAGGGCTCGGCATTATGTTTGTGTCCTTTCCTATGAGCAATTGGATGACTTATACGCCTCACTTACGTTCGCCAAACTATCCACGTCGCTAATCGACCAAATGGAGGCATGAAGCGGAGATGACCAACGCTTAGGCGGTTCTCCTTCAAACGAAGTGGAAGCAGCTAGGCAATCGCCGGCCATCTTGTGAGCATTCGACCCAGGAATCAGCGTCGTTGGATTTTGACCTATCACTGCCGCGAGTGTGGAGAGCTAATCGTTCCCAGGTTCAACGCAAAGAGGTTTCAAGTAGTCCGTTAATTTCTTCGACGAGTCAGAGTCATGGGAATCCCCGTCACACGAGAAGAGGTTCAAGCGTATCTTCAGGCCTGTCTCACCTTTGAAGAGTTTTCTCGCTATAACGAATTGACGCCCGATGAGCTTGAGGCGATAGAAAGGTTATCGCAAGCCCTCGGATTGACTCTCTACCGCATCCCCGTCCCCCAAGGACCCGACCTTGACTCCCGTCCTCACTGCCCGGTTCACTCCGGCCCCCGATGTAGAGCTCTTCACACTGTTCAGGATGCTGCCGCCCATTGATCCGATCGGCATAAGGCCTTCTCACCTACATGGATTGCAGCGTCATCATCGCTGGGGAAAGCCCCAGTACTCCTTGATGGCATTGAAATGCGAAGGTCAGAACGTTCGTCATGGGCGCGTTTCGAGCCTGTTCAAACCCGAAGAACATCCCGCGATGTTTGCTCTGGTCAATGAAATGGGTCAACAACTTGATTCAAACTAGTCGCGCGTCTAGTCCCCTCACCACCCGAGCGAGATGAGACATTGGGGCTGCTTCGACGGGCACGTTGGTGTTAGAGCGCACCAGCAAGGGCCATAATGAAGGGCAAGTATCACTGCCTCTCTGTGGAGAATATTTCGCAGCACAAGCAACCAATGTGGGAACATTCGTTTTGACCAGAAATCTTTTTCGATCGCTGCCTTTTTGCCTTGTCACGAATAAGCGTGCCAGGGTAAGTCCGAGTGTTCAAATGATCGCCCTCACTGCAGAATGGAGACGAGCAACGCGGGTTGGTTATTCAAAAGGGGAGGGGGTCGATGATGAAACTACAGGAGCGAAAACAGACACGGCGGCACGAACCTCAGAGTAAAGAAGAGGCCCAGGCCAGCACGCAAATTGTTGAGGCCGGTAGGAGAATGAAAGAGGAGCTCGATAAGTTGACAGAAAACATAGATGAGGTTCTGGAAAGAAATGCGGAAGAATTCGTCAGGAGCTACGTCCAAAGAGGTGGAGAATGAAACGAAGAATCATCATCACGGTGTTGGCAGTCGCCTGGGTCCTCAGTCTGCACAGCTTGTCGGTTTCGGCTGAGGGGACGGCGCAAGGTGAGACGTCCGATGAGAAGGGACAGCAAGGCCTTGGTCTCGCGGAGGAGAGTCAGGCCTCCAATATTATTTTGGGCGGGCCCGATATTGTCCTGGGAGAGATCATGAAGATTGAGGGAGAGCAGTTCTCAATCAAAGGGGACCGGGGGCAGGAGATCAGCCTTCGGGTGACCAAGGATACCAATAAAATCTGCGGGGAGGGCGCGGGGGGGAGCAATGTGGCGACCGGACAAGTCGGTGCGAACGAGCAGCAAGAGATCCCTCCGACTCCCTATATGGACCAACAAGCGGCTCAAGGGGGCAAGGTCGTGTCTGAGCAAGACATGCTGAAGCAAGTGCAGGAAGGGAGCCATGCCCTTTCAAATGATCCCAATACATTACAAGAGGTGGTTGGCTCAACGGACGCGAATGCCAAAGAGGACACAGCGAGAGGGTCTGGCTTCATGGTCGGAGGGCGGGACTGTACATTCAAAGAAGGCGATCGAGTGCGCATTGAGGCATCCGATATGGGCACGGCGACCACGATCAAACAATTGCAGCGCGCAATGAAGTAACAGCATAAGCCCGAATGAACATTGTCATCCAAGGGCTTGTCATCGCAATCAGATTATGAGGGGAAGGGGGATACAACTATGACAACCGACATGGATATCAAGAAGAGAGGAATGGAGAGGGACGTACGGGAGCAGACTAGATGTCGCGCTCCTTCCTATAGATCCCTGCAAAGGCCACGCAGGACTTATACGGCGGCAACGAGCCTCTTCAGTATGACGTGAATAGAGCACCAGTCTCCTAAGTCATTCAGATATCCCTCTGAAAGTCTCTGTCCACACAGCGCAATATCGCTTTGGGAGAGTCTTTGCTGTGTTTCTTGAGCTCAGTTCTGTTAGGGCTAATCAAGTCGGATTTCGGCGGTTTTTTGCTGTAAAGAGAACACGCCGGGAACACGTAGGGTCTCTACTTAAAACAGCTGTCACTTGATGTACTTTGCGTAATAGGTTGGTGCCCCATTCGGAATGTGACCATTCAACGCCGCATCTGGCCCGACTCATCATCCCGATTTCTAGAGAAACGAGGATTCAAGTCTGAAAAATGGATAGCCAACAATCGACCCTCGGCATAATCTGAATGACCTGCGGTTTACGAAATCTAGCAAATCCAACCTTAGACAACCTAAAGCCACAAGAAACAATAAATCAGGCTGACTTCGAGGTGGGGGGAGCTGGGGCTGGTTTGTCCTGTCCTGGTAGCACCGCGGTAGCAGATTCAAACTCAAACAATCACAACTGACCAAGCCGTAGAGGTCATAAATTTCCGAGGGCGGGCCCGACCCATACACGGGAAAAAGGGTAGCTCTCGCTGGGAATATACGAGGCCTACACCTTTATGCAAGCACTCAGACGACGCACAGATCATCGTGCGAATCCTCAAAGAGGTAGGTCAGCCACGCCACGTTGTCCTGTCCTCAGATAAGGAACATCTCAAGAATGGAAGTTTCGACATTGATAGAATGCTGAAAATGGTCGCGGCCTTGGAGTTACTGTCTTCCCATATGCACGGAGCGCCGATGGTCAATGAGCGTGACGAGTTCATGGGCTTCATCAGCGAATTTGATGTCCTCCGAGCATTGGAAGCGGGCAAAGATCTTTCCCTGCTGACGGCGGAAGATCTCATGGTGCACAATCGAATCGCCGTCCCGCGAATCTTCCGGTCAAAAAGGATGGCAGGGTTGTCTATTGCGTGACCCGACACGATCTTCTACGGGCTTGGATTGGCCTCGGCACGTCAGGTGAGGACTAAGACACTCCTCAAAGCCTGGAATGTGAAGAATGGAAGCCGGGGCTCGGCTTTCGCATTCGACTTCGAAACCTTTGTTTCACATAGGAGATGCCAGCCGTAAAGGAGGGAACATGAAGGTATCCAGTGGGTGGGACACTAAACATCGAGTATGGGCCACTCGGAAGCAAAAAGTCCGATCGGAGATACCCTGCCTTGAGAATCCTCTTGGTGCCAAACGGATGACCTCCATGGAAGACAGAGTGACAGATTGTATAGCTAAGAAAAGGCCAGGAAATCTGTTGTCTGGAGAAACTACAATTCGGTTCGCCTCTCTTGATCTCAAAAACCAAAAGTCGTTTTTTCTAGAGGTTGGTCACATCCTCCCGTTATTCGGCATTGCCACCAATGAGCAAAATGGCACATGCGTATATAAATGAGGTCGTCTCCAGGCTGGCCTTCGGCAGGATGGAGAGGCCTCTATGACAACTGAAGGAAAGGGTTGGAGGAGAGATCATGACAACGAAACTTTGCCTTCATCCGAATGGCTGCGGTACTGGGGTGGGGCGCCATATTGGGTATGTCTTGGGTATGTCAGGTTGTAGGTCGAGGAGAAGGTGCCGCAAGAGTTGATCGACCATCCTGGTCAGTTCCTTTGAGTAAGTATCCGATCCACTGAATTTCTTCACGGTCAACGGTATTCGCTCCCGGCGACACGCCGGCAAACATGAGGTGCTCGCAGGAACGTGAATACTCGTTGATCTCTTGGCGACGTGGCAACATATCCCTTCGTTATCTGGACGTCTCCGTCTGCTCTGGCCACCGATGCAAGCATTCGCGACAGGTCCACATCTGTCTCAGGCTCTGGCTGAACTGCATGCGGTACACACTTACACTCTTACACTTCGGACAGGGGGGGTCGGATCGTGGTGTCCATGAGTAACCTAATGATGAGTTTCGCATGTCAGGCAATGATAAGTCTCGGTCTCTGGCATACTGGACCACCTCCCATGCCTCGCGATGCTCACTTTTGCTCTTTCCCACGCAGGCAGCTTTCTCCGCATTCGGGGGCACCGCTTCATTGAAATGACAAAGTACATCCAACCAACAAGAGAGTTAATTTTGGTGTCTCAACGGAAGGGTTCACCCCAGCCGATTGTGCTAAAACTGTGCTAACACTTACCGGAACACGATCCAGGATCTCGATCCCCGCGCGTAAACTTTCCGGATGATGATGGACATACCGCATCACCATCGAGATGGTTTTCCATCGTCCGAGCGTTTGCACGGTGTAGATGTCCGCGCCCGCTTGCACGAGTCGAGTGGTAAAGGTATGGCGCAGATCATGAAACCGAAAGCGTTTCACGTCTGCTTTCTTCATAACAGGATAGAACACGCGCAGTAAGTCGCGCGCATCCATCCGGTTTCCGGCCCCATTGGAGAAGACATAATCCGTCTTGAGCGATCGGACTTTCGCCCTGGCTTTCAGCACGTTGAGGGTCTTCTCATTCACGGGCAGTGTATCCCTGCCTCCGTTCTTTTGTTCCAACAGCGTGATCGTCCTTCGGAACAGATCCACATTGCACCATTGGAGGTTCAGAATCTCACTCTGTCGGAGTCCCGTGTTGGCTGCAAAGACAATGATCTCTTGCAGCCATTCGGGAGAAGCCGCTAAAAGACGCCGCTCTTCCTCTGCTGTCAGCCATCGTTCGATCAAATTACGCACTTTCTCCTTTGAGACCATTTGCACCGGGTTCTCAGCTACCCATTCCCATTCCTTCACCGCGAGCTGAAAAGCCTGGCCCAAGAGCGTGAGTTCATTGTTGATTGTCTTGGCTGCTGCCCCGTCAGCTCGTCGCTTCGACTTATGCGCCCCTAGAAGAGAAGGTCGCATCTCCCTTAATGTCAGTTTCCCAAAAGCCTGGATGAGACGCTGCGCGCGCGATTTACGGGTGTGGTAGGGTGATAGAGAGACGATCTCGGACAAAGAGCGAATGGAGATGAGCCATGGAACCGGAAGAGGTGACGCTCAGGGAGGTTTATGACGATGGCGTGCTGGAACTGGAGGACGGGAGACGCTTACAGGTGAATCCTGGAGATATCTCCACGGTCCTTCTCTGGTCGCCGACCTCTACCTTGAACGTATTAGAAACTGGTGACGGGTCATTTGACGTCACCGTTATCCTTCAGAGAACAGGCACGACGATTCGGGCCAGATGGCAATAAGTCTTGTCCCAATCAAGGACTCTGGGGAGCATCAGAGCAATTTCATAGCGCATCCTCATCCATTTTGGGTATCTCCAACTCGTCTCCAGGCTCAGATTCATGTTCAGGTTCGGATATTTTCGCACGTTCGTGCTCAATAATTAGCTCCAGTGCCTTGGTCATTCTGGTTGCGTCTCGGTCTAACTGCGCTTCTGCTTCATCCATGGGGTCCTTTCTCGAAATGCGCGGCCAAATGGGACATTGAAAGGGTCATATTCCGATTGGGGCACATCAGTCCTGCTACGTAGTATGGCTCCCCGAGCCAATTACTACCTCCCCGGGATTCAAACCCTGCCTTGAGCTGAGCTAGGCAGTAAGAGCTTGGTGGGCAGAGAGGAGGGGTAGGCGCGGGAAAGCGTCTCATTAACAAACATTGTCTTATGGGTGAACATACCTTGTCGCACAGTTTCTGGCGGCAAAGTATCGGTGTGATACTGGCAGATGCCAAAGAGGGTCGGGTGTTTCTGGAACAATTCCTCGAGGCGCTGTCCTTTCATAATCTGAACCGCCATCTGCTGGCACATCATTTGATCACCCTGGGCCACCTCACGCGTGTTTGCCGAACGTCCCCGACACATACAGGTAGAGCGTGGGTATCCCAGGGGAACCAAAAACATTGTGGCCACGAAGATCATCATGACCTTCCCGTCGGTCGATACCACCGCTCCATGCGCGCCGAGAACTGTCGATCATTTATGTTGTCTCTGCAAACTGGTCCATGCCAGGGCCAAGAGTCCAACCGACACGATGTACTGTGCACCATTGAACAGCACCGCATTCATCATTGTCGTAGTGTGCATAGTGTGTTTCCTTTTCGGTTACGTGAATCGTTTTTGAGCATTCCGACAGCTTCCGGTCATGGGACCCGAGCGGGGCGCTCCGTGAACATATAGATCGCGACCAACATGATCCCGGTCACGAACAGAACCCAGGACATGGGGGCCGTGACCGCGGCCACCCCCGCTATATGCAGCACCCCGGCAATCATTCCCAACACCAAAAACATGAGTGCGTAGTACACCCTCTCATCCTCCTTTCACAGAAACGCGCACATGGAGTAGGCTCCTCTGCATGATGTCCATGGTCTTAGCCGCTAGGGATCAGCAAACCAGGACACACGGCATGCCGCCGTTCAGAGACACTCTGGCATCCGGAGGAGCGGAGACTGGAGAATCGGTCACGCCCAGGAAGGAGTACGAAGCGTAAGAGATGGGACAGTCAGCGAGCTACATCTCGCACTCTCACTCTGGACGCAATCAGGCTGGGAGTCAAGCAATATAGATGTGGACCTGGATCATTTAAGGAACGAGGGACAATCGTTCACATCAGAGCATGCGTGTCTGTCCGGACACAGCGAGCCGCTGGCATCTGTCCTGAAAAAGGTCAAGCCTTCGGCCCCCCAGCGAAGCAGGCGGCATCGGAGTTAGTTTTCTGGAAAAGATGTCATCCTCCCCCAGACCCTCGGCCAGGAAGTACCGGTGGACGCTGGCGGACGCGTTTTAATCGTCTATCTGGTGTGCAGGTCTGTCTCTTGGGTTCTTCGTGTTAAACAAACGGGACAGACCGACGAAACCCGATGAACCAAATCCTCTCCGTATCTGAGAAGAGGAGCTGGCCATGTTCATTCCCTATGCTTAGCTGACAACTGCGACTTGTCTGATGGTGAAGATCCCGACACCTCGTGTGATGGTCACCTTTCCGTTTCGACTTAAGCGAGAGATCTCATTATAGATATCGCTCGCGTTGAACTCGGGAGAGCGAGCCACCAAGGCATCGAACGCCCATTCCTGAGAGTCCCGCAGGAGCTCGAGGATGCGATCGGTAATAGTCTGTTGTGTTGACATTTGGGCACCTCCTTGCCGCGATAAAATGTAATGACCTCGAGAACGTGCACAGAGTGTGACCCCGGCGTTGGAGCGCCGGAGACTGGGAAATCGGTCGCGTTGGGAAAGAAAATGAAGCGCGATAGGTAGTCTCTCGACCCACGGCTTCCAACCGAATTCAATCGTCACGATCTCACCGGCAATTTGTATAGGTCTGATCGCCAAAGACCTGAGAGGTGCAGTTCGTAGTTCGGCTGCCACGTTGATAGCTATCGTACTGCACGTCGCCGAAACGCCGGTGACTGAGAAGGCGTGGCGTACATGCCGGAGTGGACACCCTGCCCGGTCTAATCTGAAGGCCCCTCACATAGGAGAGTCGTATGAAACTCTTCTTGGTACTCCTTGCGCTGTTCATGCCCATTCCTGTCTTCGCCCTCGATGCCTCGACCATGAAATCGATTGAGGACTACTGTCAGACTACTAACGATCCACAGCAGTGCCTCACGTCATTCCTCGACGATGCACGAGCTTTTGCCCAGGCGAGAGCAACGGAAAGAGGAACGCGACTTCCAACTCGCGCTCGCGCGTAAATCAGCGCACACAAACTCCCAGGAAAAGTAGCCCTTGTCACCGGCGGCACCCTCCACCAAAATATAATGAATTGAGGCCTGCCTCCTGGGTTAACCGTTTGCAGCATGTATTATCACTTCGACCGAGTGTTCCTGATGGTCGTCCACAAGAGGAATAGCATTGCCCTGTTGCTCGACGCCATCAACCAGCATCCTCATCTTCCCGCTCCCGGCGCTGACTTGTAAGACGTGAATATGGTAGGGCGTGTCCCGATATCGGTAGTGTACCGTGAACCCATTCCAATCCACCGGAAGGCATGGAACAACGTGTAGTTTGTTGACTTCTAGCCTTAACCCAAGGAGTGATTCTACGATCAGTCGGTATGTCCAGCCCGCCGAACCCGTATACCACGTCCATCCACCGCGACCGATATGCGGCGGGACCGCATAGACGTCGGCCGCGACCACGTACGGCTCTACTTTGTAGATGGCGATCCCCTTCGGAGATTGTGCATGGGTGATCGGGTTGATTATGGCCAACAATTCCCAGGCACGCCGGCTGTCACCCAAGGCAGCAAATGCCATCGCCGCCCAGGCCGCGGCATGTGTATACTGCCCCCCATTTTCTCGCACCCCTGGGACGTATCCTTTGATATAACCTGGATTCAAAGGCGATTTGTCAAACGGCGGATCCAACAGTTGGATCAGCGCATGATCCCGGCGAATGAGGCGCCGATCCACTGCGCCCATCGCAATGCGCGAGCGCGTGGCATCCCCCGCTCCGGAGAGCACGGACCAGCTTTGCGCAATCGAGTCAATCTGGCATTCTTGGTTACTCGCCGACCCGAGGGGCGAGCCATCATCAAAGTACGCACGGCGATACCAATGTCCATCCCAGCCATGCTGCTCGATGTTCTGGCGCAAATCTGCTCCTTCGGTCTGACAGCGTTGAGCGAAGCAGAGGTCCCCACGCAGGCGTGCCACCTGCGCGAATTGCATGAGCACGTCATACAGGAAAAATCCCAACCAGACGCTCTCGCCTTTGCCCTGTTCGCCGACCATGTTCATGCCGTCGTTCCAGTCACCAGAACCGATGAGTGGGAGGCCGTGCTCGCCACGCGTGAGGCCTTTCAGGATGGCCTGCATGCAGTGCTCATACAAACTAGCCACTTTTTCAGACCGGCCTGGGAGATCGTAATACGAATCCTCCTCTTGGTTGACGGGGCGACCTTCGACGAAATGGATGGGTTCATCCAAAACCCCGCGATCTCCTGTGCTCAGTACGTAACGGCATGTCGCCAGGGGCAGCCAAAGGTAATCATCCGAACAGTGCGTGCGTACGCCCCGGCCGGACGGAGGGTGCCACCAGTGCTGGACATCACCTTCCTGAAACTGTCTGGCTGCGCAGAGCAGGAGATGCTTGCGCACAAGGCGCGGCTCGGTGTGAATGAGTGCCATCGAATCTTGAAGTTGATCGCGGAAACCGAAAGCACCACCAGATTGATAGTATCCGCTCCGCGCCCACAGACGGCACGCGAGCGTTTGATACAAGAGCCAGCCGTTGGTCAGCACGTTCAGGGACGGGTCCGGCGTCTCTACGTTAATGCCGCCGAGTGTGTGTTTCCAATACTGCCACACCGCTTCGAGCGCGCCATGTGCAGCAGCGGGTCCTTGGAAGCGAGATATCAATTGTCTGGCCTCATCGACATTTCGTCCGACACCCAGCCTGAACGTGATTTCACGCTCTTGCCCGGCCGCCAACTCGAATGGCACGTGGATAGCGGCGCAGGGGTCAAGACCGGCTCCCACTTTGCCCGACAGCCGCAACCGGGACATCGCGGCCGGATTGCGAAGTGTGCCATTACGCCCGATAAACTCAGTCCGATCGCCGCTGATGGTCCGTATCGTCTCAGTGACATCAAAAAAGGCCACCCGTCCCGTGAACTCCGTGTGATAAGGATTTCTCGCCAAGACCGCACCGCTCTTAGGATCTAGTTCAGTCACGACATGCATGACTGATTTGGGCCGCAAATCTCCCAGCACCCATTCCACGTAACCCGTCACAGACAGCTTGCGCGCTCGGCCCGACTCATTTCGCACCTTGAGAACCATGAACTTTACCGGTGCATCCAGGGCCACATACACACAGAACTCTGAGCAGATCCCGCGCTCCGTATGTTCGAAAACACTATAGCCGAACCCATGCCGACTGACGTATGGTGTCGTACCGCGGCTTGGCAGTGGCGTGGGAGACCAGAAGTGTCCTCTCTCTTCATCACGGATGTACAAGGCTTCTCCGCTTGCATCGCTCACCGAGTCGTTGTGCCAGGGAGTGAGGCGGAATTCGTGCGCGTTCTCGCTCCACGTATAGGCCTGACCGCTTTCTGAGATAACGCTGCCAAAATTTGGGTTCGCCAGGACGTTCACCCACGGCGCCGGTGTCACATGCCTCGGTGCGGTCGTGATGACGTACTCGTTTCCATCAGGCGTAAATCCTCCCAGACCGTTGAAGAACCGGAGATCAGGGCGCGGTAATGCCGCGGAGGGTAAAGGTTCGGCCCTGCGGACTCGGGTTGGCGTCAGCGATGGCACGGTGATGTCTAGATGACTTCGGCGGGTCATTTGCTCCGCCAGCGATCCCCGACTGTCGATAATGATGGCCCGGGCGACCGATTGCAGCAGAATGCGATCCTCGTTCGACATCTGGTCCGATTGACGCACAAAGATGCCGCCCGGTCGATCCATCACGTGAGCTTCGAGCCCCGCGGCAATCAGCCCCATAATCTGGTCGTGGAGTAATTGACGATAACCCGCATGATCTTCGTTCCAGATCATCAGATCCACGGCCAACCCTTTGGAGCGCCAATACGCGTGGGCCTGTACCAGTTGGCGTACGAGATCGATATTGGCAGGATCTCCAATCTGCAGCAGCACGATCGGCAAATCGCCGGAAATGCTGTATCCCCAGAGCCCTGATTGGCCACGGCGGTTTTTGATCAGTTCCCTCGGATCAGCCCGTAGGGATGAATTCGCATAGAGTACAGAGCTGGCCAAGCGGCCATACAGTTGCGCGTCGTCCTCCGTGGCATTTAGCTGTCGCATCACCACTTGGCTATGAGTCCACGCCAAATCGAAGACACGATCGGTATGACGTCGATCCTGGTACTTCTCGACCAGGGCCAGGCAGACGTCGCGACTGTCACCGATACCGGACACCATATCAATCGTAGCCGACTCTTCCGAATCGAGCGTGATCCGGCACCGGATAGCGACGATCGGATCGAGGACAGAGCCCTCGCTGCCCGATAGTGCCGCCGCATCGAACGCCCCTTGTCGCCCGCCGGAACCGCTCATGGCTTGTGGATCGGCGGCGGTGCGACCACGGCCAATGAACTGTAGTCGATCCGTCTCGTAAGACATGGTATCGACGTCCACTCCATGCACGGTCATGAGATGACACATCCATGGCGATAACTCGTCAAGAGAGCGAGGCCGGCGTGTACACAGAATCGCTTGCCGCTCGTGGATGATCTCGGTCTGCACAAACAGATTACTGAACGCCGGATGCAGGGCGTCCGCGGCAGAGGATGCGAGCACGACTTCCGCGTAACTCGTGATCTCGATCGTTCGGCTGGTTGGCGAGCCGTTAGTGATGCGGGTTCTTCGGAGTTCGATGTCATCTTCCGGCGACACCACCATCTCGGTATACATCTCAATATCGTGGTCACGCCGGCGAAACTCGGCCCGACCTTCAGAAAAGATGACTTCGTAGCTCTGCGGCGGCTGTAGCGTCGGCTGATAGGCCGTTGACCAGAATGCCCCACTCTCTACATCACGGATGTAACAGAACGTGCCCCAGTTGTCGCAGGTACTGTCTTCGCGCCAGCGTGTGACGGCCATGTCCTTCCAACGACTATATCCACCGCCCGCGTTCGTGATCATCATGTGATAGCGGCCGTTCGACAACAGCTGAACCTCGGGTATCGGCGTATGCGGGCTGCTAAATCGGCGCACCGGCATCTGAGCATCGCCAAAGGTCGTCTGTAGGTCGGAGGGGTCTGCGTTGTTTGAATAGAACGCCGTCGCCTTTGGTATCCGCTCTTGAAGCAACAGCATGGTGGCCTGAAACGACGGATCTGATTCGAACCGCTTCTGCATCGGACGATCCAGGAGCAGATAACCCAGAGAGAGCAAACACATGCCCTGGTGATGCGCCATATAGGACCGAACCACCGCACTCGATTGTCCACGCGGAACACGAGAAGGCGTATAGTCGATCGCTTCGTACAAACCGAATGCTCCCTCAACTCCTTCAGCTGCAATTCGCTGCAGATTCAGGCAGGCCTCCTCGGGCGCCACCATCAATGCAAGTGCCGATGCGTAGGGTGCAATGACCACGTCATCCGTCAGTCCACGTTTGAGCCCCAGACCCGGAACGCCGAATGCGCGGTATTGGTAGTTCAGATGCACATCGATCGTGTTGTAGCCGGACTCAGAAATCCCCCACGGGACACCGCGCTGTTTTCCATACTGGATCTGGCTCTCCACCGCCACCTGATAGGTCTGATCGAGGAGCGTGTGTTCGTATGTTGGCATCACCATCAACGGCATGAGGTACTCGAACATTGACCCGCTCCACGAGATGAGCACCTGCCCTCCACCGGCTGTCGTGAGGAGACGCCCGAGAGCAAACCAATGCTCTTGCGGGAGTTGTCCCTGTGCAATCGCCACGAAACTGCACAACCTTGCTTCCGATGCCAGTAGATCGTAGTGACTTGAATCCCGCCGGCGCTCGCCGACGTTGTAGCCGATTGCCAGCAGATGGCAGCTCTTGTCGAACAGAAAGTCGTATTCCACAGTGGCAAAGTGTTCGGCAAGACGTGCCAGTCTTTCAACGGCCTCGATTCGGTTTCTGGCGCGCTGGCTGCCTTGCGCAATAAGCCGATGAAGTTCCTCGACCCCTGCGCGGTCTTCGTGCATCGCCTCTGAGCCCAATCGACGCACGATGGCTGGAAGACAGGACTCCTCAAGCTCTGCCACTTCGCGCAGCGTGGGTAGCACATTAATGTCGCCAACCTCGCTGAACCTGTTGTGTGAGACTGACAGTAAAGTCCAAGGGGCAAGAAACAGCAGGTCATCGAGGGTATCGCGGCATTGCCGGGTGAGTGCATGCGCCCACCAGGTCGCCTGGCTCTCGGGGGCCTCCTTCAGGCTGGCGAGCACCTCATCGGCGGCCGTCGCCAGCCGTTCAAGACAGAGCCGCGCGCTCATAAGTGTGGATGGCCGGGATTCGCAGGCAGACTCGAGGTGCTGCTGAAATTGGGCGAATTGAGCGGAAGTGATTTGCCCTACCACATCCTTGAGGACGCGACATGTGTCTTGGAGCCCGTCAAAAAATCGCGACCCCAGTATCTTCTGATCGGGGAGTGCCAACAGGCCTGGTCGCAGTGTCAGCAGATGGCCCGCAAGATTTCCGCTGTCCACCGTCGACACATAGGTCGGGAGCAACGGTTTCAGAGATTGCGTGTCGTACCAGTTGTAGAAATGGCTGCGGTGACGTTCCAACCCTTCCATCGTGTGGAGCGCATTCGTTGTGCGTTCGACGAGTTGTCCGGTCGAAATGTAGCCGAAGTCATAGGCGGATAGGTTTGCGAGCAGCGCGAGTCCCATATTGGTGGGCGACGTGCGATGTGCGACCACCGCAGCAGGATGCTCCTGAAAGTTATCAGGCGGCAACCAATGATCTTCCGGACCCACAAACTTCTCAAAGAACGCCCAGGTCTTTCGGGCAAGCTTCCGGAGAAAAATGGTCTGATCGTCCGTGAGATACGTTTGGCGCTGAGGGATCGGTTGGCTAATCCACCACGCAATAGCAGGGGAGGCAAACCAGAGCCCCAGAATAGGCGTTGCTATCGCTAAAGTGTCTGGATCTGATAGCATCAAATAGATCAACGCGGCAATAGCCAGCAGGGGGCCGATCCACATCGTTTGCCAGTGCGCGACAAGACCCATGCACCGTTCGCGTTCCTGCGTGCTTGACGGAGTCCACTCCAGCAGCCGTGTGTGTGTGACCCACATCCGCCAGATCGTGCGCACAATTGCCCCCATACTAAAAAATGCCTCATAGGGAAGGAACACGATCGTCAATACCGTCTGAATGGCATTCCGGCCGACCGAACGTAGCACGGAGGTGAAATGCTGCTCCGGTAAGACATTCTCCGGTTTCTGAAACAGATCCAGAATAGCGGCAAGCAACGGAGGAATGAGGATGCTTCCGATCACCAAGAGGGCCCACAACGGTGACAGGACCGTCCAGCCGAGTAGCAACAGAACGGTCAATGCTGAAGGCACGAGGCTACGCCGTAGATTGTCTAAAAGCTTCCATCGGGACAGTCCAGAGAGCGGATTCTTCTGGCGATGCCCTCCGGGGCCTGGAGCACGCGGCAGAAGCCACCCCACCAGCTGCCAATCCCCACGGATCCAACGGTGCCGCCGGCTCACATCCTCGCTGTAGCAAGAGGGATTCTCTTCATACAACTGCACATCGCTCAACAGCCCCGCCCGTGCGTAGCACCCTTCTAGAAGATCGTGGCTGAGAATCCGATTCTCGGGAAAGCGCCCTGCGAGCGCGCGTTCGAATGCATCCACCTCATAAATACCCTTGCCAATGAATGAGCCTTCACCAAAAAGATCTTGGTACACATCTGAGACCGCTCGCGTATAGGGGTCGATACCCGGATCACTTCCGTTGAGCCGCGCATAGTGCGACCGGTTCGTGCCTGCAAGGTTCACGGCGACGCGTGGTTGCAGGATGCCATATCCTTCGCACACCCGCTGCAGGTGTTCGTTGTACCGAGCACGATTCAACGGATGCGCCATCGCTCCCACGAATTGCCGTGCCGCATCGCGGGGAAGTTGTGTATCTGTGTCCAGGGTAATCACGTATCGCACGTTCGACAGCACCGACGTCTCACCGACGACGAGGGAGAACCCATCCCGTGAGCTGCCTCGCAGCAGGGCATTCAAATCCGCAAGTTTGCCTCGTTTCCGTTCGTGCCCCATCCAGATCCGTTCCCCGGGATTCCACCGGCGCGGGCGATGAAACAAAAAGAACGCATCACGTGTCGTTTCTCTAAACTTCTCATTCAGTTCTTCAATCCTCTTCTGGGCCAGCTGCAACAGGGGCTTGTCTTCGGGAAGTGTTTCCTCGTGCGCATCTCGAAAATCGGTCAACAGGCCAAAGTGCAGGTGGCTGTCTGGATTGGCCAGGAACCGGACTTCGAGCGCCTCGGTCATCGCCTCGATGTGTTCAACGCTGCTCAGCATCGTCGGGACCACGACCAGCGCGCGCGATTCAGGGGGAATGCCCGTGGAGAAATCCATTCGCGGCAACGTATGCGGCGTTACCAATATGGTCGCACACCAATTGACCAGCGCGACCGTCAGTTGACTGGTCCAGACTAGGGAGAGGAGACCAACCAGCGCGAGGAACCAACCTTCCACATTCTCGACATACGCTTGTGCCACCAAGCCGGCGGTGAAGACGCCTGTCATCAAAATGATTGGCCCGACATAGAGGAACACCGGAAACCGGCCACTCATTCGTTGAAACGCCTCTGATGTGGAGAGGCGGACTTTTGCCGTTCGTTCGAGACGGGGCACGCCTTTGTCGATCAGGTAGAACCCAACGTGAGCTTCTCGATCGTCAAAACCGTTCCTCTTCGCACCCTGCTGCGCCAACTGGATTGCGTGACGCGCCACTTCGTGTTCCGAGAAGCGACTACTCCTCGCCATCTTTTCCACTTCGTGACGGTATCGATCGCGCGTGCTAAAATCCATCTTGCTATAGGCTGCACTGGGGTCCTCGCGCAGTGTCCGTTCGACCACACTCATCGTCTCAACGAACTCGCGCCAGTTCATCATGCTCAGAAATCTGAGGCTTCCGATGCTGTTGCTGATGGAGACCTGATCGATCGCCTGCTGCTGGTTTTCCGATTGTACGGATTGCTCAATCGTCATGTCGGACTCAGCAAGCCGCTGCTCGATCCACGTCAGTGGCAGTGCCAAGTCGTGGCTCTGCCCCTGCAACCGACGCGCGAACTCTGCCACAAACGCGGTTGTCATCGGTGGACTGGACCGTGCCATGTCCGCGATCACCAAAATCAGGCTCTTCGGGTCCTTCGCCGCGATGTCGATCATCAGACCTGCCCAGTAGTCGGCGCGATTGCGGTCGATCCTGTGGGCCGCAATCCGTGCGGCTGCGCGCCGCAGATTCTCAACCAGTGCGAAGCGCAGCATGATAGGGATGGCCCATAGTTCGCCTAAGGTGAGATCAGTGATCGTCTGGTAAGAGGCAACGAATTGGCTGAGGTTTTCCGGATCGACTCGGCCATCGCCATGCGAAATTGTTTCGAGCGCGATGTCATACACGCGCGGAAGCCCGGCCGTTGATCCATTCAATAAGCGAGGCAACTCCCGGCTGTATCCCCTGGACAAATGTCGCTTGGCCGTACGAATCTGCTCTTCGATGAGATAGAAGTTATCGAGCAGCCATTCCCCGGCCGGCGCAATCCGTCCGTTCGCCTTCACCACCTCTGCCAAGAGATCGCGGACCCCGATTAGAACGTCCTCGTTTTCGGCCAGCCTACTCAGAAGCTGGTCCGGAACCTGTTTCGGACTCAACTGATGCAGGCCGGCTAGAGTCTTACCGTGTTGCTGCATCTGCTCGGCGCTGAAGAGCTCCGAACGCAACGGCGGTTCGCGACCGGCATACTTCTCTCCCACGTCGTTTTCAGGGAAGCTTGCATTCAAATGGAGCAAGCCACCGAAATTGATCTTGTTGCTTACCTTCATATGCGAGGTCGTTTCCTTACAGACGAGGTTTCACCAGTCAATTCACAGCTAGAATGGCAACTGTCGATTACCCTTCGTCGGGGCTTCTTATTTAGGGCAACGATCCGTTTGAGACGAAGATCCCACGGCTACCATGTGTGCCAACATCCAATGCGAAACAGAACATCAAAAACTGGCGAGGAGAATTTTGGAGCCCGGAACGAAGTCTGGGGTCCAACGTACTGTGAAGGAGACATAGGGAAGACCCTGGTGTTCCAATGTTGACAATCGTCGGGCTACAGCGGAGAAATCCGGTGTAGATTGCGTGGCCAGCTGTCGCGCCACACACTATGGATTCGTCGTATTAGGCGGCCAAGAGCTCGTGAGCCGTTTTAGCCGCCTCTCGTCGGCTGAAGAGAGCCGCAACGGCCGCAGTGCCCAACAACAGTATTCCGATACCCACAATGCTCGTGGCGGGTCCAAGGGCATCTGCCAGCCAGCCGAACCCGGCCATCCCGGCCATGGCGGCGGCCATTGCCCCAGTACTGAAAGTGGTAAAGACACGGCCGAGCAGTGGTGCGGGCGTCAATTCTTGCAACATTGCCCACACGATCGGTGTGAACACGGCAGTGCTACCTCCGAACACAATAATGAAGGCCGCGGCCATCACCGGCGCCTGGAGCATGCCAAGCGTGCATACCGCAATGGCGCCAACGGCCAGGGTAACGGAAATCAACCGTAGGCGATGTTGGAAATCTCTCTGATCGATCCGGGCCAACGAGACGGACGCCACCAGCATACCGATTCCGAGCGCCGACCACAGCCACCCGAGCTCGAGGGCAGTCGCATCGAGCTGTTGCTTCGCGAACACAGGTAACAAGAACACGAACGCACCCGCACCCAAACTGTAAAGCGAGGCGATAAGCATCAGAAGGAGCACAGTCCGATGCTCAATAAAGACAAATCGAAACCCGACCATCACGTCTTCGAGGATCGTAGCTCTGTCGGCCATTTGCGCAAGCGTTTGTATGGTCTCACGCAGTCGGATCGGCATGAGGCACATCGCAGACACCATGAATGTGGCTGCATTAAGGTACAGGACATTGTGGGCTCCGATCATGGTGATACCGATACCGCTGACAGCTGGTCCGATCAGGAGACCGATATTGGTTGTGCTTTGAATCAATGCATTGGCAGCGGTCAGTTGCGCGCGAGGGGCGAGCAGCGGTATGGCCGACGCCAATGCCGGACCAAAGACCGTGGAAACGATCGAGATTACGAAGACGAGCACATAGAGCCGTTCGAGTGTCAGTGCCTCCAGGCTATACAGTAAGGGGATGAGTAGGATCAGCCCTGTGCGAATGAGATCTACCCAGATCATCACAGGCTTTTTCTGCATTCGATCGAGATACACACCGATGAGTGGACCGAAGACCAACGGCGGAATACTCTGAAGCATTCCGATCACCGCCATCTTGAAGGCAGACCCCGTCAACTCGTACACGAACCACAACAGAGCCACTTTGTTCATGCTGTCGCCGATCTGGGAAATGGTTTGGCCGGAAAACAGCAAGCCAAAATTCCTCGTCCGCAGCAATTCCCATCCTGATTCGGCCCGACCTTCCATCGCCCTATCCTTCTCAGCCACGGCGAACACCGCACGAGCATCGGTTAACTACATGCATTCTCACCCTCCGTACAATCGCAGCATCTGTCCCAAGACATTCGAGTTGCACATAAACTCCCCGAGCCAAGACACGCTGCGCCCTGTCTCCACCCTCCCTCATCCACCTCACTGATCGAGAAAATAGGCGAGGAAGCGAACGCGTGCTCGTGGTGATATCATGCAACCGGGCCTATCGGATCTTTTTGAGCTGCTGAATGAACAGCACGAGTTTCTCGTTGTTCACATTTCTCACCATCGCCTCAATGCTATCGCCGAGGCCAATGGTTCCTGTCACCTGGGTGCTTGCGTCGATATTCAATTGCACTTCCTTCCCATAAAACTGCTGAACCACGTATTTACCTTCTTCAACGTGCAACAGTTGGCCCTTGACCGTTTCGGTACCCTGTCTTCTGTCTTCCTCGCACTTGTCCAGATCCCGTTTACCGCCTTTTATTTCAGCACACTCGTTACGGTTCATCTCTGCTGCGTGTATGGGATTGGACAGACTCACACACAACAGGAAACCACTCGATATGATTTTTAAAATTGTAACCATGGGAGGCATCCTCACGAAAAACCCCAATATACGCACATATAAATCTGGATATCTGGGAATGCCTCTAGTGTTGCGCCTCATACGTGGAGGCTTCCAGCTCAACGAAGGTACGGTTCCTCGAGCTGCTGCGAGGTCCTCCCGAGAAGGATAAGAGCCCAACACCATCCTTGGACATGAGAGACGAAGATCAAATCCCCGCATAATCGGATGCAGAAGGCTCACTATGCGGCCTTACTTTCCATTCGTCCTTCGAGTCTACGCATCGCCTCGTCCCGAATGCCGAATGCCCCGCCGCTGAGCGAAGTAGCAAGACAGAGTAGCGCTAAGACAAACATCCACCCCGCGACGGCTGCCAACTTCTTGATCGCTGAATTGGCTGCTTCTATCGACTGGTCCTTCACGTCCTGCGCCTTTTCTTTTAGCGGTTCAATCATTCGGACTGTCGATTGCACGACTTCCTGGGCTTGGTTAGAAGACATGCCCAGTCTGTTGACCATGATATTGACTGCGGCCTCTTTATCGAGCGCCGCTAACTTCTCTTGAACCACTCCTTCCACCGTTGTAACGGTCATTTCCCCCTTCGACTAACGATGCTCTGAGAGCAGCTCATACGTGAGTCTCCTATTCCCGCAATGGGTCAGGAGGCTAAAGGGTAGCCTGGGGTCGCATTCCCACCCCGGTCGATGTTCCCCAGGTGCGATGGACTTCGCTCACATGTTCCTTCCCACCCACGACGCTAATCTCCCACCGCACCTCGTCTGGAATTGAGACCACCTGTAACTCGGCGCTATGGCCATTGGCAGCCCTACCGAGTTCCTCGACGACTTGGACTAGTTTCAGGTCATCGCGTGGGATCAGCTTTCCGCATTGATTGAGGCTCGGCTCATTCGGCGTCGCCGCCTCAGGCCAGTAGGCGCCGAGATCCATCTCAGTGAGCGCCTCCTGCTGGCCCAGCTCACGCAATCGTAGAAATGCCTGATGACTCAGACAAAAATTACCGTAGCTCATATTGATCACAATCTTTTTCATGGACCGCTCCTTTTTCTTCCTTCGTCAGAATTTCCGATGTCGCCCGCTTCATGACCGGAGCTGCATCGCAGGCACCCTGTTTCCCTTGCAGTCTGTCCGCACGATTCGTCAGGACGCTTCCACCGGATCCACATACGCATTCGTGTAGGTCCCTCGTCCTGTCTGCGATGACGTCGCGTCAGCCCAGTCAAATCCGGGCGGGGCGCTCCGTGATCATATGGACCGCGACAAACACAATCCCGGTCACGAATAGAACCCAGGACATGGGGGCCGTGACTGCGGCCACCCCAGTCCACTGGAGAATCCCGGCAATCACTCCCAGCACCAGAAACACTAGTGCGTAGTACAACATTCGACCCTCCCTTCATAGAACTCGGACGTGGAGTAAACATCCCTGCATGAACCCCATGGTCCTGGCCGCTTTGGATCGGCAGACCATGGCACACGGCATGCGGCCGTTCACAGAAACTCTGGCATCGGAGCGGCGGAGACTGAGGAATCGGTCACGCTAGGAGGGATTAGGAAGCGCAAGGGATGAGACAGTCAGCGAGCTTCACACCGTATAGCTCCACTCTGGGCGCAATGAGTATAGTAGTCAAGCAGTATAATGGACTAGGGCTTCTCCTAGGTTGATCCGTTCTTCGACTTTGGCAAAATACCCCCACTGCATCGCACCGTACTAGGTGTTGGACGTAATGACGCAACATCCGGACTCTCCTTCCACTAGGGTTCTCTTGATCGATCCAAGCAAGAGTGAGCGCACCTTGTGGGCCGCTCAACTCAGGCGTTGCTCCTCTGCCTATGAAATCCTTGAAGCTGCGGATGGTAAATCTGGGCTGGCTCTTTACCGGTCAAGGCGGATCGATTGTGTCGTACTCGAACTCGACTTCCTCAATCAAACCGGCTTCAGGACACTCATGGAGTTAGTTCCCATCGCGAGCAGGCCGCAGATAGCGGTCATTGTCCTCACGAAGGAACTACCGCGAGGCGTGTGGGAGTTGGTCACGCAAGTGGGTGCATACGCCTGTTTGGTAAAGCCATACACCACTGCCGAGGGATTGGACCGAGCGATTCAAGAGGCGATAGAGTTTGTCGCCATGATACCTAGGGAAGATCAACACCAGAGCCCCCCAGGTCGCCGAGAGACTGGCTCCGAGCGACAGCAGAACATTGAACGTCCAACAGCCATGGAAACTTAAATCTTCTCGCGCTGGGCCACCATTTTCGCCACTTCCTCCACGTAATGACTCACGATCAGCAGGTCATCTCCGGAAAGCGGCGGCTCTGGGGCCAGCGGCAATGGACAAGAGTTGTTCCGAGGACTATAGATAGTCGTGTACTTCATGGCGAACTTTAAGACGGGGAGTGGAAGCCATGGAGGACTAAAAGTGCGTAACCTGATCGAACGATGGCTGACAGCAGAGGAAGAACGGCGTCTCTTATCGGCTTCTCCCGAATGGCTGCAAGAGATCATTGTCTTTGCGGCCAACACGGGACTCCGACAGAGTGAGATTCTGAACCTCCAATGGTGCAATGTGGATCTGTTCCGGAGGACGATCACGTTGTTAGAACAAAAGAACGGAGGCAGAGATACGCTGCCCGTGAATGCGAAAACTCTCGACGTGCTGAAAGCCAGGGCGAAAGTGCGATCGCTCAAGACGGATTATGTCTTCTACAATGGGGCCGGAAACCGGATGAGTTGGTTGCGGGGGCTCGATTTTAGCGGCATTTCGAACCCCCCTGCGCACTGCCCTCAAGTGAATTCCAAATCGCGGGAGGGATTTCGTCGTTATTTAACTTCCAAAACATGAGGATTTCGCTGGGCTGATGGCAGCTAGTTCCGGCTTTATGTTGTCCCACGATTCGAGCGCCGCTGGGAGCGACGACCGGCACCCTCCCCGATTTTTACGGACAATTCCCCGCCAGCAGGGTAGGATGCTTTGACCGTGACGAATCTAGATCTTTCTCGTACGGTGTCTTCCCAGCTGCGCCCACTCCAGGTGAGTGTCTATATCCATGTGATACTCGGGTGCAGCCTATACATGGTCGCGCTGTTGCAGACCACACCGCCCCTGTGGGCGCTGGACTTTATTGAGCAGCTCAAGCCCACCCTCGGAGCGCTCCAAACCGCCGCGCGACTCAGCGAGCATCCGTTTCCCGCACAGATGATGATCCTGTACACGGTCCTCAGTTCTGTCCTGCTGGGGATGTACTGGGCCTACTCCCTATTCTTCGTGAACCACGCATTCCAGGAGGCGTACCGCGGCATGTGTGAACAATGGCAACAAACTGGAATCCTCTTCAAGGAACGTCTGAAGGTACGCCTGTATGTCGGAGCCAGCGGAGTAATTTTCCTGTATGCGTTTGGTTACGAACTCCCGATCTCCTACTTCGTGGAGGGGGGGGATCGGTATAGGGACTACCTCAACAATTGGGTGAGTTCAGCACTGTTCTCCTCGTCAATCCTGTCGACCATCGTCTTGTTGATCGTGTCGATGATGGTGGGTGCGGCGTTCGTGTTGGTTCCTCTGAGCATCTATATGTCAATCGCTCCTTTTCATCCCTCAATAAGGACACCGCGCTGACGGCATGAAATCCTGTGCTAGGACTAATCGGGGGAAGGATTTTGTCAAGATTTAACCCCTCGATGACCATCGCATTGACGGCGTGAAATAACAATAGCCATGGCTCGATTTGGCGGCATTTCGAACCCCCTTGTGCATTGCTCTGAAGCGAATGGTAATCCCCTCGCTCTATATAAATAATCCGACGCCTTTCACCTCACCACAAGTACCTAATACCCTAGGGACCTACATAGGTCTCAACACCCTTCGAGGGGCCTACGGTAGAGATTCGTGTAATTCAACCGAGGAGGTTCCCATGGTATCCATTCCCAGAATCATTGCTGTCATGTCGTTTATTCTCATGCTATGGCTGAGTCTTTCCAATGTCACGCAAGCAGACGAAAGGTATCGAGCAACACAGGACGGCGTCTACACCATCAAGGGAAAGGTGTTGCGCACAGACGGTGATACCTATCTCATCCAGAGGAATGACGGTAAAGAAATGAGTTTGCGTGTCGATTCAGCCACCGAGATGAGCGAACCTATTGGCCGAGGGGATCGTATTGAAGCGAAAGTGCACGACGTGAAGGAGGAGATACGTGTGCTGTCCTTTCGCCACGTCGAAAAATAAAGCGCAGTGCAATCGGAAGAGAAAGCATTTGATCAAGATTAAGAACCCACCTATACCCAGAAGGAAGGGCGGGATAAGCTAGGGGGCCGTCGGGGACAAAATCGCGGGCTCGATTAGGGCATTATTTAACCCCAAAAACATTGAGGATTTCGCTGCAGTGAAGTCAAACGATCCGCTGCCCTTGCGTCCCCTTCCTTTATAATTCGGAAGAAACCGTTACCGTGACCCTCTTCCAGCCTATTCAGGCTCACTCAGGCCAAACCTTGTGCCAGGAGCATGGTTGGCCAAAGTTTTCTCCATTTGTTCTAGGTATCCAGTAACGCACACTTCGACACCTTTGGAGATTTCGGATCGGAGAAGCACTCCTGAATCGTTGATCAGTTGATCAAAAGAGAACGATTCGTTGCCTTTATACCGACCCGTTCGCCCCGGAGGCATCACGCAGCGCCTCCCGCAGCCAGCGGCTCAGCGCCGTCTGGCTGACACCCAACTCCTGCGCCACCTGATTGGCACTCCGGCCACTTCGCCGGACCAGCGCCACCGCTTCGTGCTTAAATTCAGCTGTGAACTTCCGTCGCATTCCACTCAGGGGACACCTCCTTGTTGGCATTATGCCGAAGAGGTGTCCACAAAATCAGGGGAACTTCACATCCTTCTGATTCAGGCCTAAGCTAGCCAAGATTTACGAAAAAGTCGACTTCGGCTGGAGTAGGTTGAAATGGTGCTGATCGCCTAAAAAAAGACTGGTGGAGGGCACCCCCAACCTGCTTTATTTTGATGCGCCGCGCCACCGGAAGTCTTGACGCAACTGCGTCATTATTCACCCGTTGCACGTTGACCTTGAAACCGTCATCCATATGAATAAATGGAGAATCTACAACTGTTGGTTTCGCCGAATGGATGTTGTACTCTGCGCACCTCTCGGGCTGTTTGAATATGAAATATTGGTTGTCGAGGCGGAATAGGTTTTATGGGGAATACGAACTTCATGGTACTAAATAAGCGTGGCACATGGAGGCTGTGCTGGCTGTTTGTCGCTGTTTGTGCTCTCTCAGCCTGTTCACACCAATCTCTCCAAGAGCCTGTTCCTTCGTTTTCATCCGTGTTTCCCTATGAAAGTAGAGACGTCGGCAACTACTCAGTAGATGACCATACAAAAGCCCCTCTCCAGTGGGTTGTCCAGGCATGGGTCAAGACAGAGACCACAACTCTGTATGCCAAGTCTATTAACTTGGAAGGGATTGTCCAACACGTCACATGGAATAACGAAGGCGCACCCTCTGTAGGGGTTCAGCATATTCCGGGAGATGTCAGAACAATTCCTTTTGCTTGGATGAATGCGAAGGAGAAATTGCTGATTACAGAGCCGGTGCGCGTACATTTTTATACTCTTCTGAAAGAGGAATCTTCCGCGCCGACTCCGATGGATCATTATCTCGGCGTGGTCACGACAGAATCGATCGGAAAAGGAAGCGTGATCACTTGGAGAGTATATTTCGATACAAAAGGTTGGAGCCCTATGGCGAGCATCATGTCGGCTCAACTTAAAAGGCTCTTGGAGAAAGGCATTCAGTCTTGGATTGATGAGTATGGCGGAGGGTTAATTTCAATCGAAGTCCAAAATTGAGTTTTGTTTGGTGGTCGGGTCTGTATATAAACTGTCCCCCTCACGCCTGGACGCGTAGCTTCGTCAGGCGGATGCGGGAAATCTACTGACTTTATTCAAACCCCATCGAGAGGAAGACAGCCAAAACTCTCCCGAAAGTGTCAGAGCGTGAGTGCGTTCGAATGTCCCTTAACACGCTGAGCGTTGAACGGTGCGAACTCTCTAAGAAATAGGCATTCAAAAATACAAATCATCCGGCCTAGATTTGAGTGGGAAGAACATTTTGCCGCGAAAACATCGCTGCGTTGGCTGTGCCGGATGCGCGGCGGCCCCCAGCGCGCATCCCCCTGAGCCCTACCCGGAGCGTGAAGCCTCTTAGTCCTTCGTGTTTACCTCATTCCTTCCCGATGATGGTGAGTATGTCCTCCAATCGGAGGGCTTCGCCTGGTGTGAGCGTAAGAAATTCCACCCCAAACTGCTCACTCCCTACCCACCGCACCTGCGCCACCTCCACTTCGATGGGCGTCTGGTTGGCGCCTGGGAAGATCAGCACGTGGAGATTATCGCCGTTCTGGACAGGTGTCATGCTGTGGATGGCGCGCACCCCTGACGTGACAGGTTGACGGCCGTGCCATCCCACTCCGGACCCGTGGACGACACCGAGGAGGATAATTCCACCGGAAAGCGTCGCCAGCTCCTAAGTTCAGTCGTTTCGCGAGGGGATGAAGAGTGCATGGGCGGATCTGATGGGCTCTTGATCCACTCCTCTTCTCTGTACTCACACCCCGGCGCGACGCACTTCCAGTACGTTTCCTCATGGAGTTTTTCAAGACTCCCGCCAGTGTTCCTGAGAGTTTGAGCGGTGTATCGGTGCAGGCTCATCTTCAAGCACTTCGGACATAGTCGAGCTTCTGCCATGTCAACACCTGCAGAGCTAGGCATGGTCGGAGGGTGATATTGTAGAAAAAACGCGAACGATGGTGCAAGGGAGGCAAAGGCATGGTTGCCATACCATATTGTCCGACGTATGCTCCCTCTCACTTTTCCACTAGGGAAGAGGAGGTCCGATGCTTGGAAAGAATAAGATTCGATTCTGGCTACTATGTCTTACGTGCATGCTTATCGCCTCGATGAGTGGCTGCGTAACCTTGACCCCCGAACAACAGGCCCAGCTAGACAAGGTTGCGTCTCGGAAAGTTACCTGCACAAAAGGCGACGATTGCGACGTGAAGTGGAGACGGGCGCTGACCTGGGTAAGTCGAAACTCACGGAAACTTCAGATGCGGGGTGACAGCATCATTGACACCTTCATTCCGGTTAACCAGTCCGCCGCAAGCAATTTTCTTGTGAGCAAGGTTCCCCTTGGGAACGGCGTCTATGAAATCACGATAATCACTGGATGCGACAACTTGCGGGGATGCGTACCGAACGCAACGCAGTTAAGGGCGAGTTTTAATAGGTTTGTTCTTGGCGATTCAAATACGCCCTGACATCCATATGCTCAAATCTTCGCACGTTGGGCCACCATCTTCGACACCTCCTCCACGTATTGGCTCACAATCCGCAGTTCACTTCGGAAAGCGGCGGCTGTGCGAAGGTCGGATCGAGTCGCCTTGAGTCTTCTGAGACGAAGACCGACGAGGCTCCGACCGATGCTCCGGCAGCTTCGCTATCGAGGCCAGAGCACAAGGGAATGGAACGGTCCGGGGCACATTGCACTCTCGATTGCGCAGGGAACTGCTGTGCGCAAGAATTGGACAACAGTTGCGATCGCAACTGTTGCTCTTTGGTCACCACGTAAGGTCGACGACATTCCCATTGAGGGGTGCGAAAGGATGCTGCGCAACCTGTAAAGGGCTGTCCAATTCTCTCGGCCACTGGTGCCGACAGTTCTGATTCACACAGGCCCATAGGTGCAAAGCTGGGATGGTCAGCTTCCGGCCCGAGACGGTCCAGCTCATGGTCGGTTCGGCATGATGGGTCAGGCATTTTGGGCAGGTCATCATTTGTCCCTCCTCCAACGAAATTTAAAGGAGAATATCACTGGAGGATATGGAGAGGACTAGGAACGTCCCTAGTTTTTAGAGAGGGCTGAAAACCAGGAAGGCTCGAACGAGTTCCTGCTATAAGAGCAATACGCATGAGGGATAAATATGGCCCGCACCTATGATGAGCTCATGGCGGAGTATGAATTCCCGATCTCTATGGGCGTGGTGCCGGCAACATGGAACCCTGATGCCGTCACATCGAGAATCATTCCCTTGCAGAAGACTGAAGGAGTCATATGGATGAGGGGATGGCGATGTCCATCCTGTGGGCATGCCATCGACCCCTTGAAGGAAGTCAATCATCTGATGGTTGAGTCGCTAGCCACTTAATAGAAGGAGGATTACCGGAGGCTGCGCCAAGGTGGGTTGGAAGTACCCCGGTTTGCTAGGGCATTTCCCAGGTTCACGACTCAGCTCTGTTAGGATTCTCGACTACCGGTATGCTGCCGGTTGGCCAGTGGCTAGCGACTCAACCATCCGCCCTATAGCTCGAACGCGAATCCCACGTGGTAGGAGAAGTCACAGGCTGTCTCCGGTTGTTGTCCCCTCGCATCACCAAGCGGGAATATTCCATCTGCAAAAACAATAGCCGGTTTTCGATAAAGAGCTTTTCATCATCCGTTAAAGATTCAGGATGGCGAAATACTCTTTCAAGCTCAACGACAAGGCCGCCGAAGAGATCCAGAACCTGTTCCTTTTTTAAATGATCCATAATGTCATAACTCTACAACAGCCTTACCACTAAACTACGAGGGAAAACACGTGTACGTGAGATGGTACGTGAGATAAAGGAGAGCTACCAGAGGCACCCCTACCCCAATAGCTTTCCCCTGTGTCGTGCCGAGGTGAGGCCGGTCACCCCTGGGAGGACAGCATTCTTGTATAACGTTGACCAAAGGGTTGAACCTAGGAAATACCCTAGTAAAAATAGAAGGAGGATTACCGGAGGCTGCCCATAACCCTCCTGTGTCTAGCCAGGGTGGGTTGGAAGATTGTCTGACAAGACGCTGAGTATTGAAGCTGGGGGATACCCTGAAAAATAAAAGAGGGTTACCAGGCTCTTGGCTTGCCCCCTAGGCGCAGTCATCCCGATCTCTATGGGCGTGGTGCCGGCAACATGGAACCCTGATGCCGCAGTCGTCGCGGCCAAGTCTGGGGCATTTTTGTTTAGCTTGGCTATTCTGCCACAGTTTAAGGAAGCAATCTAATCACGGGCGAACCCCTGAAATATACAACCTACTGATGTATATACGTAGTTCCTTTCAGTTCAACTCGGCACTAAGCTTGCTAGGTACCATCTGAATTGGGTGCCGATGCGGCACTATCATTTAACATTAATTAATAAGGGAGATATTTTATGAAGAGCATATTGATGGCAATCATGGCAGTAGCAGTAGCAGTGACATTCAGCGCTCCTTCTTTTGCCGGTGACGAGAAGAAGAAGGATGAGAAGGGCGGAAAGTACGTCGAGACGTATGGTGATGAGAAGAAGAAGGATGAGAAAGGTGGCAAGTACGTCGATACCTTCGGCGAGGAAAAGAAGAAGGACGACAAGGGCGGCAAGTAATCGCCATTCCTTTGGCAGCTCTAGGTCAAGGGGTCTTCTGCTTTCTGCAGAAGGCCCCGCCGTCGTTGAGAATCGGCTCCAAGATCAGGTCGCTCCCAGCCATAAATGTCAGCCTGAGAACCAGCCAGCAGCTTCTGTCGGATGCGTGTGAGATACGTGGACATGAAATGCTCTGGCACATCCTGAATACTGAGGTTCTTCAAGTTATTCCAGAATGAAAATACCGACAGAAGTT
>Ga0070689_100000238_pt1 | contig 32279 bp, 9 predicted proteins | sample KBSS23HmetaG_FD_64669 | JGI IMG/M metagenome (GOLD analysis project Ga0070689, IMG submission 64669) | Switchgrass rhizosphere microbial communities from Kellogg Biological Station, Michigan, USA - KBS S2-3H metaG | ecosystem: Host-associated > Plants > Roots > Rhizosphere ...
TTCTGCAACCAGCGGGTGGTCCAACGTCAACCGCGATGATAATTCTTCTCTTAACTTCTTCTGAAATTCTTTACGATCAAGCATTAGTGCCTCCTGAAACTGTGATTAGGGTGAGCGCCGGCTTTGCTTCAAAAGTCGGAAATTTCTGTTGGATACAGTGGATCCTGACTTTTGAGGCAAGCCCGGTGAAATTCGTGACGTCTTTTATTCGCCCCTGGTTTTAGTTTGTCGATTGAGTAGCGCCTGTATGCTTTTGTGAAAGATAGCTTCCAGCTCATACTTGCGCAGGTTTCCCAGCGGGCTATTATCGTCAAGTAGTTTTTCGACGAAGCTCTTCTGCGGACCTTGCATCCTGAACACCGGCCAATCAGTGCCGAAGATGATCTTGTGGTTTATGCCGCGATTAAGCAGCGGATTGAGATACTCCACCGGAGTCATTTCGAATCCGCTGATATCCAGATAAATATTCGGTCTGAAAGCACAAAGCATGATGCATTCTTCGACGTAATTGATACTGCCATGCGCAAGGATGAAGTTAATGGTGGGAAAATCCAGTGCAGCTTGATCGATGAAGATCGGCCGTGCTGTTTCGAAACCCAGGGTGGGTGAGGTCGCGCCAGTATGGGTCAGGACTGGCAAACCATGATGCGCACAGATCTCATAATAAGGATAGAGAGTCCGATCACTCGGGCTATAACCGCACGGTGGGTATAGCTTTAACCCGTGAAATCCATACTCGTTCACTGCCTTTTCAAAAAGTTGAATTCCATCAGTTCCCCAACGCGGGTCCACCCCGGCAAAGACAAAAAACTTGTCCGGATGCCGCTCCAGCAGTGCTTGATGCCGATCAAACATCTCACTGATAGTTAGCGTTGAGTCTTTCAGAGCGTAGGTGAAATCCGGCAGCAGAAGGACTGCTTTTTCGATTCCGGCATCAGCCATTTCTGAAATCAGCTCATCACAGTCAGGGTCCCGCATCTTGTCGAGATAGAGTTTGAGGAGACTGTTGCGATCCGGCCTCAAGCCCTGCGCGGCCAACGCGCTCACCACGTTGTCAATCACGCCTTCGAGGAAGGAGCGAGGCGTGAAATCCGTTGAGGCAACGTGGCAGTGTCCATCGATGATTCGGTTGATTTCGATCATGGTAAAAGAAAGTGAATTACTTATGCCGCTTTCGTCTGCTCGATAATGCGTTTCGCTGTGACCAGCACGTCGTTAACTGTGCGTATATCACCAATTCTGTCAGCGAACTGATTGAGGTCGATACCAAACTCCTCTCCCAATCTCACGGTAAACGCAAGCAGGGCGAGGGAGTCCATCGCAAGATCCTTCTGCAACGTCATTTCCGGAAGAATCTCCATTCTCGCTGAACGTGCAGGCAGCGTCTCTCGCAGGAGTTTTAAGACTGTCGTCTCAGTCCTGTCTCTCGATCCGAACATACTGAGTTTTTCCTCCTAAATAGACCTTAAACCAACTCGTTCGCGAAGTGCTTAAACAGAGCGGTACGGTTTAGTTTCAACGTGCGGGTCATGAACCCGTTTTGGAGAGTGAACTGCTCGTCAGTGATGAAAAATCTGATGATGCGGCCCGTCGCGGGTAGTGTGGAATTAATATTATCAATGTGCGACTCAATCCGGGATCTAAGTTCATTCGTGATTGGCGTCTGGGTCGAAACCACCGCCACCAAATAAGGAAGATCATTTCCAAAGACTACTGAATGCTCAACGTCCGGGCTTCGGTTAATTTCTCCCTCCAGCGTCTCCGGGTGAAACTTATAGCCTTGTTTGGTTACGATGATGTCTTTCTTCCGGCCCACCAAATAAAGATAACCATCCTCGTCGAACCGGCCGATATCGCCTGTTGCCACAGTATTCGGCTCTAAGTATGTTGACTGGCCCTGGTTCCCATTTCCATCCCAGTAGCCGACCGTCGGCAAGTTATCTTTATGGACCACGATCTCACCGTCCTCCAACAAATAAACACTGCCTCCTGAAATCACGCGTCCCACCGAAGTAAGCCTATTATGTGTTGGAGTATTGCCGGTAATTACACCACTCTCGGAAAGCCCGTAGACTTCGTACAGGGGGAGCCGCGCTCTGGCAAAGAATTCCAGAGTCGATCTTTTGATCGGTGCCATGCCGGTCCACATTATTCGCATTCGGCCTCCCAGGCTCGAGTGCAGACGTTTGTAACAGACTTGTGAGAGCCGATCGCGTATGAATGCACTGGGAGCGACGTCTGCCAACTTTTGCAATGTGTGAAACGCCAGCCGGCGCGGAACGCCCAGGTTCATTACTGCCTTCTTGAACTGGTTGTGAATAGTTTCATAGAGCAGTGGCGGGCCGACGCACAAAGTGGGCTTTAGGTCCTTTAACGCCAGAAAGAGGCGCGGCGGCTTGATGAGCAGAACATCAGTGCCGTAGAAAAGAGCTCCATAAAGCATGAAGTGCTGTTGCATACCGGACAGATGCAGGAAGATCAGGATGCTGTCGTCGCTTCTGGACGGGAACATCTTCTGAAAATTACTAATCGCATCTTCAACGCCGCGGTAATTCACGATCATGCATTTCAATTTGCCGGTCGTTCCGGAAGAGAAGACCAGTGACGGGACGAAATCGTCGACGAGGGGTGGGGCCTTGTAATTTCGGGCTCGCGTCTCGGGACTATTCTCAACATCCATAAACGCCGTCCCCTCGCCCGCTGAAACCTTTGGCCAGGTATCGCTCTTCTGAAGCAGTAGCAGACTCAGTCCAAACTTTTCAGTCAGTTCGTCTGTAAGCTCGTTTCCGAATTCCTCAGCAAAACAGACCGAGGTGCATTCCAGGCCGAGTAGAGCGAGAAGGTAGACAACATATTCGTAGGAGTTGGTCGCAAGAATTCCAACGCGCATTCCAGCTTCGACACCCCATCCTCTTAACTTCTCGGTGGCGTGCTTTACGTCAGTGTGAAGGACCGGATACTCCTTCTTCACAACTTCGCCTCGCGCATTGAAGAAAGAGATGCTGTTATTCGGGAGTCGAGTCAGCCCGTCTATGATCTCTCTTAATTTGAGCTGCCGGTCGGTCATCTTGAGAGCCAAAGAGTGATAGTGACTAAGACGTGAGATCTGTAGGACAAAAGCGCCTGGGTTCTCGAGGCTTCGCGATGCCGGATTGGCTACCGCGTCGTCCTCGCAGCGCTTAGCTGCACGCGATATATCTCTCCAAGCTGAGTTTATAGAGACTGGAAAGGTTGAGTCGTTTTATACGGTGTAGCTTTTCGGTAAGCAGAGCTACCGCATGGGATTACGGAGCCCTCATATGACGGATATGACAGACATAGGAGGTATGCCTGTAATTTGAATTTCCACAGTTGACGGGGCGGCGTGCAAAGTCATCGGATCGCCGCTTTTTCCAAGATGGAAACGGCGCCAATGATACTACTTTCCGATCCCCTGTCAATCGGAAAGATTAGTGTGTAAAACCAAAGTAGAAATGTCACCCAAATGGGCTAAGTGCAAATGTCTCCTACAATAACGCGTTGCGGCGATAGCTCGCTCCTGAAATATGTGGATCTGACCGTTTCATATATTTCTGTGATCGCATTAGGTCCGCGCCTCGCCGCGCCCGGCAAGAAATATCTCTTTGCGACCAAAGAGCCTTTCGGACACGAGACCGCGTCGCCTGCATTCTTCCACCAACCTGTCAGACTCAACGATGGGACGCGACGCGGGCGTGTATTGAATGGAGGTGAGATAGGTCAACCAGGGCTCCTGCCCCATCGCGTAGACATAAACTTGTTGCGGCCGAAGCTTGTCAACGATGCTGATCGCTTTAGGAAAATCGGAGCCGTTCGAACGCCGCGATTGGTCCACCTTTCGCGGCAGCGGCTTCGTTAACAGCGGGCCGTACAACCAACTCAGCGGGGCGCCATCACACTCCATACCAATGAACAGTACAGCAACATCGCCGGTGCAATGGCGAATGTGGTCGTAGAGTTTGGGTTCGAGGTTCTCCGAGTCGGCCACGAGCAGAGTCGTTTTATTGTGCAGCTCTATCGCGTAGGCCATCTTTGTTCTGATGTTTAGATCCGCATGTTCACCAAAGAAGGGCAATCCAGTAATGCTGCCACCCGGAATACGGACCACCTCCGTTTCATCAATCTCGCGAACGTTGTCGAAGCGAAGCTGCTGCAAAACGAGTTTCATCGAAGGGTCCGCAAGCCAGCCGCCGTTGTTCTTCGGAACGAGGATCTGCTTGATCTTGTGACGCAATTGGAGCAGCGTCTCAAACATGCAATGGTCCTGATGATTGTGCGTGATGACGACGTAGTCGATGCTGTCAGGCAAGTCGGCATAGGTGTAACACGGCACGTCACTATCGATGTCGTAACTGACAACCGGGTCGCAGAGCACGCTCGTCTCTTTCGTTTCAAACAGAACGCAGGCGTGGCCCAGGTAGCGAATACGCACCTCGTCACCGCTGTAGCGCGCATTTAGTTGCGGAGCTTCTTCCGTGAAGAACGTGGAGAACAGTCCGGCCTGTTCTTTGTCGATTGCCAACATCTCCGCAACCTCTTCAAGTGGCCGCGGTACGCGTTTCATGCTGAACAAAACGTCGAGTCCTTCGTGGCTGAAAGGAATTTGAAGGTTCAGCCAGTTTGCACGCGCCAGCCGCGGTGTGCTGAAGACGAACGAACGGTCCTCGCGATCGGTGAGCGAGAGCGCAATGCTTTGTGAAGAGGTGTTGTAATAGCGGCTCTGGTAGAGAAGTCCTTCGATGAACCGCATCGACGGGCTATGGTTCAAACCGTAGACGAGCTCGACGTACCCCTGGAGCGGCTCGGGGACTTTCCGGTAAAGCGGTTCGAGCGAAAGACCAGTAGCCTCTTCAGCGAGAATTTGGTCGAGAGTCTTGATGGCCTCAGCAAACTCAATAACGTGCGCCTGCTCCTTTTGCGTTCGCTCCAGCAGGGTTTTTATCTCGCTCGCCTTGTCCGTCCCATAATTGATGAATGGCCCACCGAGGTTTGCAGGATTCTTCAAAGCCGCGACGTGCAACTGCGGCGACATCACGAACGACTGCATAATTTTCAAATGCTGATTGGTGACGTACATCGAAGAGGTGGCGGGCGCGATGAGGTTGGACCACGCGTACCACTGGTTGAATAACGGCTCGACCAACACGTTCGGTTTCAGATAGAGATTGCGGACTGTCATCTTACAAATCACCCTGCTCGACCTGGGCCAGGCGGTTGCGAAGAAACTCGGCGAGTGTGGCGACGTGTGGAATGCGCATCATCGTGACGTGATCACCGGGTACGTCGTGAACTTCGAGTTTATTGGAGGATAACCGGGACCAGCGTGCGATCGTCTCCGGAATTTCATGCTCGTCCGCGGCACGCAGCAACAAGAGCGGAAACGAGCCTGCCGGTGGATGGTAGTTTCTGACAGCTGCGACATCTGCCAGATAAAGCTCGAACTGGCGGCGTAGATCGTCGAGACCAACGTCGGACGGTAGCGCTTGAGAACGATGGGCCTGGTCCAACAACCATTCCAGTTGCGTCTCTGTTCCCGATTGCAGCAGTTCGTCAGAGACGAGATTGATCGGAATCCCCAGGTTCCCGGCAAAACCTGCAAGCAACGACACAGTGTCGTCTGCATCAACGATCCCTGGCGGCCCGGAGTCGAGCAACACCACCAGCGCTACTTCGGCGCCGCACGCCTGAAGCTGTCGCGCCATCTCAAAAGCGACAGTACCGCCGCTGGACCAGCCACCAAGAAGGTATGGACCACCAGGCTGGACAGTGCGGATAGCGTCGAGGTAGCTCATCGCGACGAACCCAACTTCTCTTCTCGCCTTTCCGGTCAGTGTTCCTTCGAGAGCATAAAAAGGACGTTCCTGTCCGAGTGCGCGCGCCAAAGCAAAGTAAGCGCCCACGCTTCCACCTGCCGGGTGTACAAAAAACACCGGAGTCAGCGATCCATGCGGCTGTATCCCCACGAGCGCCGTAGATGCAGACGGATCTACTCCGTCACGCAGGAGCAACGCGAGAGATTCAATCGTGGGGGCCTTGAAGATGTCTGCCACGTGCAACCTTTTCCCTGTGACACGTTCCACACGGGCCAGCAGCGACACAACCAGCAGCGAATGACCTCCCAGGTCGAAGAAATTGTCTCGTATGTCAGGTTCAACGTGCAGCAACTCTTCCCAGATACGAGCCAGCTCCGATTCCAGGGGATTACGTGGACCAATGCGCTCATCAACGCGTTCAAGCTGGGTCCTGACCCGGGCGCGAAGCGCAATTCGATCTACTTTGCCATTTGGCGTCAGGGGCAATTCGGCGAGTGAAATGAAGAACGCCGGCACCATGTAATCGGGAAGTCTTTGCCGCACAAATACGCGCAACTCTTCGTCCGTCACCGCATGGTGGGGGCTCGCAGTTATGTAAGCAATGAGGCGCTGATCCTCGTCCGCGACCACAGCAGCATCCGCAACGGCCACATGCTCTTTCAATGTCGCTTCGATCTCTCCAGGCTCGACGCGAAAACCGCGAAGCTTTAACTGCTTGTCCCGGCGCCCGAGAAACCGGATGTTTCCGTCCGGCAGGTAGCGGGCTATGTCGCCAGTCTTGTAAAGTCGCGCGCCCACTTCGGTGCTGAATGGATTCGGAATGAACTTCTCCGCCGTCAAATCAGGACGGCCAAGATATCCACGTCCCACTCCTACGCCTCCAATGTGTAGCTCTCCAGTTGCCCCGATGGGCACGGGATTCAGATGTTGGTCCAACAAGTAAATCTGCACGTTGCTGAGTGGCCGCCCGATGGGCGGGTCACCGGCGCGCAGACGATCGTGTTCGTACACGATAACCACGATCGATGTTTCGGTCGGACCGTAGGCGTTGAAAAATCGCCTGCCACGCGACCAACGAGCCGCCAGATCCGCAGGACACGGCTCACCTGCTGAGATCGCCGTTTTGAGCCCCGGCCATTCCCCGGGCGACAACACTGCGAGCAGGGACGGCGGCAACACCGCAACCGAAACATTCTGCTCTTGCGCATGCTCGACAAGTCGCCCGCCTGACAACACCAGCTCGCGGTTTACAAGGCAGAGACGAGCACCTATTGTCAGGGCCGTGAAGATCTCAAATACGGAAGCGTCGAAACCTATAGAAGCAAACTGCAACAGACAACTTTCTGGACCAATGCCGAAGCGCTGGGCCATCGCCGCGATCTGATTGCAAACGCCTCGATGTGCGAGCACCACTCCTTTCGGAGCACCGGTCGAACCCGAGGTGTAAATCACATAAGCAGCGTTGTCACCACTGGTGCAACACGGTAGGTTGCGATCGGACTGTTTTGAGATCTTGTCCTCGTCGTCGTCGATGTAGATGATGCGCACACTTTGCGACAAAGGCAGGCGAGTTGCTGACCGCCGATCAGTCACCAACACAGAGATACACGCGTCATCAACTATATAGGAAAGGCGCGCAGGTGGAGACGCCGGGTCGAGTGGGACGTATGCGCCGCCCGCTTTGAGGATGGCAAGCACCGTGATGATCATTTCCGGCGAACGTTCCAGCAGCAACCCGACAAACGACTCAGGTCCAACGCCCGATGCAAGCAGATAGTGCGCGAGCTCGTTGGCTCGCTGGTTCAACTCCTCGTACGTCCATCGACGTGCTTCGAATATGAGGGCGATCGCTTCCGGGGTGCGTTCTACCTGCTGCTCAAAACGCCGGTGGAGGCAGACCTCGCCCACTAATTCTTTCGCGGTATCGTTCCACTCAACCAGCAGTCGTCGTAACTCGGGTGCAGTCAGTAACGGCAGCGTGCTAATGCGCCGCCCGGCGCCGTGCACCACGGCCGCCAGCAACACTTTGAAATGTTCGCCTGTTAGAAGGATCGTCGACGCATCGAACAGGTCCGTGTTGTAAACGAGCGAGACGTAGAACTGCCCACCGGCGTCGGTCACGTCGAGGGTGAGATCAAACTGCGCCCGCTCTGTCTTTACGTCGACCGCCGTTATGCCGAGATCAATTTGCAGTGAAGCAGCCTCGGGTGTGTTCTGGAGAGCAAACGCTACCTGGAAGAGCGGATTGCGACTCGGGTCTCTAACCGCCCTCAACTCCTCAACCAGCATCTCGAACGGCAAGTCCTGATGCGCGAAAGCGCCCAGTGAAACCTCGCGCACCCGCGCCAACAATTCGCGGAACGTGGGATTGCCGGAAAGGTCCACACGCAAAGCCAGTGTATTGACGAAGAAGCCGATTAGCGACTCGAGTTCGCGGCGGTTGCGGTTGGCTACCGGAGTGCCAACCACGATGTCAGTCTCGCCCGTGCTGCGGTAAAGCAGCACATAGAACGCGGCCAGAAACGTCATGAAAGGAGTCGCATCTTCACGGCGACTCAACTCCATCAGACGCGCCGACAGATCACGCGAAAGCACAAACGATTGTCGCGCGCCGTTGAAGCTTTGCATCGCAGGTCGTGGCCGATCCGTTGGCAGCTCCAGCAACGGCGGCGCGCCAGTCAAATGTTTTCGCCAGTACTCGAGCTGTTGGTCCAATACCTCGCCTTGCAGCCACTCGCGCTGCCACTCGGCAAAGTCAGCGTATTGGATCGACAACTCCGGCAACGGCGAGGTCCGGCCGGCCACGGCGGCTTCGTAAAGCGCGCCCAACTCGTTCAGCAGGACCGTTTGTGACCATCCGTCGCTGATGATGTGATGCATCGTCACGAGCAGCACGTGTTCATTAGCCCCCAGACGCATCAACCGGGCACGAACCAGCGGGCCGCTTACCAGATCGAATGGCTGTTGCGTCTCCTCGCTCGCCAACATCTCGGCTTCTAGTTCGCTGACTGGTGGCGGAAGCGAACTGAAATCTGTAACGGCCAGCGGCAGGTCTCCAGTGGCGGCGACCAATTGGGCGGGGTGCTGGTCCAATACGTCGAACGTGGTGCGCAGGATCTCGTGCCGGCGGACGATTTCATCGAGAGACCATTGCAAAGCCTCCACCTCGAGCTGCCCTGATAGCCGGAAAGCAAGCGGCATGTTATAGGCCGCGTTCGATGGATCCATCTGATGCAGGAACCACAGACGTTGCTGGGCGAATGAGAGTGGGAAGACGAAGACTTCGTCAGGCATCATAAAGAAAGAAAATATTTCTCACGCAAAGGCGCAAAGAAAGAACCGTTAGCAACGCGGAGCGCTTTGCGTCTTTGCGCCTTTGCGCGAGTAAACCGCTGCTCATTGAGTAGATCTCACCGGTCGCGCCAAACGTCGCGCTTCTCGATCTACGCGCGTAATCTTCGGCATCTCGCTCGGGGTGCTGTTGTTTTGTGCGTGCTCGATCACGATTGCGAGCGCGGCGATAGTTGGTTGTTGGAACACCTCACGCAACGGTATTTCCACCTTGAACAACTCGCGCACGCGAGAGATGAGTTGCGTCGTGAGCAGCGAGTGACCACCGAGATCGAAGAAATTGTCGTGGATGCCGATCTGCGGAACGCCAAGCAAGTCTGACCAGAGGCCGGCGAGCGACTGTTCGACACCCGGGCGCGGCGAGACGAAGGACTGTGGCAAATCCGGCCTGACAGCTTCCGGCGCCGGGAGTGCGCGACGATCCAGCTTGCCATTTGGCAACAACGGCAACTCGTCAAGAATCACGAACGAGGCGGGAACCATGTGCTCCGGTAGTCGCGACTTTAAAAAGTTTCGCAACTGTGGTCCAAACTGTCGCGCCTGTTTTCCACGCAACGGATGGTTCACATAGTCGCTGAGCGGCTTCGTCGTGTCGAGATCGAACGGAAACTGAAGTCTTGTTTCGGAAGGCTGTGTGAAGATCACGTCGAAGCTTCCATCGGCACCGTGCCGCGCCCAACTCAGATGGACTTGATATGGGAATTCATCTGCCAGCTGGTACAAGTCTTCGGGATCGAGGCCTTCGCCGAGTCTGGCGTTCGCGACGTTTGTGAGAGCCAGCGTCTCAGGCTTGTTTTCAATAAGTCGCCGGCGGAGATCCCAACGGTCATTGCGCCAATCGATCCAACATAGGTTTTCTCTTTGCGCCTTTGCGCCTTTGCGGGAGATGCCGTTTGTTTCCCGCAAAGGCGCAAAAGCGCAAAGGCGGATCATCACTTGATAACGAAACCGCGTGAGCTCGTTGTGATAGCGCCCTCGTTTCGGTTCAACCTCGACATGACTAATCTGCGGCAGGTGCTGCTTGAGCGCGGTGAACAAAGCCGGATCGATAACCAACTCCTCCTCCTGTTCGATGCGCCGTTCGACGCGGCGCCGCAACTGTTCAGAAGTACCCGCAGCCCCGGCTTTGTGCTGCTCAACCGACGTGTGCAGAGTTTTCAGCAAAGGCAAACTGCGCACATCGCCGATAAAGATGAAGCCACCGGGCGCCACAACCTCGACCGCGCCACGCAAAACACGCATGAGATAGTCAACGCCGGGAAAGTACTGCACTACGGAGTTGATAATCACCGCGTCGAACGATGCCTGCTTTATGTTCGTGAAGTCGTCCGCGTTCTGTTCTGACAGCGACACCTGCGGTAACGCACTGTCCAGTTTCTGCAACTGCTCGTGGATGTACTTCAGCGCAGCGGGTGAAAAGTCCGTGCCCAGGTAGTGTTCGCAGTGCGGTGCAATACGAAACAGCAACAACCCGGTGCCGCATCCGATCTCAAGCACACGACGTGGTTGCTGCGAAAGCACGCGCTCGACCGCGTCATCGACCCATTCCCGCATCTCCTCCGCAGGGATCGGCTTGCCGGTGTAACTGCTGTTCCAACCGCTGATGTTGAAGGATGGATCAAGAACCGGATCGTTCTCGTTGAAGACTTCGTCGTCGTGAACCGTACGCCACTGGGCCAGTTGCTCCGTTTCGAGCGCGGCAGAAACACTGTTCTCCTCAGCAGGCCTTTGCGTAACGTAAGCGACAAGAGTTGGATCACCTGACGCGCCCGCACGCAGCAGCACCGCGGCGCTTCTTACATCCGGCGCAGCGCTCAGCGCCTCCTCAATCTCACCCAGTTCGATACGATAGCCGCGCAGTTTGATCTGGTCGTCCGCACGCCCGATGAATTCGATATTGCCGTCTGCGCGGTACCGCGCTAAGTCGCCCGTGCGATACAGGCGCGCACCGGGCGCAGAGCTAAATGGATTCGGAATAAATCTCTCGGCCGTTAGATCCGCGCGGCCGTGATACCCGCGCGCCAGGCTTACACCCGCCAGATACAACTCGCCGGCAAGACCGGTTGGCACGGGGTTCAGGTTCTGGTCGAGTAGATAGACCTGCGTGTTCGCGATCGGGCGACCAATCGGCAAAGACTGTACACCACCAACGTCGCCCATCTTGTAACGATACAAAGTAGAAGTGATCGTGGCTTCGCTGACTCCGTAGGCATTCAATAAGGCACTGTTCGCGGGCGCCAACCGGCTCCAAATTGCTACTCCTTCCGGTAAAACCTTCTCGCTGCCGGTAACGGTGAGGCGGACGGACTCAGGCAATCTCGCACCTTTGCGGTCTAAACCCTCCAACCAGTCCTGCCAGAATCGCGCCGACATATTCAGCACACTCACTCGCTCCTGCTCGACCAACCGCAGTAGTGCTGTTGCCTCCGGCACCCGTTCGCCCTGAAGCACGATCGCCCCGCCTGCCAGCAAAGTGGGAAAGATCTCTTCAGCGGCTACGTCAAAAATCAACGAAGCAAACTGAAGCACGCGATCTGAAGCTCGCAGCTCATACGCATGGCCCACCGCGAAACAATGGTTTGATAGTGAGCGGTGCGTAATAACGACGCCCTTCGGTGTGCCCGTCGATCCCGACGTGTAGATAACATAAGCAGCATTATCGAGAGTCACCCCGTGATCCGGATTCCGGGTTTGTTGTGCTCCGATTGCCGCGGCGTCGCGGTCTATGCACACGATTCGCGCGCCAAGCTGTTCGGGTAGCTTTCCGATCAAGCTCTCCTGTGTGAGGATCAACGGAGCACCGGTATCGTCGAGCATGAAAGCCAGTCGCGCCTGTGGATAGGCAGGATCAAGTGGGACGTATGCGCCGCCTGCCTTCAGGATAGCGAGCAAAGCGACGATCATTTCCGCCGAACGTTCAACCATCAAGGCAACCGGAACTTCTGGTCCAACACCGGCGGAGCTTAGGTAGTGAGCCAGTTGATTGGCACGTTGGTTCAGTTCTGCAAAAGTAAAACTCTCGCCGTCCCAAACCATGGCGACAGCCGCGGGCGAACGTAGCACCTGCGCTTCAAACAACTCAGAGACACTTTGCGACGGACAGGCTGTCGTAGTGGGGTTCCAGTCGCGCTCGATGTGACGACGCTCGGATTCGTCTACGATCGAAAACTCACTTAGACGTTGTTGCGGCGCCGCCGCGATACTCTCCAGCAAGATCTCCCAACGCTTAAGCAGAGTGCGGATTGTCGCAGCTTCGAACAGGTCCGTGCTGTACTCCGCGGTGACCGCAAGTCCCTGATCGCTCTCGACCACGTCGACACTCAGATCAAACTGGCTGGCCACGCCTTCGACGGCCACGGGACTCAACGTCAAACCCGGCAGCGGCAGTTCCTCTTTCGGCGTGTTCTCCAGTTGAAACATCACCTGAAAAAGCGGGTTGCGGCTGAGACTTCGTTCCGGCTGCAAGTCTTCGACAAGCACTTCAAAAGGCAGGTCCTGATGCGCGTAAGCTTCGAGCGTAACTTTGCGCACGCGGGCCAGGAGCTCCGGGAAATGGGGGTCACCGGAAAGATCAGTGCGCAGCACGAGTGTGTTAACGAAGAAACCGATCAGGTTTTCGATCTCTATGCTGTTGCGATTTGCTATCGGCGCGCCGATGACGATCTCGTCCTGCCCGGTGTAGCGACAGAGCAACGCCTTGAAAGCCGCGAGCAACAGCATGAAGAGGGTCACGCCTTCGCGCCGGCAAATAACGCTGAGCGATTCGCTCAAGCCTCGCGGCAGGAGCGTCGTTAGGGTTGCGCCGTGAAAGCTCTGCACCTCCGGACGCGGATGGTCGATGGGCAAATCGAGCACGGGGAGATCGCCGGCGAGTTGTTTTCGCCAGTAAGCGAGTTGCTGGTCCAACACATCGCCGGCCAGCCACTTGCGCCGCCAGTGCGCAAAGTCGGCGTATTGCACCGGCAACTCTGCGAGTGGAGACTCCCTGCCCTCACTAAAAGCCTGGTAGAGCTTGCCCACCTCACGCACCATCACACCCTGCGACCAACCATCGGAGACGATGTGGTGAACAGTCAGCAACAGTACGTGCTCTTCTGGTCCAAGCCGCACGAGACCCGCACGCAAGAGCGGTGGGCGAGTCAGGTCGAAGGGCTTGCCCGCCTCTTCTGACGCCAGTTCCAACATACGCGACTCCCGCTCATCCTCATCCACCTCACTGAGATCCATCAGATCGATCTCGAGCTCCGGCGGTGGGCCAACAAACTGGGCCGGTTTACCATCGGCCATGCCGTAGTAGGTGCGCAGGATCTCGTGCCGCCGCACGAGTTCGTTCAACGTACGTTTGAGTGCTTCACTATCAAGCACACCTGTCAGACGAACTGCCGTGGGAATGTTGTATGCGGACGTGCTCGGTTCCAACTGATAAAGGAACCAGAGACGTTGTTGCGAGAAAGACAGCGGGAGATTGCCGGTGCGAGGTATGGGAACTATCGGCGGAGCTTGCGACCCGCTCTCATTACCTAACGCCGCTTCAACTGCTGCAGCCTGCGCGGTGAGTGTTGCCGATTCGAAGAAGAGTTTCAGCGGCAACTCCGCTCCGAATTGCGCTTGCGCCCGGGAGACCAGCTGCGTCACCAGCAGCGAATGCCCGCCGAGCTCGAAGAAGTTATCGTTAACACCAACGCGCTCGACCTTCAACACATCAGCCCAAATGCCGGCCAACAACTCTTCGACAGGCGTTCGCGGCATTGCAGAATCCGCCGGCGCATGAACTTCATCAGGCGCAGGCAACGCGCGACGGTCCACCTTCCCATTTGGCGTCAGTGGTAGCTCATCAAGGACAACGAACGCGGACGGGACCATGTAGTCGGGTAAAGTTGAGTGAAGCGTCTTTTGCAGCTTGTCCACTGCGACATCGCCGGCGACATAAGCGACGAGGCGCTTGTCTCCGTTGCCGTAGTCGCGCGCCACCACCACCACTTGCTGCACTCCCGGCACGCGAGCGATCGCAGTCTCCACTTCGCCGAGCTCGATGCGATAACCGCGCACCTTAACCTGCTCGTCGGCTCGCCCGATAAACTCGATGTTACCATCCGCTCGATGGCGTACGAGGTCGCCGGTGCGATATAGCCGCGCCCCCGGCGCGGTACTGAATGGGTGTGGGATGAAGCGCTCGGCAGTGAGACTCGCGCGGCCGTGATAACCACGCGCCAGGCCTTCGCCGCCCGCATACAACTCGCCGGTGAATCCCGGCGGAGACAATTGCAGATTCTCATCCAGGATAAAGACCTGCGTGTTGGCAATCGGCCGCCCGATGGGCACCGAGCCGTTGAACTCATCGATCACATAGCAGCAGGTAAACGTGGTGTTTTCAGTTGGACCATAGCCATTGATCAGCCTGCAAGAGGGCGAAGCGTCGATGAATTTTCTTACGTGCGACGGCGATAGAACGTCTCCGCCTGCGAGTAACTGTTTGAGTGCTGTAAGGGCTTCGAGCTGTTCGTCAACCATCTGATGAAACAACCCCGCGGTCAACCACAAGGTCGTCACGCGAAACTGCGTGAGTGTACGACCGAGATCTCGCAATGAGGCAATGCCCGAAGGCATGAGTACAAGTTGTGCTCCGTTAAGCAGGCTGCCCCAGATTTCGAAAGTTGAAGCATCGAAGGCTAGCGGCGCAAACTGCAGAAAAACTTCATCCGGACCGAAGTGCGCGTAGTCGTTGCCCGTGACCAACCTCACGACGCCACGATGCGGCACGGCAACTCCTTTCGGTGTGCCCGTTGAGCCTGACGTATAACTGATGTACGCCAGATTTTCCGGCGTAATGTCTCGTTCCGGGTTCTCTTCGCTCTGACTCGCGATCAGCGGCCAATCTGAATCGAGCAGAATTACCGGCGCCTGGTGCGTGGGCAGTTTTTCTTCCGACGCAGCCACACTAAGCACTAGCTGCACCTCGGAGTCGTCAAGCATGAACAGCAGTCGTTGCGGGGGAAGTAATGTTTCGAGCGGAACGTAAGTCGCGCCAGCCTTGAGCACACCGAGCACGGCCACAATCATCTCGACCGAACGTTCGATGCAGAGCCCAATGCGTGTTTCTGCGCCGGCGCCGTAAGTTTGTAAGTAATGGGCCAACTGGTTGGCGCGACGATTCAATTCCTCGTAAGTCACACGCTCGTCGCCAAACGCCAGCGCGATCTTTTCCGGCGCCCGCTTGGCCCACGTTTCGAAGAGATCGGGAATGTTTTTGTTTGGAAACGAACGTGCCGTATCGTTCCACTCAAACAGCAACTGATTTCGTTCCCTGCTGGTGAGCAACTCGATGCGAGAGACTTGCTGTTCAGGATTGGCGACAACTGCTTCCAAAAGCATTCGATAGCGTTCGGCGATCTGGCGAATAGTCGATTCAGCAAACAAGTTCGTGCTGTAAACAATCGCCCCGATGATCCCTTCGGGAGTTGACGTGAGGTGTAGCTCCAGATCAAAACGCGTAGTCTCCGCTGTGAACTCGTGTGGTTGTAAGGTTAACCCTGTCAATTCGAGTGCAGGAGCCGGCGCGTTCTGAAGATCGAAGACGATCTGAAAGATCGGGTTGCGGCTCAGATCCCGGGCGGGTTGCAGTTCCTCGACGAGCAACTCGAAAGGCAGATCCTGGTGCGCATACGCTCCCAGCGAGACTTCGCGCACACGATGCAACAACTCTCGGAACGTCGGATTTCCGGAAATATCTGTTCGCAGCGCCAGCGTGTTAACAAAGAACCCGATCAAGCCTTCGAGCTCTTCGCGATTGCGATTTGCTACCGGAGTACCGATCACGATGTCGCTCTGACCGGTGTAACGGAAGAGCAACGCCTTGAAGGCCGCAAGCGAGGTCATGAACATAGTCACGCCTTCGCGCCGGCTCAAAGCACTGACTGATTCAGATAACTCCGGTGAAAGCTCAAAGAGAAAAGTTGCGCCGCGATAATTCAACTGCGGCGGGCGCATGCCATCGTTAGGCAAATCCACTGAGGACGGCGCGCCTGCCAAATGCTTGCGCCAGTACGCCAGCTGCCGGTCCAACTCGTCGTCCTTTAACCAGCCTCGCTGCCACTGTGCGAAGTCGGCGTACTGGATCGACAGTTCCGGAAGCGGCGAACCTCGCCCGTTCATGCCTGCCTCATAAAGCGCGCTGAGTTCCCTCTTCAACACACCCTGCGACCACCCGTCGCTGATGATGTGGTGCATCGTCAGGATCAGCACGTGCTCTTCGCTCCGCAGACGCAGCAAGACGGCCCGGATCAATGGACCACGGATGAGATCGAACGGTTGTTGCGCTTCTTCCTGCGAGAGTCGCATGGCTTCCGCCTCGCGCAACTCATCGGGAACGCCAGTCAGATCGATTACCGAAATAGATAACTCGAGCGCGGGGGCGATGATCTGCACCGGCGAGCCTGCTACAGAGTCGAAAGTGGTGCGCAAACTCTCATGGCGCCGTACGATCTCGTTCAAGCTCCAATTCAGAACTGCGACGTCAACCTGCCCCACGAGACGCACCGCAGCGGCTATGTTGTACGCCACCAGCCCAGGTTCCAACTGGTCCAGAAACCAGAGACGCTGCTGTGCGAACGACAGCGGCGCTGGTCCATTCCGCGCGCCTGGCCGGATTGTCTGCGTGTCAGCTTTGCTGGACGAGCGACCCGCCAGACGTTTTTCGAGCAACGCTCGCTTGGTCGCCGATAGTTGAGTCTTAGAGTTCATTTTGCAAAAGCTGTTCAGCCTCTTCTTCGCTGAGATTTTCCAGTTGTTCGATCACCAATTTCTCAACGACCCCGGCCAACTCGAACACTGTTGGTTTCCAAAAGAGCTCGCGCAACGGCAGCTCGATCTCGAAGGTCCGGCGCACGCGAGAGACGAACCTCGTCGCGAGGATCGAGTCGCCACCCAGTTCGAAGAAGTCGTCGTGAATACCCACTTTATCCAGCGCCAGGACATTCATGTACAGCTCGACTAATCTCGCCTCTGTTTGAGTCTCAGGAGCGACGAATTCTCGCCTCAGCTCAGGTCTCGACGCGTCGGGAACCGGCAGTGCGGCCCTGTTTACCTTCCCGTTGGGCAACAGCGGCAACTCTTCGAGACTGACGAACAGTGATGGAATCATGTACTCCGGCAAGCGCTGAACGAGGAACGTCCGCCATTCGCTCGCCGTTGGCATTTGCTTCTGATTACCAACGAGGTAGGCAACGAGACGTTGTTCGCCCTTGCGGACTTCGCGCGCGTCCACTACAACGGCGCGAACTAATTCGTGCCGCGACAAGGCTGCTTCCACTTCTCCGAGCTCGATGCGAAAGCCTCGCACTTTGACCTGGTGGTCCAATCGACCGCCAAACTCCAGATTCCCGTCTTCGCTGTAACGCACCAGGTCGCCGGTGCGATACAAACGTGCGCCCGGTCCGCTGCCAAACGGATCCGGTACAAACTTCTCCGCAGTCAACTCGGGACGATTTAGATACCCGAGCGACAAGCCCACGCCAGCTATGCAGAGTTCACCGTAGATGCCGATCGGGACGGGATTCATAAACTGGTCCAACACGTAGAAGCTTGTGTTCGCGATTGGCGGACCGATCGGCACCGGACCCACGCCTTCAGTTACTCGAATCGCACCGGAAAAGATCGTCGTCTCGGTTGGGCCATAAAGGTTCCACAACTCGGCGCTTTTAGTTAGAAGTTGATTGGCAAGCGGCCGATCGAGCGCTTCTCCCGTACTAATCACTTTCAGCGCTGAGTCACCCTGCCAGCCTGCGTCAATCAGCATGCGCCAGGTGGCAGGCGTGGCTTGCATCACCGTCGCTCCCGAGCTCTTCAACAGCCGCGCCAGCTCAATACCGTCAGCAGCAACTTCGCGACTCGCGATCACGACACGCCCACCTACGACTAACGGCACAAAGATCTCCGCCACAGCGATATCGAACGAGAGCGTACTTACAGAGAGCATCGTGTCAGTGGCTTTCGGCGATGTTTTGGAAATCACCGCGTGGAGCAGGTTGACGACGGAGCGGTGCGACACTTCGACGCCTTTTGGCTGGCCTGTCGAGCCGGACGTGTAGATCACGTAAGCGCGCTGCTGATCCGTGAAAATGTGATCCAGGTTTTCCGGACTGTAATCAACGATCTTTTCCCAATCCGCGTCGAGTCGCTCTTCAGTCAGCAACACTCGCGCGCCGGAGTCTTTCAGCATAAAGTCGAGACGTTCCGCGGGATATCTCTCGTCCAACGGCACGTACGCGCCACCGGCCTTCAGAATGCCGAGCAACGCCACCACCATTCGCAACGAGCGTGACGTGAAAAGACCCACCAGTTCCCCATTCCGAACATCCGCTTCTCTCAGGTAGCGCGCCACGCGATTCGCCTGTTCGTTCAACTCGCGATAAGTAAGCCGTTCGTTTTCGAACAACACTGCTACATCATCGGGACTCTGCTTCACTTGCGCTTCGAACAGCTCGTGAATACATCGATCGGATGGATATGCAACGGTGGTGTCGTTCCACTCGACCAGCAGTTGCCGCTTTTCGTCTTTGCTTAAGATCGGTAAGTCTGACAAACGCTGCGTTGGATCGACGACGACACTTTCCAGAATGTTTTCCAGATGCGTCGTCATGCGTTCGATACGTTCGCGACGATACAAGTCTGTCGGATACTCAATATCAACTTCGTATCCCTCCCCGGTTTCGGTCATCGCCAGCGTCATATCGAAACGCGACGCGCCGTTGTCGATGTCGAGATGCTTCGCGGTCAAGCCAAGCGTCTCCATCACCGTCAGTTCGGGGAAGTCGAGATAGATCAGCGAATGCTGCACAATCGGATTGCGGCTTGCATCCTGCACGGGGCGCAGTTCCTGGACCAGCTTGCCAAATGGCAGGTCCTGGTTTGCGAAACCTTCGAGCACCGTCACGCGCTCGCGTTGAAGCAGTTCGCGGAACGTCGGATTGCCGGAGAGGTCCGTGCTCAGCACGATAAGGTTCAACAGATAGCCCACCATGTTTTGCAACTCCGGACGGTTGCGATTCGCGAAGGTGGCGCCGACAAGAATTGTCTCCTGGGTGGTATAGCGATAGAGCAACGCTTTGTAGGCAGCAAGCGCGACGGTAAACATCGTCACACCTTCGCGGCGGCTCAGCTCCCGGAGCGCATCGAGCAGTCTTCTCGAGTAGCGGGTATAAACACGAGCGCCGCGGAAATTTTGCATCGGAGGCCGCGGAAAATCTGTCGGCACTTCGAGAACAAACGGCAGGCCGGTCAATCTCCTGGTCCAGTAAGCTGCCTGGCGTTGATAGATCTCACTCTCGGCCCTTTCGCGCTGCCAAAGTGAGTAGTCGGCATACTGAATCGGCAAGGCGGGCAAAGGCGAAGGACTGTTGCTGGCGAAAGCTTCGTACAGCAAGCCGGTCTCCTGCTCGAAGATCGCGCCCGACCAGCGATCGGTGACGGTGTGATGCATGTTGAAGTGCATCACATGATCGTCCTCGGCGAGCCGCAACAAGCCCACGCGAAGCAGTGGTCCCTGCTCCAGATCGAAAGGCCGGGAGAAGTCTTCAGTCACCAGACGCAGTGCCTCCTGCTCGCGCTGCTCGAGCGGCAGTAGCTGCAAATCAACCGGCGTGAGCGTGACCTCCAGCTTTGGGTGGATGACTTGCACTGGCTGGTCGTCCATGACTGTGAAAGTCGTACGCACAACTTCATGGCGCGCGATCAACTCGTTGACGACGCGTTCCATCAGTGCCACGTCGAGCGGGCCCTTGATCCGGCTGGCGCTGAAAATGTTATAAGCGGCGTTGCCGGGTTGCAGTTGCTCGATAAACCAAAGTCGTTCCTGATCGATCGAAGTCGGAAACAGGTTGACCTCTTCACGTGGGCGACGCGGAATCTGGTCGACCTGGGGAGAACGCAGTCCTTTCGCCTTGAGAGACGCTTCAAAGCGGGCGCGCTGCTCGGGACTAAGCGCCGCTATTCTTGCTGAAAGGTCGTGCATAAGTTCTTTCGAAAAACATTTCTCCCGCAAAGGCGCAAAGACGCAAAGAAAGCCCTTTAGAGACGCGGCAGCGCTTTGCGCCTTTGCGTCTTTGCGGGAGAAATATTCTTAAGACCATCCAACCTCTCGAGACTCCTCAGCACAGAATCTGCATCAACTCCAAAGTCGATCAGACACGCAATCTCATCAACACCGATGTCTATTAAACCATCAACCAGTCGCGCACATTTATCCGGCGTGCCCATCAGCGTGCTCGCCTCGAAATACTTCTCAAACGCAACACTCATCAGCGCGTCTTTGTCCGCTTCGCTGACACCAGCGACGCCGGCGGCTGTTGTTTCATACTGCTTGAAGTACGTGCGCAGGTAATTGGAGAAAGGTGCACGAACTTTTTCTTTGACTTCCTGATCGTCGTCGCCAACAAACGTGTGCAGCATGATAGTCACCACGCCGGAGCGTGGATCGTGGCCGTGCATTGCGCGAGCCTCGCGATAAAGCTCGATGCGCTGGCCCAACTCTTCCTGCGAGTAACCAATGTAAGCTGCCAGAACATTGGCCCCGATCGCTCCCGCCCTGCGCCACGTTTCGGCGCTGCCTGAGCTCGTGATCCATATCGGCAATTTTTGTTGTATGGGGCGCGGCAGCATGCGAAACTCGACTTCCGATCCGCCGGCGCTCGGCAGTTTTACCTTCTCTCCGGTCCATAACCTTTGAATCAACTCGATATGGCGAAACATCACCTCTTTGCGGTCGTCGTATATTTCCGGCGCAAAGACGAAGTCGTTCGTATGCCAGCCGGAAGCGAATGAAACTGCCACACGGCCGTGCGACAGGTTGTCAACCAGCGACCATTCTTCGGCAACGCGCACCGGGTGATGAAGCGGCAACGCAACGCTGCCGGCTCGAATCTGTATTCGCTCCGTCAGCACGGCCAGCGCTGCACTCAGAACAGACGGGTTCGGATATAGACCACCGAAATCCTGGAAGTGGCGTTCCGGCGTCCAGACGGCAGTGAATCCGTGCCGGTCCGCAAACCTTGCGCTCTCCAACACCAGCCGGTACTTGTCGTCAGAGGTGGTGGAACCGTCGTCCGAAAAGAAGTAGAGACTGAAGCCGATGCTTGCAGCAGTGGGGCGGCGTTCTTCGGGTGCGGTTGTGCCTGGTTGCGGCTGTAGTTCTTCAGGCGCCAGCGATTCGATCTCGCGTAGCAGGCTATCGAGCTCAGCCATTTCCTGTTCTTGCGCGATCAGATCAAAGATGCGCGCTGCAAGCCCTGTCGCCGTCTGAGCTTCGAAGACAACACGCAGCGGGAGATCGATCTTAAAAGTCGCGCGGAGTTGGGCGACGAGCTGGAGTGCGATCAGTGAATTACCGCCGTGCTCCAAGAAGGTGTCCTGGGGACGAATGTCCTCGATTCCGAAAAGCTCGCTCCAGATCGCGATGACCATGGTTTCGACTTCGGCTACAGTGGTCGGTTGATAGGACAAGTCAGGAAGTGGGGCTTCTTCATTTGAACTAACTTGTTCATTTAGTCTGGATTGTTCATTTAAAGCGACTTGTTCATCTGGCGGATCGATCCAGTAACGCTTGCGCTCAAATGGATACGGCGGGAGTGGCACACGCCGGCGTGGCTGATCTGCATAAAAGCTGGACCAGTCGATTTCCACACCTGCCAGCCACAGCCGGCCGACCGTCTTCAGCAGAAACTCGATTTCCGAATGTTCACCTTTCGGTGGGCGCAACGATGCGAGTGCAACGCGATCAAACGCCTGAGCCTTGCCCCCTTGCTGTGCGGCCAGTGTGCTCAGCGTTTGGCCTGGTCCAACTTCCAGCAACACCATCGCCGGATCACTGAGTAATTTCATCACGCCCGCAGAAAACTGAACGGCTTCGCGCAAATGGCGCGCCCAGTATGAAGGGTCAATTGCCTGTGCTTCAGTGATCCACTTGCCGGTAGAATTTGAGAGGTACGGGATCTGAGGTGCGTGTCGCTCAACGCTTCGCACGACCTCTGTAAACTCTTCTATGGCCGGCTCCATCATCGCCGAGTGAAACGCGTGAGACGTATGCACACGCCGGCAGATCACACCGTCGTTAGCAAGCCGGCGTTCCAACCCGTCAATGGCTTCAATCGTGCCGGACAGCACACACAACGATGGCGAGTTGACGGCTGCCAGTGAGACCTGTTCGCTCAAGCACGGTTCAGCTTCCGTTAGGGTAAGCGAAACCGCGAGCATTGCGCCGCGCGGGAGTCGCTGCATGATCTCTCCGCGCGCGGCAACCAATCGCAGCGCATCCTCGAGAGAAAAAATGCCTGCTAGACAAGCGGCGACGTACTCTCCGATGCTGTGCCCGATCATCGCCGTCGGTACGACCCCCCACTCAATCCACAGTTTCGCTAACGCGTACTCGACGGCAAATAGCGCCGGCTGCGCAAAGCGCGTATCAGCAAGACGCGCAGCAGCTTCTTCGCCCGGTAGATCATCCGCGTAGATGATCTCGCGCAGATCGACTCCCAACGAGCTCCGCAGAAGCTCAGCGCAATGGTCCAGCTCAGCGCGGAACACCGGTTCGCGCTCGTACAACGCGCGTCCCATACCGACGTACTGCGCTCCCTGTCCGGGAAACATGAACGCGACAGGCCGTTTCTCGTATTGTGTCGCGCCAGTAAAAACGGGCGTACGGTTATCTAAGTCAGCCCGGTCGTTACACACGATCGCTAAACGGTGCTCGAACGACTTTCTTCCTGCGCTCAACGTGTAAGCGACATCCGCAAGATTGACCTCGGGATGTCGCGCCAGATGGGCCGAGAGGTTTGTACGCGCCTGCGCCAGAGCGTTTTGTGTCCGCGCCGACAGGACCAAAAGCTGTGGTGAACTAGACGGCTCGAAACTCTCACTTGCAGGGGCCTCTTCCAGCACGACGTGAGCATTCGTTCCACCAATGCCAAATGAACTAACGCCTGCCCGTCGAGGCATCCCATTCGTATCCCAGCAACGCAATTCCGTGTTGACGAAAAACGGACTGTTTGCGAAATCGATGTTGGGATTGGGCTGCTCAAAATTCAGACTCGGCGGAATCTGTTTGTGCTCGAGCGCGAGAACTGTCTTGATGAGGCTCGCCACCCCTGCGGCGGCGTCGAGATGTCCGATATTGGTTTTGACTGAGCCGATGGGACAGAAGCCTGTCGCCTCAGTCCCGCTGCGAAACGCTTGCGTCAACGCTGCGATCTCCACCGGATCGCCTAACGCCGTGCCGGTTCCATGCGCCTCAACGTACCCGATCGTCTCGGGCTCGATCGACGCAAGCGCCAACGCCTCTTCAATCACACTCGCCTGACCTTCGATTGACGGAGCCGTGAAACCAACCTTCGTCGCGCCATCGTTGTTGATCGCTGAACCCTTGATGACTGCATGAATAGTGTCGCGATCATTTAGTGCGTCGGCGAGCCGTTTCAACACCACGACACCAGCGCCACTTCCCTTCACCGTGCCACGCGCCTTTGCGTCGAATGCGCGGCAGTGTCCATCGGGCGAGATGATGCCGCCTTCCTGATAATTGCCGCCGAGTCCCTGCGGCACACTTACCGAAACGCCACCCGCGAGCGCCATGTCGCATTCGCGGTTTAATAGACTTTGGCAAGCGAGGTGAACAGCCACGAGAGAAGTGGAGCAGGCAGTCTGAATGCTTAGACTCGGCCCTTTTAGATGCAAACGAAAAGAGACTTGCGTAGTGAGATAGTCGCGGTCGTTGGCGATAATAACTTGCGACGCTCCCAGTGAATCCAGCAACCTGCGATTGGGGTAGAGATTGTGCAGGAAGTAAGTATTCAAGCTCTCACCGGCAAAGACGCCGATGCGACCGCGATAAGACTCCGAGTTATAACCGGCATTCTCCAGCGCTGCCCACGACTCTTCGAGAAAGATGCGATGCTGCGGATCGAGCGTCTCCGCTTCGCGCGGCGTGAAGCCGAAGAACGAGGCATCGAACAGCTCGACGCCATCAAGAACACCAATCAGCTCAGCGCCTTCGCACAGGCGATCCCAAAACTCAGCGACAGTCCGCGCCCCTGGGAAACGTCCCGCCAGACCAACCACCGCGACGTCATACTCGAATTGATCCGTTTCAATCATTTATTTTATCCGTGTAATCCGTGGCAAAATTTCTTCTCGGATTGACTTGAAGAAGTCCGTCCACAACGTCCACATCTCTTCAGCACTGGTCACCACGCGTTGTTGCGCGTCATGGTCCAACGACTGATCTAATGTTTGGCTCGAACTCTCGACGTGACCCGGTTCCTGCTGAACGTGAATGTCGACCCAAGGCAGCGTACGCAAGCCGGTACACCGCTTCATCAACGCACCGATCGTCGCCACCATCTGGAGATCGACAACCTCCGTACCGTATAGAAAACCGAGACCGGACAGGTACTCGCTCGACGCCTTTTCGTATCCGTCAACCAGCTTGCGCGTCGCGGCGAGTGGTGGGCTTTCTGTAAACTGCGCCTTTTCGAATCCACCTTCCGTCATCGTCTCGACGTAGATCTTTTCGTGCGCACGACCAGGATCGCCCTCTCCGAGTTCTTCCCAGAGAATGCGAGAGATATAGGTCTGCGATTCAATGTTTGGCGTAACTGAAATCAATCTCGAGAGGAATACGGGGAAATAGTGCAGCGGATGAAACCACTGGCCTAAAATCACAACCGCGTGCTCTCGGGGCAGCGTACCGCAGTCGTCCTTCAGCTCTTTGAGACAAGTTATCAATTCATCCCGCACCTTGTTTGCCGGCAGAGTGTCGATTGTGCTTTTGGAGAACGCAGGGGTGGCCATAATACCGTTACCTTTCTTAATAAAACTTCACTACTGATTCCGCGCAGTACCCGCCTTTGACCGCGCACTGAGGGCAGCCCGTCGCTCGCCGGCGCGCCGGCGATTGAGTGATGCCTCTTCTTTGTTAGGGGAGTTGCCGCTGAGATGTTGGGCCAGTGCGCGCACCGTCGGAAACTTGAACATGTCAGCAACCGGCACTTCGCGTTCGAGTCGTTGTTGCAACGTCTCGTGTACGAGCACGAGCATCAACGAATGACCGCCAAGCTCGAAGAAAATATCGTTGACACCGACTGTGTCTAACTGAAGAAACTCTCGCCAGACGGCAGCGATTGTTTGCTCCAGCGGTGTCTGTGGAGCCGCGTAGGAGGCACGCAGCGCCGGTCGTGCCGCGCCGGGCGCCGGCAAGGCGTTACGATTCACTTTGCCATTCGTACCCAGGGGCATTGCGTCGAGCAACACGAACTGCGACGGCAGCATGTATTCGGGCAACCTCTCCCGCAGAAACTCGCGCAGATCGTCTGTCGTGACTGGTTCAACCGCGGTGAAATAAGCGACGATACGGCTTTCATGCTTGACTACCACCGTCTCGCCCACTAACGGATGTTCGCTCAGCGCCGCTTCAATCTCATTCAACTCGATGCGATAACCGCGTATCTTGATCTGCTGATCGCGCCGCCCGAGAAACTCCAGCTTGCCGTCCGGCAGATAACGCGCGAGATCTCCAGTGGCATACAAGCGCGCCCCCGGTTCGGTGCTGTACGGATGAGGCACAAACCGTTCGGCCGTTTGCGCCGCGTTGTTGCGGTATCCACGCGCCACGCCTTCGCCACCAATGTACAGCTGGCCAGCCACGCCGACCGGTACCGGTTGGAACTGATCGTCGAGCACGTACGTTTGCGCGTTCGGCACTGGACGTCCGATGGGTACGGTCGTTGCGCGATCCTGCGGCGCACACTTGTGAGCTGTGGTCCATACCGTGGCTTCAGTTGGTCCATATTCATTGAACAACGACGCCTGCGGCAGCATTTCGAAATGCTGCTTCGGCAACTCAGGCGGGCAAGGCTCGCCGGCCACAATCACAAAGCGCAGGCTGTCGAGTTGCATAGCCGTGGCCTGTCGCAATAGCAGCGAATGGACCATTGGCAGGCATAGGATGTGAGAAACCTGTTCTGCTTCGATCAATGCGGCGAGGGCCTTCGGGTCTCGCTCAAAATCTTTCGGCGGCAACACCAGCTTTCCGCCCTGGCACAACGTCCAGAAGATCCCGGCCACGGAGCTATCGAAGAAAAATGGCGAGACCAGCATGAAGCTGCGCACCGGCTCGTCGTAGTAAACGAAACGCGCGCTGGTTGAATGGACCAGGTTGCGATGCGTGACCTCGACACCCTTGGGCCGGCCCGTTGAGCCTGAGGTGTAGATTACGTAGGCAAGATTGTCTGCGCTGCTATTGATTTCAGGATTTTGGCGACTCTCCGAATCAGGTACTTCCGATTTGGTGAGGAGCAATTCGATTCCGGCGTCCTGCAACATCATCTCGAACCGTTCCGGCGGCGTGTCGGGCGACAGCGGAACATAAGCGGCGCCGGCTTTCAGTATGGCGAGCACTCCGGCGATCATTTCGGGCGATCGTTCGAGTGCAATACCGATCGGTTTTTCCGGCCCTGCGCCCAGACTGCGCAAATGATGAGCCCATTGGTTCGCGCGTTCATTCAACTCGCGATACGAAAGGCGCTCATCGCCGTGTGCGACAGCGATTGCGTCAGGCGTGCGCTCTGCTTGTCGTGCAAAAAGTTCGTGAATGCAAAGCGTGTTCGGGAAATCAGCCTGCGTGCGATTCCAGTCAAACAACAACTGCCGGCGCTCTTCATCTCGCAGAAAGTTGATCGTGGAGACTGGCTGCTGTGGATCTGTCGCAACTTCTACGAGAAGATTGACGAAGTGTTGGGCCAGGCGGGTAATCGTCGTGGCGTCAAACAGGTCAGCGTCGTACGTCAGGCGGCAATCAAGTTCACCGCTTGTCTCTGAAACCTCGAGCGCAAGATCGAAACGCGCAGCAGGGTTCTCGATCTCCAGTACAGTTATTTTCAAATCGGTGAGTGCGAGGTCGTACGCTGGCGTGTTTTGCAAAGCGAAGAGCACCTGGAACAACGGTGCCTGATTCATCTCGCGCTCCGGTCGTGACTCTTCCACTACCCGCTCGAATGGCACTTCCTGGTGCGCGTATGCCTCCAGGCACACTTCCCGAATCCGCTTCAGCACCGCTACAAAACTCTGCTCGCCACTGAGCTCGGTCCGCAGCACCAGTGTGTTCACAAAGAAACCGATCAACGGCTCCAACTCGCGACTCACACGTCCGGCCACCGGCGTCCCCACCACTACGTCGCGCTCGCCACTCAACCGCGCTAGCAACACCTTCCACACCGCCAGCAACGTCATATACAACGTTGCTCCTTCACGACGTCCTAACTCCCGCAACCGAGCGGTCAGTTCACTGCTGACTCGCAGCGTCTCGAGCGCACCGCGCCGTCGCGCTTCTCCCACCCGTGCTTGCGCCAGCGGCAACTTCATGACCTGCCGCTCACCACTCAACTGTTCACGCCAGTACGCCAACTGCTCTTCCAGTCGCTCGCCCTGCAACCAGTCACGCTGCCACAAAGCATAATCCGCGTAAGTGATTGCCAGTTCTGGCAGCCTGTTTTCAAAGTGGGGCGGCCACAGAGGGCCGCCCCTACAGTTGTGGTAGGCGGCATAAAGTTCTCCCAGCTCCTGCACCAACAGCGTCACCGACCAGCCATCAGCCACGATGTGGTGCAAGGTCACGAGTAACAAGTGACACTCGGCAGACAACCGCACGAGCGTCGTTCGCAACAATGGACCACGCGCCAGGTCAAACGGCCTTTGCGCTTCTTCGCGCACCAGCCGCCGCGCTTCATTTTCACCGTCGGATAAATGCGAGAGATCTATTAATGGCAGCGCTGCCGGGGCAGGTGGGCCAATGATCTGGGTGGGCTCACCGGCGACGATGGCGAACGTCGTGCGCAGCACCTCATGCCGGCGAATTAACTCGTCAAAACTACACTGCAATGCCGCGACATCGAGCGGCCCGTCCAACCGCAGCGCTGACGGCAGATTATAGTTTCCTCTGTGCGGCTCCAGCTTGTCGACAATCCAAAGCCGTTGTTGCGCGAATGAAAGGGGCGCAGTTGATCCATCGCCGCGCCTGCGCACCGGTGGCAGTGGCTCGCGCCCGGCACGCATTTCCGCTTCCACGACCTGGGCTAGGCGGGCAGGCATTGGATGCTCGAATAATGACCGCAGGGCGACATCGACGCGAAACGACTGCCGCACGCGAGATATCAATTGCGTCGCCAGCAACGAATGACCGCCCAGCTCGAAGAAATCATCCTCCGCACCCACTCTCTCCCTACCGAGCACTTGCTCCCATATCCCACACAGCACTTCCTCAACCGGCGTGCGCGGAACCTGGAAGTCGCCTTCATGTGCCGCCTTGTCCGGCGGTGGCAAAGCGCGCCGATCCACTTTCCCGTTCGGCAAGAGCGGCAACTGCTCCATGCGCACAAACACCGCTGGCACCATGTATTCGGGAAGATGCTCGCGTAGAAATCCTTTAAGTTCTCCAACCGAACTACTGCCGACTACGTATGCAGCCAACATCTTCCGCCCGTCTTCCCGATCCCAATCCGTCACTACTGCTTGCCGCACGTCACGATGAAGCTTCAACGTAGCTTCGATCTCACCCACCTCAACACGGAAACCGCGCACCTTCACTTGTCGATCGCTGCGACCGGCATACTCCAGTCGCCGCTCGTCGAAGCGCCGTACAAGGTCACCTGTCTTGTATAGACGCTGCCCCCCTTCACTGCTGAAAGGATTCGGTATGAACCTTTCCGCCGTCTGATCCGGACGGTTGAAATATCCGCGCGCCAGGCCCTCACCGCCGATGTACAACTCGCCGACAACACCGGGCGGCACGGGACGATAATGTTCGTCGAGCACATAGACCTGAACGTTTGCAATTGGACCACCGATAGGCGGCAACCTCGGCCATTCGCGCGCTGCTCCCTGCAATCTCCACATCGTGGCCAGATGCGTTTCCGTCGGTCCGTAATGATTATCCAGGTGACAATCATCGAGTTTCGCGAACAGACGCTCGATCGACGGAGTGATCTTCAACTGCTCGCCCGCCGTGATGACCTCGCGCAGATCGTGCGGCACAATCCCTTCCGCTTCACTTGCCTCAGCCAGATGCTGCAAAGCAACAAAAGGTAGAAACAACCTCTCGACTCGCTGCTCGACCACCACGCGCAACAAAGCGCCGGCGTCGCGACGCGTTTGCTCATCGACGAGGACGAGCGTCGCGCCTGCGCACCAGGTGGTAAACATCTCCTGTACCGAAACGTCGAAATTGAGTGAAGCGAATTGCAGTGTTCGTAGCTTTGCGTTAGTGCTGCTTAATTGAAATGCAACCAGGTTAGAGATGGCGCGATGAGACATCATCACGGCTTTAGGCCGGCCGGTAGATCCGGAAGTGTAGATGACATACGCGAGGTTCTCGGCGGTCGCGCTATTCGCTGGATTGCCGTCGCTTTCGCTCGCGATCAACTCCGCGCCGGTGTCGAGACAGATCACGCGCGGGCACTGCACCGGCAATCGCTCAACCCAATATTGCTCAGTCAGCACTGCCGACACGTGCGCATCGTCGAGCATGAACGAAAGACGCTCGTGTGGGTATTCAGGATCGAGTGGAAGATAAGCAGCGCCGGATTTTAATATTGCCAAGACTGCGATCGCCATCCTGGTTGAACGTCCAGTCGCAACCGCGACCACCGATTCCGTTCCGATACCGTGACGCCTGAGAAAATGCGCCAGTCGATTCGCAGCCTGGTCCAACTCACGATAGGTCAGGCGCTCGTCGCCGTGGATGAGTGCTACCTCGTCCGGCGTTCGCGTTGCCTGCTCGTAAAAAAGATCGTGGATACAACTCGTGCGCGGAAAATCGGCAGCCGTCTGATTCCATTCAACAACGAGTTGTTGTTCCTCTCCCGCCATAAGCAGCGGTAACTCTGAAATCCGTTGCTCCGGATCCAGAACAATAGCTGCAAGCATAGTTTCGAAATGCACCAGCATGCGCCTGATCGTCTGCGCCTCGAACAGGTCTGTGCTGTACTCGAAGATTCCAGTTAACCTCCCATCCGGTTCCTCCTCGAGCGATAACATCAGGTCGAACTTTGCAGTGCCTGTACCTATCTCCAACTGCTCGACCTTCAAGCCTGGTAACGCCAGATTTGTACGCGGCGTGTTTTGAAAGACGAAAAGCACGTTGAAAAATGGTGTGTGTCCTGTATCGCGTGCCGGCTGGAACCGTTCCACCAGCATCTCGAACGGCACGTCCTGATGTGCGTATGCTCCGAGCGCGACTTCGCGCACACGCCCGAGGAGTTCGCGAAACGTGGGATCGCCCGTGAGGTTAGTGCGCATCACGAGGGTGTTGACGAAGAAACCGATCAGGTCTTCGATCTCGCGCCGGCGCCGGTTCGCCAGGGGCACGCCAACCGCAATGTCGTGCTGTGCTGCATAGCGTGAGAGTAACGTCTGAAACGCCGCGAGCAACGTCATGAACAACGTTGCGCCTTCGCCCCGGCTCAGCTTTTTTAATCCCCTGGTCAGATCTTCGTTGAACTCAACAGGTACGAAAGCTCCGCGCAGACTCCGCACTTTTGGTCGCGGATGGTCCAACGGTAATTCGAGTACCGGAGACAAACCCTCGAACTGCTTGCTCCAGTAGTCAAACTGCGCCTCAAGCGTCTCTCCGCGCAGCCATTCGCGCTGCCAGACGGCATAGTCGGCGTATTGCAAAGGAAGCGCTGCGGGAGCGTCCGCCTCTCTTCCAGTGAAAGCGGCGTAGAGTTTCGTGGCTTCGCGCGCGAGCACGCCAACGGACCAACCGTCGCTGATGATGTGGTGCATCGTGAACAACAGCAGGTGCTCTTCTTGATGCAGCTGCAACAACGTCGCGCGCAGCAGTGGTCCATGCGACAAGTCGAAGGAACGCTTAGCCTCGGCGTCGATCAACGTCCTGGTTTCACGTTCGCGATCGACTTCGTCCAGCGCCGACAAATCGATCAACGGAATATTCACGGGGTACGGCGCGGAAATGATCTGCACCGGATTTCCCTCTACAGACTGGAAGGTCGTGCGCAACGCCTCGTGCCGGCGTACGATCTCGCTCAAAGCTCGCTCCAGTGCCGTAATATCGAGTTGGCCCAGCAAACGCAGGGCACCGGGCGTGTTGTACAAAGGATTGGCCGGCTCGAGCTGATCGAGGAACCAAAGTCTCTGCTGGGCGAACGAAGGGGGCAAGGGCAACAGCCGCTCGCGCGAGAGGGGCTGTAGCGGTGGCTCAACGCGTTCGCCGCCAGGTCGCAGGTGATGCTCTATGAACTGCGCTAATTCCGAGAGTACGGGTGTTTGGAAGAACCGTGTAAGCGGCAACTCAACCGACAAGGCTTCTTTTAAACGCGACACGACTTGCGTCGCGAGCAGCGAATGTCCACCGAGATCGAAGAAGTGGTCATCCGCGCTTATCCGATCTCGACCGAGCACTTCCTCCCAAATGCCGCACAACGTTTCCTCAATGAGGGTGCGCGGCGGTCTATATTCGCCGTGCTGAGCTCGTTCAAATTTGTCCGGCGCTGGTAGTGCGCGGCGATCCACTTTTCCACTCGGCAATAGCGGCAACTGCTCCATGCGCACGAACACACTCGGGACCATGTGGCCCGGCAACCGCTCCTTTAAATAACTGCGAAGCTCGCGTGGCAGGCTCTCACGTTCAGCGGTCACGACGTACGCCACAAGGTGCCGTTCGCCCGAAATATCGTCGTGTCCTGTCACCGCAGCCGCGACCACGTCCGCATGAGCGCACAACACCGCCTCGACTTCACCTAACTCGACGCGCGAACCACGCACCTTTACCTGACCGTCGACACGGCCGAGAAATTCGAGTTCTCCTTCCGGCAGTCGACGTGCGAGATCGCCGGTGCGGTACATCCGCGTGCCGGGCTCGTCGCGGAACGGATTGGGAGTAAACCGTTCGGCCGTCAGACCGGCCTGTCCTTCGTAACCGCGCGCCAGTCCCGCACCATCCAGGTACAACTCTCCTGCTACGCCAAGGGGAACAGGCTTTAACCAATGGTCCAGAACATACGCGCCGGCGTTTGCAACCGGTCTCCCGATCGGCAC
>Ga0070689_100000241_pt1 | contig 32082 bp, 29 predicted proteins | sample KBSS23HmetaG_FD_64669 | JGI IMG/M metagenome (GOLD analysis project Ga0070689, IMG submission 64669) | Switchgrass rhizosphere microbial communities from Kellogg Biological Station, Michigan, USA - KBS S2-3H metaG | ecosystem: Host-associated > Plants > Roots > Rhizosphere ...
AATCTGTGGATGAAGAACCTCAATTTCGGTACCATGCGCACTAAATGAAAACAATTCTGTTTCTCTTGTTACTCGCGGTAACAATCGCAGGCCAGACGAAAACTCCCGCAATCGCGTTCGTCGACGTCAATGTCATTCCGATGGACAAAGAGCGCGTGCTGCGAAAACAGACGGTGATTGTTCGCGACGGGCTGATCGCTGAAATCGGCGACACCAAACGAATCAAGATTCCGAAGGACGCGCAAAGGATCGACGGTCGCGGACGGTTTCTGATTCCCGGCCTGTCAGACATGCACGTTCATCTCTTCACAGACGATGAATTTCCGGATGCGCTCGCGGAAGATGAGTTCAAGATAATGCTTGCGCACGGCGTGACTACCATTCGCCTGATGACGGGCACTCCCGAGCAGTTGGTGTTGCGGCGCAAAAGTGCGGGCCAGGAGATTCTTGCTCCTACGATCTACGCCGCGAGCCCTCAATTCACCGGGCGCAAATCAACCAATGCTCACGTAGTAACGACAGAGATCGAAGCGCGTGACGCCGTTCGTAAATCGAAGCAAGACGGGTATGACTTCATCAAAGTAACGACCTTTCTCAAGCCTGAGGTTTACGAAGCGATCGTCGATGAGGCGAACAAGCAGAACATCCGTGTGGTGGGTCATGCTGACAGCAGGTCTGTCGGCTTGATGCGCGCACTCAAAGCTCGACAACAGATCGAGCACCTCGACTCTTATCTCGAGGCGCTGTTGCCGGAGACCGCGCCGGTGAAAGGCTCGGTTTCCGATATCTATCTCTACAATCCGAAGAACTGGGAGAGTATCGATTATCTCGACGAATCGAAAATTCCTGAGCTAGCGCGCTTAACGGTCGCAGCCAATCCATACGTAACACCTACGTTGCATCTTTTCAAATTCACCTTCGGCAAAGGTAGGACTGAGGAATCGTTCAAGGCCCAACCCGACCTTCGCTTTTACCCGCAAAAGATCGTCGACCTTTGGATGGAAGTCAGCAAGAAATATCTGGCGACTGCCGCGCCGATCGAGAAGCGCGAAAAATACATCGCCATCAGAAACAAGATCGTAAAAGCGATTTACGATGCGGGCGGGCGTTTGATGGCCGGCTCAGACACGCCTGAGTGGTTGCTTTTGTACGGACATACATTGCATCTCGAGCTGGTGGATCTGCGTGACGCAGGTTTATCTAACTACGCCGCGCTTGAAGCAGCTACGCGAAATCCTGCGTTGTTCTTCGGTACGGCAAACAGTACCGGAACGATCGAGAAGGGCAAGCGCGCGGACCTGGTCCTGCTTGAGGCGAATCCTTTGGACGACATCTCCAACACGCAGAAGCGCGCAGGTGTGATGTTAAAGGGCAAATACTACACGCAAGCAGAGATGAATCAGTGGCTCGACCAGATCGCTCCGCGATTTCAGCACGCGCTTGATGAACAGAAGGAGAAACAGTGAACACGTTCCGTAATTACATCAATGGTGAATTTGTAGACAGCAAGTCAGGTCGAACTTTCGCGAACATCAATCCGGCGAATATCGACGAGGTAGTCGGGAATTTTCAGGCGTCGAACGAAGCGGATGTTGAGGAGGCGTGCGCGGCGGCGGTTGCAGCGCAGGAAGAGTGGGCCGCGATGCCCGCGACGAAGCGAGGGGAATATCTTTTCAAAGCGGCTGATTTGTTAACAGAGAAACTAACGCAACTCGGCGAAGAAATGACTCGCGAAGAAGGCAAGACACTGCCTGAAGCCACCGGCGAAGTTACACGCGCGATCAATATCTTTCGCTATTTCGGCGGCGAGGGCGCAAGACAGTTCACTTACAACGTCCCGTCAGAACGTCCGCAAGTGCTTTGCTACACGATCAGAAAACCGCTCGGCACGGTGGCGCTGATCACGCCGTGGAATTTTCCGTCCGCGATTCCGGCGTGGAAGATCGCGCCTGCTTTAATCGCCGGAAACACAGTCGTGATCAAACCTGCATCGCTCGCGCCACTCAGCTCGTTCCGTCTCGTCGAAGCACTGCACGAAGCGAAGATACCAAAGGGCGTTATCAACTACGTTACCGGAAGCGGCGGCTCGGTCGGCGATGCTTTAACCGGTCATCCATCGATCAGAGGCATTTCTTTCACCGGTTCGACTTCAGTTGGCGATGGGTTGTATCGGAAAGTTTCCGATCGAAAACTGCGAGTGCAACTGGAGATGGGTGGCAAGAACCCTACCATCGTTTTGCGAGATTCAGATCTGAACTACGCCGCCGACATTCTCGTTAACGGCGCTTTCTTTTCGACGGGACAGAAGTGTACCGCGTGTAGCCGGGCAATAATTGAGCGTCCGATCTACGAGCAGCTAGTCCAACTCCTGCTCGAGAAAACACGCGCGTTGAAGATCGGTAATGGGCTGAATCCCGGCGTCCAGATTGGTCCGGCCGTCGATTCTCATCAACTCGAAACAGATCTCGAGTACATCAGGATTGCTAAAGGAGAAGGCGCGGAGTTGTTGTGCGGTGGAAATCGTTTGTCGGGTGGTGAATACGACAAGGGCTACTTTATCGAGCCGGCGATTTTTACCGGCGTGACACCAAACATGCGTATCGCGCAGGAAGAAGTTTTTGGACCTGTCCTGGCGCTGATGGTTGCGGAAGATTTTGAGAACGCGATGGAGATTGCGAATGGGGTCCGGTTTGGACTGTCAGCGTCGATCGTTTCACGCGACCTTACGCGGGTGCATCAGTTCATCGACAAGATCGAAGCCGGGTTGATCACGGTGAACCTTCCCACCGCGGGCGTGGAGTATCAACTGCCATTCGGCGGCACTAAGGAATCAAGCTACGGCATGCGCGAACAAGGACCACAGGCGATCGACTTTTATTCGGAGACACGCACCGTCTATCTTCGCTATGCACAATAACTTTTATCCACAGATTACACAGATGCTTTAAAGAAATCTGCGTAATCTGTGGATAAGTCTACTTAACGTATTCCCAGTGCCAGGGCTCGTAGAAGTAAGGGCGGAAGCCGAAGCGCTCCGCGTTGTGCACGAGCCACTTGTAAGCAGGAGTGTTGACCTGGATCGCGCGATTCGAATCCTTCGTGTCGACCGGACTGCCACCAACATAAACATCAAGCGCGCGGCCGGTAAAGTGCGGGCTGTTGACCGCGAGCCCTGCGCGACCGGAGTTCGGAGAATTCGCCCGTAACTGGTCCTGGTATTCGCGCGAACGATAAGAAGAAACAATCTTCAAATACTTCGACGTGGGCGCGAGCTTGAGATCCGCGGCAGCAGCGGCAATCATCTGTTTGTAGGCTTCGTAAGCATTGCGCTCGACGAGGCGAAGCTCGGCTGCTCGTCCCGGATCGTAGAAGTCAGACGGCGACGCTGTTACGAGTTGATCTGGCTGAGCGGGCGTTCGGGTTTTAAGTCGAGCACTCTGCCACTGCGACACGAGTGCCATCAGTGCGTCTTCATCTAGCACGCCATCCGCAAGCAAGCCTCTCTTTTTTTTCCACGCGGCGACTTCTTCCGCAAAGTCAGCGGTTACCGGATCGTCATTAGTGTCGAGAGTCTTGCTGATGAGCAGATCGTAAAGATACCAGCCACGCTGCTCTTTGCCACCGAAGGTCCAACTCAGTTCGTTCCTGATAACAGCATTTTGACCGGCCGCCGCAGTAAAAGCGGACGCTTTCGTTGCGCTGGATTCTGTGACGCGAACCGCAGGTTTTACAGACGCATTCCGATTCGAACGCGATGACTGCCCGCGACTACTACGTGCCGCAAAAGCCACCACACCCAGGGCAACTGCGAGCACACAAACAATTACAACGACGTGAAATTTATTCTTCATAACAGCTTCTTTGCGTGAGGTATTTTGCCGGGTCCTATGATAGATGCGCAAAGGCGATTCACGGTTCGATGATTATTTGTAGGGGCGGCCCTCCGTGGCCGCCCCAGCATTCGCATTCAACACTGGGGGGCGGCCACGGAGGGCCGCCCCTACAGTTGTACTAACGGTGCCTTTTCTGCCGGCGAGTTTTTGTTGATTTGACCTTTGTCTTTTTTACAGGCGCTGGCTCCGCTGACTTGTGATGTGCCTCTTCTTCGACAGGCGGCGCACCGGCTTTCTCGAGCGCTGCCGCGATCAGATCGTCAGCCGGCCGGCTGCCGTTAAGAAACGCGAACACATGAAAGTTTGCGTTGCGCTCGCGTATCACCTCGATCCGTCCCTGATTTTTTATGCGCGCCAGCTCACCCATGACAAAGTTCTGCTCGGCGACACTCATATAACGATAGTCGATATCGAAGGCGAGACCGGTCGAGTGTGGCGGCGAATCGATCGTCACGGCATTGCGGTTGAATCTCCGGAGCCTGTGTTGATATTGCTCTGGTCTGACAAGCGAACTCACCGGCAACGGACGATCAAACTGGCGCTGATACGCCGCCGCGACTTCCTCCATGATTTTCAACGCCTGAGGTCGCACGGCGCTCAGCATGTTCATCTTCAGCGCCAGGCGATCCGAAGGGTTGTCAAGGTTGTAGGATCGACCGTTGAAGCTCTTCGCCAGGGTTTGTAGCGATTCGTATTCGCGTGACAATTGCGGGCGTGGCTGGGGTTTTTCGTCTGATTCGTCAAGCTGAGATTTGTCTTCTTCGTAAACGCTGAACTCGCTGTCGTCCGCTCTCTGACCGATGCCGAGCAAGACATAAGTATCGGTGACTGACGGCACCGGGACGATCTCGCCACGCTCGATCAACATTGCGAGATCGATATAGTCCTGGCAGGTATGAATCTTGTACTTCTCGATCTCCGCGACTTGTGCAGCGAGAAACCAGTAGCGCTCTTCGTAATGTTTGAGTTCCGGCGGAACCTCCAGCGCCCCCGCCCCTTCCCCGCCTCGATCGGCTTTAACCTTCTCGACCGCTCGATACCACGCACCGGCATCTGTCGAGTTGTTTATGTTTGCGGGACTATTTTGAGACTGCGCAAGACGCCGTTTGGCTTTTAAATGGAAGAACGCCCACACTCCGCCGCACGTGAGGGCAATTACCACAAATACAAGAACGATTCTCCTGCCCATTGAATAGTCAATATAAAACAGGTCGGCAGTGTTTCGCACTTGGAGGTCGTGTTTTTGAAAGACTGGACATTAGCTCCTTGGTCACTTCGTAATACTTCCGCTTGAGCCGCGGATGGTACGGATTTAAAACCGGATCCGTGGCTTTATCCGTGTGATCCGTGGCTTAACCGAGGGTATAGATTGTTGTGTCCGGGTGATAGATGCGCCAGTCGAACCAGTAGTCTTCGAGAACGAATACCTTCTTTAGTTCGCGGCCGCGCAATGGTCCCCCAGTCGCCTTTCCTTCGAAGTTCCAGGTGCTGCCGGTTTCGGCGTCGATTAGTTGAAGCTCATTGTTCTCCGTCTTTTGAAAGAACTCCAGACGGCGACCCTCGAAGGTGCGCTCGAAGGCGCGAACGGAGCGCTTGTCGTCGCCGAGCACGATCACGATCGGAACTGAGCCCAGTGTATCGATGATCGGACTCTGCTTTTGTAATGCTGTTAGAGGATAGGCCACTGACTTACCAGCGACGCTAACACCAATCACAAGCGTGCGTGGCGCGAGTCGCTGATCGACGTCCGTACCTTCGACGACACGCATCGCTCCCACGCTCGTTTCCCAATTCGGCTTTGCATACTGGTTACTGGCGAGAATTCTTTCGTCAGGCTTGAGCACCCGGCCCTGCGGCTGTTCGCGTTTCCAGATCGAGAACGAAATCTCGTCGTGAAAAACTCCTTTGAGCTGCTTCCCTTTTAACGGGCCCTGAATCGCCTTCCCGCTGACCTGTTGCCACCACGTTCCCGTCTCATCATCACGCATGATGAAGTTCTGATTGTTGATGCCTGCAAGCCGGAAGTGCAGCACTCGTCCATCGACTGTCGTTTCCCACACCAGACCGGTGTGACAGAGCGTTCAATACGTGGCCACGATCGGCGTGCCGCCAACCGTGTCTCCCACGAGATGATGATAGGCCATCAGCCTGATCGGATATGCCACCGATTCTCCGCCAATCGTGACGGACAACACGCGATCGTCGTCGTTGATAAAGCTGACATCGGTTGCCTTGGCATAAGCAGCATTCGGCAGCGGATTGAACATCCACTCGAAGTGGTTCTGACGAGCGAGCCACGTAGCTGCAAACGCCGGCAACAGGAGCAGCACCAACAACGCGCGACTCCACCAGCGACCACCAAGCCACAACCTGATCGCCAACAGGACCATGAGCGCCGATGCGAATAACGTCAGCCATGGCGACCAGCGGCGCATGAGATACGAGATCTCCACGATGCGCGGCGTCTGTGCCTTGAACGGCATGATCAGAAAGACCGGCGTCAACACGATCGCCAGCACCACGACGACCAAAACAAGGAGCCCCAGCCACGCAAGTTTGCGTCGAGACCGAACGTTAGCCATAGTTTCAGAAGATTATAAACCCCTGGATGAGTTTAGCGGCACCGCGGATGTATTCTACGCCAAAAAAGCGCTGGAGGCGTCGTTTATTGCGGCACGGCTTCTTCGCCGAAACGTTTGGCCAGCGAGGTGAGATAGGAATCTATGGTTGCTGTCTGCCCAAAGACGTAACGCGACATGAAACGGAAGATCACGTTCGACACCTCACCATCTTCTCGAATCGTCACGCGCGTGCCGCCGTTCTCCGGGGCGAAGAAGTAGGTCCACTGGCCCGAGTAACCGAGATCCGTGTCACGGATCCTCGTCACCATCCGCTGGGCCGGAACGTCTTCAACCAGCTCGTAGTTGACAGTTCCATTCTTTCCGACTTCACGAAAGTAAACCGGTCTACCCGGCAGCGCTTCGACTTCCATCTGCTTCACGTCGGAGCGCCACTTCGGCGCCGAGCCAAAGTCTCGCACAACGGCGTAAACTTCCTGCGGCGACTTCCGCAAGTGAATTGAGCGCGACGCAACATGCGACTTCGGTAATCGCGAACCGATCAGCGCGACGATCCCGGCCAGCAGGATCAATCCACCGATAACACCTACGACGATATAGATCAGAAGTCTCATGGTCTTCCTTTCTCATTAAGTTTTAAGCCGCAAAAGGCACAAAAGTCACAAATAAACATACGAAGTTCGGGCAAGCGGGGGCAAGCCCCTCTTCCTGACTTGTTCTTTTTTTAGGCGCCTTAGGGAATTAACAAGTCAGGAAGAGGGGCTTGCCCCCGCAGCCTCTTGGGCTACTCGTAGCGGAGCGCGATCATCGGGTCGACGCGCGTCGCTCTACGGGCCGGGATGTAGGAGGCCAGCATGGCGATGAGCAGGAGTAATAAGGCTATGCCGACCATCGTTAACGGATCGTTGGGGCTTATCTCGAAGAGCATCGAGCGCATGGTTCGCGTGAGCAACAACGATCCGGCTAAACCTACGACAAGGCCAATGGCGACGGTGATTAACCCTTGACCCAAGACCATCTTCAGGATTCCGCCCGGCGTGGCGCCGAGGGCGACGCGCACTCCGATTTCTCTCGTTCGCTGTGCCACCGAATAAGCCAGCACACCGAAAACTCCCACCATCGCCAGCACCAACGCAGCCAGCGCAAACACACCTACCAGCGTCAGGTTGAAGCGTCGATTGTTAAGCGACTCGGAGAATACTTGTGTAAAGGTAGTCAACCTGGCCGGCACAGTGGGATCGAGTTGAGTCAACACTCTGCGCACGGAAGAAGTGACTGCCGCGGGATCAGAACTGGTCCGCAGCACGACGTCGAACTGGTCAGTGCGTCGCGGTCTTTGCCGGTAGTTCACGTAGATCGTCGGTCGCGGTGCTGTTTCGAGACTGTGCTTACGTACATCTCCAACGACGCCGACAATGGTTAGCAAACGCATGTCGCCATCCATGTTCCCAAACTCGACAGTCTGTCCAATCGGATCCTGTCCGGGCCATTTCTGTCGCGCGACGCCTTCGCTAATCACTGCCGCATGAGGAGCGGTTGGACCATCGGAGTCGGTGAACAAACGTCCCCTCAGAAGCGGAATCCGCAGCGTCTCGAAATATCCGTCACTGGCAACTACGTAATCGGCATTGCCGGCCAGTGCTTTGTTGCTGAACAGATCTTCCGCGAACTTCGTGAGGTCAGCCAGGAAAGCCGGGTCGGCCTTATCGATAGAAAGCCGTGCGCTGCGCTCGATCAACTCTCGTTGTCTCGGCGAGAGCTGTTGTGGATTGAGTACTACAAACGTTCCATCGGGCGAATCAGGATCTTTCAGCGGCAGCACATTTGTTCCGCCAACTGCCTCGACACCCGGCAACGCTCGTATGCCCGCGATCAGCTGTTCGAGAAACTGTGCGCGACGGTTTTCAGTTCCCTCTTCGATGTCCGGCAACTTGAGATCGAGTGTCACGATGTGCTCGGTCTCGAATCCCGGATCGACGGAGAGCACGCGCAACATGCTGCGTCCCAGGAGACCGGCGCCGGTGAGCAAAGTGAGCGTGATTGCCACCTGCCCCGCTACAATCAACCGGCCGACGTGCCGGCTGCGAGCCCCCGTTCCCTGTCGCCGCCCTGCTTCGGCCAACGCAGATCGCACTTGTCCTGACGTCGCGCGCCACGCCGTGATTACACCCAAGCCGGCAGCCACGAAGAACGAAAGAGCGAGAGCAAACGCGAGCACAAACAGATTTACTGAAACTTCGTCGAGACGAGGAATGTCCGTAGGCGCCACCGCGAGTAGCGCGCGCACGCCGAAGTAAGCAGCTATCACTCCCAAAACGCCGCCGGCACCACAAAGTATGAGAGCCTCCGCGAGAAACTGTCGCAACAAACGCCAGCGCGATGCGCCGAGTGCGACTCGCACCGCCAGCTCATCGCCACGCGCCGACGCCTGGGCCAACGAAAGATTCATCACATTCGCACACGCCACTAACAACAACAGTCCGGCCACGCCCAACAACACCAACAACGCCGGCTGCACGTCTCTGGTTAGCGCGTCTTTCAGTGGCACCAGGACCACATCAGTCCTCTGTTTCTCATCGAAACGATTGTCCTGCGAGATTCTGCGCGCCACCGCGGAAGCGTCAGCGCGCGCCTGTTCGAGAGAAACTCCATCGCGAATGCGCGCCACAGCCTGCCAGTTGTGCGCGGTACGACTCGGCAGTCGCACATCAAGCTCGCGCGGCATCCACACCTGGCTGTCTTCCGGAAAGTGAAATCCCGCCGGCAGCACGCCGACGATCACCACAGGATTGTTTGAAACGGTTAACTTGACTGACGCAAGGTCACGAGTTTCGTGCAAGTGACGTTGCCAGAACGAATGACTTACAAGGACCGCCGGCGCGGCGCCGAAACGCTGTTCTTCGGGAGCGAAGAGCCGGCCCAATAACGGCTGCACGCCGATAACAGAAAAGAAATCGGCGGAAACAGAAGCCACCCGCACGCGATCCGGAGCGTTCCCAACAGAAACCGTAGACTCACCCGAACGCATCGCCGCCATGCCTTGCAGCGAATGGACCTGGGCACGCACGTCTTCGAGATTCGGATCGGCAAACTGCATCCGGCGGCCTTTCGCATCCGCCTCCCACACGCGCACGATCTGTTCAGGCTTGGGATAAGGAAGTGGACGCAGAAGGACGCCATTCACCACGCTGAAGATCGCGGTGCTCGCGCCGATGCCGACAGCCAGCGTGATCAAGGAGACGAAAGCATAAACGCGGTTCTTCCACAACACCCGCAATCCGTAGCGAAAGTCTTGCGAAAGATTCATCTCGTGCTCCCGAGATGCAATGCTCGCATAACTTCGGTCGAATGGGTAGCCGCAGATGAACGCGGATGAACGCAGCGCAGATCTGCGTCATCCGCGTTCATCTGCGGCGAAATCCGGATCACCCGATCAAATTGTTTATAATATTCCTCCGCACCGTGCATGACCAGGATCAGGTTCTTGTCTCTGGTCCTTTCCAGAATCAGATTGATCGCAGTGTCTCTGCTCTCCGGATCAAGGTTCGCGAGGGGCTCGTCGATGATGTAGAGATCCGCATCCTTCGAAAGCGCCAGCGAGAGCGCGAGTTTCTGTTGTTGACCGGCAGACAGTTCATCAGCAAACGCTTCCAAAACGGTCTGCTCCCTAAGATTGAACGCCGCCAGTAAGCCTTCATCGCCGACAAGGTCCTTCACTTTTAAAGGTGGGAATGAAATCGGTAACGTCACGGAACTGATTCTCTCCGGCAGCACCATGTCACCTTGCGACGGCGACAGGTAGCCGGAAAGAATGTTCGCGAGCGTCGTCTTGCCTGATCCATTCGGCCCGACAATAACGACCTTTTCTCCCGGCGCGAGCTGCAGTGAAAAATCCTTCAGGATCGGTTTACCATTGTAAGCAAATTCAACATTCTTCACAGCCGGCACGTCGCCTTTACGGTACTTCGCCTCTACGGCCGGCAATAAAAACGATGCGATACGTTCAGTGATAACACCGTAGCTGTGAAACTCAGCCATGCGGTTGAAGAGCTGCATCAGCGTGGTCACTGCACGCCAGAAAGTGTTTACAAAAGCCAGGTACCCTCCGAAGCTGAGCGCGCCTCTCAAAACAAATAAAGCCCCGACGAACATCGAAAGAAAGTCGGACGTAACCATAGTCAGATCGTTGAGCCCTTGAAATACTCGCGTCAGTCGATGCCTGCGATAACTCGTAGCGAGGTACTCGCCCAATCGACTGTCGACCACCGGCGCGGTCAACGAAACGAGATTGAAAGCCTTGACCATGCGAAACGCGCCGAGCGCTTTACTCAGGATCGTTTGCACTCCGCCTTCCTGTTCTCGCTCTTGCGACGTTAACGCCTTGATTCTCTTCCCTAAAAAAACACCTGTGGCGGACGAAATCGGAATGATCGCTACCAGCAGCAGGAATGCCTGCCACGAAAGATAAACCAGCACACACAGCAGCGAAACCAGCAATACAACCTGCTTGACAGATGTCTGGACGAGGGCTAATAGCGGTATCAATCCCTCGCGCAGATCTCCGTAAATCCTGTTGATGAAGTAGCCGTAACCGTTCTGCAGTACCGACGCGTACTCCTTCTCATAGTACGACTCGAGCAGCCGTCGATTCACGATCTTCACGAGCCTGTTTTCGAGTGACTTGCTCCACAGCGCGACGGCAGTAGAGCCGAAGTTCATGACGAGACCAAGACCCAGATAGCTGACTATCAAAAAGACAAATCTGTTAAAGCTGCCGCGAGCGACAACCTCATCAAAAATCGATTTGATCAGGAGCGGATGTACGATGCCTTCCGTCGCGCCCAGCAGCGCAGTGATGAATAAAAGACCGCCACATTCAAATCTGAATCGCCCGAGTAGTTGAAAAAAAGTCTTCAACACATGACCGCTGCTTTTTTCTGTGTTGTGGTCCATGGCATTCTGTGCTCAAGCAGTTACAAGAGACTTCGGCACATATGCCATCAGAGCATCGAAGGTAGAATCGATCGACGGGCTGCCCTCCCAAACGATCTCGCCGGCTAGTGTCCGTCGCGACGAAAATATTCCGAAGCGTGACTCAAGCGATCGCCTTACCGTCTCACGGCTTCGCTGGCTATCAACGAAAGGAACGGAACGATAGAGCCGGTAGCTGTTCTCGAGATACTCAAAGACAGAATCGCTGCTATGGCCCAACAGTTCGGCAGACAAACCCAACTCCCAGTAGGCACACGCCCGCTCAAGCCGGAAGAACGTTGTCGACGCGAGTTGACTAAGCTCCTCATACCAGCGCCGCTGCACTGCACGCGAAGGTGTGATGGTGGTACGGCTGCAAATACGCAGCAACAATATGGCGGTCTTTATCTTTCCCACTTGATCGTTCAATTCACTGCACCATTGGAACGCCTGTTCGGCGGACTCCAGCGCCCTTGAGTTAACACCCAAAGCATGACGTTCGAGCGCCAGCCGGTAAGCTACTTGCCTCAGTACTGGCAACTTGCGGATATGCTGTGCCACTGACGCAAGATGTTCTTCGAGTTTGTTCAGGGTTTCGTGAGCCGAATCTTCGCGACCCCATTCACGATAGATCTCGCTCAAAAGCAGATGCGCGACGATGCGATCGGTGTTAGTCGCCGGCATCAGGCGACAACACTCCTCCAGTGCATCCAGGGCCATGTCGTATTGGCCCATGTGAAGCAAAGCACGGCTGCGTAGCTCCAGAAGGTATTGTTTGAAAAACACGTCCTGGTATTCCGGTAGGCTTTCGTTTCTTTCTACCAGCGCCAAAAGCGCGGAGTAATCTTCGACAGTTTGCAGGACCCGCGCTGCTTCGATCACTCGACAAGACAACAACACTTTCTGAAACTTCGGGTCCGACACCGCAAATATTGCCGGCGCATCGGTAACGCTGATCCGGTGTCCGAAGATGTAAAGATCCTGCTCCTGGAGACCGAAGCGATAGATGTCTTCGAAAATGCTCAGGCTTTCTTTGACTTCGCCTTTTTGCCCGTAAATGCGAGCAAGATTGATGTAAGGCGCGACCATATTCGCGAGGCAGAGCGCGCGGTATTCGGAGTGAGAGCTGAGCTCCGCGAACAATTCGATCGACCCGCGGCAGAGCATTTCAGCTCTCTCGATCTCGCCGTACTGGTATTGCAGCAGTGCGCCCTGGTTGAATTGGACGGCGACGCGGTTGAGTTGCTCGGCGGCGTGCGGTAAAGAGGCGGAATCGCAGAGTTGTAAGTTATCGAGAATCAACTTGCCGAATGCCACAAGATCGACTTTTACACGGTCCTCCATCTTCGTGACCATATTGGTTCGTTCCAACCGGTTCAGGTCACAGCGAAGATCCGTAGTAAGCAAGTTCGTGCTCATACAAGCCTCTTTTGTAGGGGCGGCCCTCCGTGGCCGCCCCAACGTTGAATTCGCAGAGTGGGGCGGCCACGGAGGGCCGCCCCTACAATTAAGCCACCAGGGCAGCCTCAAACTCGCGAAACGTGGTTGCCGGAGCAATCTCGTCGAGCGTGAAGTCGGCCTCGTCGTGATGAGTGAAGCGATGCAAAGCACGCATCACTCCGGCGACACCAGTTGCATAGTCACACGAGACGCGAAACAGGTTGTCGCCAGGCGTGGCCCATCCCTCTGATCGCTCGAGGAGATAAAGATCTCGAATACCCGTAACCGGTCGCTTCGCCATTTCCAGATACTTCACGTCGTCTGAAAACAAGTAAGCATCGGTAAGAACATCGACGAAGCTTCCCAACCCGTACAGCAAGCCAACAAACCCGGCATACTTCCGGTGCACGTCAGCCAAAATCTTTTCCAGCCGCTCATCCCAAATGCCATACCTGATCGCAACCCTGGCTATGCCGGCGCTGCCTTCTTCGAGATAAGGCACAACCGTCGGCTCTCCGGGCGCACGCGGGAACGACAACACGCCATTCTCACGCTCCTCGGCGTGCGATAAATCGAAGTCGAGCGCACGCTGGCCTACTGCCAGAAATCTTTCCTTACCCGTGATCTGGAACAGGCGAAGTAAGAACAGTGCAACACCACTCTGGCCGTACCCGTAGCCCAGATGTAGCAGCCCATCCTTCTCCCAATAGATACCCTGCTCATTCTCTTGCGCGCTTCTCAAAAGCGCATCAGCCAACTCGCTCGCTACGCTCAGGTATTCGGTCTTGTTCGTGTGGGTGTAGAAGTGCAGGTTTGCCATTCCGATTCCCGCCATTCCGTAAAGATATGAGTGATGATCTTTCAGCAGCGCACTTTCGTTGGCGACTTTCATCAACTCTTGCGCGCGATCGTCGAGCCCCAGCTCCGAAAGGCTCCAGGCAATACCGGACGCGCCAGTCAAAAGCCCGGGAGGCAGTTCACGTTCATCAACTTTGTCGAGTTGTTGTTCAAGCCAATCGAATGCGACTTTCGGAATCTCGAAGCCGCAGCGTTTTAGCGTGTAAAGAACGCCACTCGCGCCGAAGCCGAGGCTGAGGTTGTTGGTGCGATGAATGAACGGATCTGCCGGAAACAGGGCGTCGTCTCTGTTCGGACGTATATTTGCGAGAATGAAGCGGCCCAGTTGCTGTGAGATCTCGCCGCAGGCAACGGCATCAATGTCGTCGGCAAACGTCGGTGGAAGTATCTCTGCAGGTTTATCGAGGAGCTCACATGCACGAGCACATGTCATTTCATTCTTAGTGAGACCGTTGATGACGTTGAAGATCTCAGTCTGAGACCAACCGGCATCATTGAGCATCCTTCTTAGTACCTTATCGAAAAGATCAGTGCTGAGTGTCGAAAAGGCAGCGATTGGAAAAAGCATGTAAAGCATGTTTGCCGCCAGCGCGAAGAGATCGTCTTCGAAGTCCTGCGTGTCTTTTCGCATACTCGCAACACTCTTAAAGCCGGGTGTGTAAAGATAGGTTGCCTGGTCCAACCCCGGCCTGAAGGCTCCCTCGAAATCAATCAGCCGGACTGTGTGGGTGGCGGGATCTATTCTGATGTTCCTGGCGTTCAGATCTCCAAACACGATGCCTCTCTGGTGTAGTAGATCCACTGCTTGCGCAAAGGCCTTAAGCGTTCTTCTATAGATCTCGTAATATTCCTTGCTGTCATTCAGGGATGGCCGCGACAACATCAGCGGGCTTTGAGTAAGCATGATCTCGCGAATGTCTATTCCGTCGAGGTATTCTTCGGCTATAAAGAAATGTTCCGCCGCTTCGAATGCATCGACAGGCTCGGGAGCAACATTGGTACCTCGCAACAGCTCGAGAAACTGATATTCTTTCCGCAGCATCTTCACGGCGTCGTTTCCCTGATCATCCATTGCTGTGTGCGGTCTTGCTTCCTTGACGATTACGTCCTTGCCGGTATCGCGGTCTTCCGCCACGTACACTCCGCCTGAATTGGAGAACGAGATTGCTTTTTTGACGAGAAACCTGTTGTTGAGAACGATTTCCTTGCGTTCTGATTTTTCGGTCGGAAAAGGATCAGTTACCCACGGAGGCAGAGAGAAATAAGGAGTGCGCACATCAGGCACGGTTTCGCCATCCGGCGTGGTAAGGACCAGCACTTTCTCACCTTTAATGTCGGTCCGCGTTACGCGACGCAATCCTCCGTAGCGGTAATACAAGACACGGCAGTCTTTGTAACGTTTATCGGAGAGAATGTATGGACCTTCCTCGGCGTGCAGTTCCGCATAAAGGGCATCAAGCAAATCCTTGAAGGACGAAAGATCCGACGGATACATCGTGATGAATTTTCCTGAGCCGCCGCGATTCCATCTCTTTGAGCTCATCGTGGCCAACACGTTCTTGTCGAGAGCAAACTTGAATGGTACGTCTTTTGTGAGAGCTATCTTCGCGGCACGCTTCAGGATCGAGACTGCATTGCCGAGGCTCGCAGAAACATGGACTTTCCATCCCTGGGCGGGAATGGAGTACTCGTTGACGGGGTGGACCATATACCAGAATCCACCGCGCGTGATGGTCCAATCGAGGGCAAGCTCGTTAATCAGCTCGGCGACCGGAGTCTTGTATTCTTCCCATGGCCGGTAACGAGTTTCGAGTGGCTCGTAGAACAGTTGGTCCATGAGCGTGTACATGAACTTATCCAGATGGCGAGCGTCTCTCAGGTACTTAGCGGATTTCATCAGGCTGCTCCTATAGACCCTTGTTTCCAATCCCGAACTTCTCTAAACTGCGCGCGGAACTCCTTGGGGAGCAGACCCGTTTCGGTTCCTAGGCCTTTGGATCTGTCCCCTTGGAGAGCCTTGAATTGCAATCTGCAATTCACATTAGTTCTGCTGACCATTACAACAGCGATCAGTGCTGCTAGTAGTGCTGCTTCCGAAGAGGTCCTCTTCCTGAGGCACTTCGAGTTTCTGAAGATCGAGTACGATTTCCATAGCCATTGTCCTGCTCCTCCTTTCCTTAGTGATTACAAAGAGAATTACGAACGTCTGTCGTTAAGTGACAGAACGCTTAAAAACATCACATGCCTTACTGGATTAAATTGGAAAATAGATTTGAATACTTTTTGGGGGGCAGACGAGCGAGTATTTAATTGCCGGATGCAGTGTCTTGTGTGGAGACCATAGAACATAACTCTCTCCCACTCGTGAGCGTAGTAATCGCTTTGCAACGTACGGCTCTCAGATCGGAATGAGTGATAGTCGTACTAGTAGCAACGCGCAAAAATTTTGGATTTTGGGCCATGCATTAACCACAAAGACACGAAGACACTAATTTGATCAACTTAGTGTCTTCGTGTCTTCGTGGTTAGATTTATTGGTTAGTGCTTCAAGCCATAGAATAGCTTCTCGTAAGTGAGACCATTTGTTTCGAAGGGCGCGTTGAGAACGACGCCCAGTCCAGAGATCGTGACGCCGGGATCAGTCGGGCTGTTGCGGTCGGTTCGGTTCAGAAAAACACCTTCGAACTTTTCCGTTGTTCCGTCCTGGTAAACTTTAGACGCAGTGAGTAAGGCGCCGTCGATTCTCGCGTTCTCGAGCCGGAAAGTGCGTCCCTTATCGTTCCCGATTGCCTGCACCGTGCCGTCTCGTCCGACTTGAATATTAATCACATAACCCAAGTCTGACACTTCGTACGCGCCGGAGTAATCTGCGATGTTCTGCTTGACGGCCGGTTCGCTCCGAACATCCTTATACTTCTCCATCCTAACGCCGTGCTTCTCCTTGGTAACATGCTTGTGCTTGTTAAAAGCGGTGGCCAATTCCTGTGCTCTTGTTTGCGCGGAGATCTGCTGAGCAACGCCACAAACGCTTAGCAACACGATCGCAACGAATGTACGCATAGTCTTCCTCCTGGAGCCGGTTCTAAGACGTAAACACCATCTGCGGCTCTGTTGTGACACGTTTTAGAAATAAAGACTTATTAAGCTAAATTGAACTCCGTCCTAAGAAGAACAAGCATGGTTCCCATCTCGATTCTCGATCTCGTTCCGGTGATTCTGGGTGAAACACCGCGTGAGGCACTGCGCAAGAGCCTCGACCTCGTGCAGCACGCGGAAACGTTTGGCTACACGCGCTACTGGGTCGCTGAGCATCACAACATGACCGGCATCGCGAGCGCCGCAACATCCGTCGTGATCGGTTATCTTGCTGGCGGCACGTCGACGATTCGTGTGGGTTCAGGTGGGATCATGCTGCCGAACCATTCGCCGCTCGTGATTGCCGAGCAGTTTGGCACACTCGAATCGCTTTATCCGGGTCGGATTGATTTGGGCCTGGGCCGCGCGCCGGGAACAGACTCGCGCACGTTGCAGGCGCTGCGTCGATCGCATGTGCGCGCCGACAGTTTTCCCGAAGACGTGTTGGAGCTGATGCTGTTACTCGGAGATGCTAAACCGGGCCAACCTGTGCGTGCGGTACCAGGTGCGGGCACTAATGTTCCTGTTTGGATCCTGGGCTCGAGTACTTTCGGCGCCGAACTCGCTGCGACTCTCGGATTGCCTTACGCCTTTGCTTCGCACTTCGCGCCCGACGCTCTGCTCTCTGCTCTCGACATCTACCGTCGAAAATTCCAGCCTTCCAAACAGTTGGGCCGTCCGTACGCGATGGCCGGCGTCAACGTCGTCGCCGCCGACACAGACGAAGAAGCGCGTCGCCAGTTCACAACAATCCAGCAGTCCTTCACCAATCTTGTCCGCGGCGCCGGCGGCAAACTCCAAGCCCCCATCGACAACATCGACGACTACTGGACCCCCACGGAGAAACACCATGCCTCGCACATGCTGAAATACTCCATCGTCGGCTCCTCCGAAACGGTGCGACGAGAGCTGGAATCCTTCGTGAAATTAACAAACGTCGACGAACTAATGATCGCCACCAGCCTCTACGATCACCCCGCCCGCATCCGTTCGTATGAGATCGTTGCGAATGTGGTCAGGAACGAGGAAGACCGATGATCGCAGTTTATTTCTGCCCAAGCTTTATCCGACGTTCCATTTCTTCATTGGAGATTGTGCGTTGCTCGTCAGAGTCTTTGAGGCCACGTTGTATCATTAGATCGAAGGCGAGTTCGCGGATGATATCGTCGTAAGAGCTATCGTCCGGCTGGCGCTTTATAATTTCAATGATGTGTTCTTTCACTGTAACCATATTATGGCTGGTGGTTAACTTGCTGAAAAGTTAACTATTTAGTCAGAATCATCACAATGTTCTTGAGTTCTTTTTAACGTACGCAACCGCACCGATTTGCCAACCGTTCACTAGTACGCTACCTGCTTTCCCCCTGAAACAGGTGTAGTTTCTCCCGCGCGTTCACGAAACGTCACCGGACGTCTGTCTGAACGCTATCTTAAACTGAGGAAGACTCCATGAGACGAAAAACGCCGCTGATACTAGTCGTAATGATGTTGCTTGCGGGGGCCGCTGCCTAGCCTACTATCCGCGGACAAACGCACTTGCACAAGGAGAAGGATTAGCAGGTCGCACCATCACGGGAACTGTCTACTTTATGTCTGGCCGCAGACCCGGAACTTCCCTGCCATTCACACTGAGAATCAATCGCATAACAACCGCTGACGAAGTTCGTCAACTCAACTCCGCGCTGCAAGCCGGTAAGCAAGACGAACTCTTGCGCGAACTGTCGCGCCTCGACGCGGGACGAATTCAGATCGGTACCGGTGTGGGTCTACCAGCGAACGCGATAATGGTTGACAACCAGGGAAATGGCCGGGCAAAGATAACGGTTATCTATCAACGCGATGTGCGATTTGGCGAACTGCGCCGTGGAGCGCGTTCGACGAACTATCCATTCGGCTACGCGGAGATGTACGTGGGCCGTGGCGACAACGAAGGCATGTTGATACCAGCAGCGCATGTTCGTTTGCGCGATGGCAACACGTGGGAAGTGGAAGACTTCGGAACGTTCCCCGCGAGATTGATGGGCCTGCGGGTCCGTGGTGGTGGTCGCGTGGGTTAACAGTTTTGAATACAAGATCGGCGGATGATTCCGCCTTCAAACAAGGAGGGTATGTATGAGCAACCAGCAGTTAATCAAATCTGCACACATCTGGTTCCTGGCCGCGCTGCTTGCGTGCGGGCTCTTGGTTGTTGCCGGGAAGGCGGGAATCAAGGCCCAGGAGCAGAATTCAAATCAGAACAGCAACACCGGTAACGCGAACCGTTCGCAGAATCGCAACGCGAACCGAAGCAATCGCAATTCAAGCAACACCAGCGCGACTGGCGAGCAGGCGGGCATGGCTGGTGCTATGAATTCGAAAGATCGAGACTTTCTAATGGACGCGGCCATCGGCGGCCTGATGGAAGTTGAGCTCGGTCAACTCGCAGCACAAAAAGGCACAAGCGAATCCGTGAAGCAATTCGGCCAGCGGATGGTCGACGATCATGGGAAAGCGAACACGGAGCTCATGACTCTGGCGACGAGCAAAGGGATCACGTTGCCGACGGCTATCGACGACAAACATCGCCAGGATGTGACGAAGCTCTCAGCCATGTCGGGAGCAGACTTTGATCGCGCCTACGCGAAGATGATGTTGAAGGATCATGAGAAAGATGTTTCAGAGTTTGAGAAGCAAAGCACGAAAGGTACTGATCCGGATGTGAAAGCGTTCGCCAGTAAAACTCTGCCAACGCTTCAGGAACATCTGACCATGGCGCGCGCGCTTCCGGGGAATGAACGCGGCAGTGGCGGTGGCAACAGCGGTGGCTCAAGAAATAGCAACAGCAACCGTAACAGTAATATGAACGGCAACGGTAACTCGAACCGTCCATAGTTTCGCTTCCGGGAATTTTTTAGCCACAGATTACGCAGATTTATCTGTGTAATCTGTGGCCCAAACACGTCTCTGCTACTGCAAGCGTCGACATCGCGCGTTGGGGCTTGTCGGTTAAAGTGCTGCCCAGTGCGAAGGCGTTGTCGAAGTCGATCTTCGCCATCGCGCGAAACGCACTCTCCGGATCAAGTCCGGGCATGTAAAACCGCATTAGGTACTCACCCTGGTAACGACCTCCGCGACCGCGTCTCTCGGGAGTTTTTTCGAGAACTGCGTCGCCGCTAAAATCCGGGGCCTCGATGTGGTTGATGCAACTAATCGCGTCGGCCAGGATTGAGATAGATCGATTGACGTCGAATTTCGCGTAGAGATTTGAAGCCGTCAGCAATGAACGAGCCGCGAAGATGCTCGCGCCGGCTTTCTTTGCTTCCGTTATTGCGTCGTCGAGAACTTCGAGGGCGTGAGTCTGCGAGTCGCTGTTCATTAATCCCTTTGCGATCTCGGTGTGAAGATATGCGCGCTGCTCCAGTCCTTCGAGTTTGGCGGTGAGTCTTTCGGCTTCATCAAATTGCTTGCGTTTGATAGCGGTTGTGGTCCGAGTAAAGTAGAACCACTCGAGCAAATGTGCGCGGAGTTTCAAGTCGATAATCTCATCAATCGCTTCCATCACGTCCGCCGGTTTTTCTTTTTCCGATCCCAGGACGGCGCTGGCGATGAGTTGATCGCGCTCCTCCACGTCAAGCTCAGCTTTTGCTGACTCAATCCGTTCCGCAAAGGTTTGATCCTTCTCAGTGGATATCTCAGTTCCCGCTTGCTGAAAGAGCTTCTGAGTCTCAACTGGAAGCGAAACGAAAAGTTTCTCGCGCGCCTGCGTCAGTGCCGGCGATAAATCCGGCAGCGTCTCTCTGACCTGAGGCTCAAGTTTGATCAGACTCTTCAAGAGATGTACTGGACCAGGCTGCCAACGTGCATTCGTATCCTGATAGACATCACTTTGATCCGCGGGCGCTTCCAGTGCTTGTTGCGCGCGGCGCAACAACACCTCGACAAACCGCCGTTGCAGCGAGCGGTTCGTCACAAACTTGGCTGGAATCTCGTAATAGAACGCGAAGGTCGGAGTGTTCAGCGTCTCGCGCCAGGCAAACGGATACGCTTGCAAGTAAAGAAACTCTCGCATGGGCTTCTCGCCGTAAACTACAAGCGCCTGAGCGTAAAACCTGTCGGCTGTTAGTTGATCGACTTCAGCAAGTCGATATAGAAAGCGAGTCAACGTGTCGCCGGCCGGGTAATTCAAACTAACTATGGCAAGATCGAGGGCGGTGTTGCGATCCGTCGAGATCATTTCAGTCGCGGTACTAAGCAGCTTTTCCGCTGTTAAGAGGTCGCTAGACGAATCTCTCGCTGACGTACGATCGGCAGTCTCTCGTTTCAGCATTTGCCGGGTTAACGTTTTGGCCCATGCGGAATCGCGTTTCGCGACTGCGCGAATGACGACGTATCGCTGATCGGGAGTTTGCATCCTGAGAATTATCGATCGCGGGCCTTTCTGTTCGGCCTCTTTTTCAGCCTCAGTCGCGAGTTCGAAGGCCTCAGCAAACGCTGCGCGTGCCCTATCCTGCTGGTGAGGCCATAACAGATCAGCTGCTCGTATAAGAACAGTGATGCGCCGGATCGAATCGTTGAAAGTCCTCGTAAAGGCGACCTGTTGCTTAATCATCTCTAGCGCGTTGTCGTGGGTACAGAGAGGAGACGTTATGGTTTTTGATTGTGCGAACGCTTGACGACATGGAATCAGTGCAATACAAACAGCAAGCAGCAGCACGCTCCGAGACTTAGGCATGGTGTCGTAAACGCATGAATAGAACCAACGTTCCGCAAAGATAATCAACGCGGAGGTATTGAGATGAACGTCACGGGTATCACTCCGATTTTAAACGTGTCTAGTCTGCAGGAGAGCTTCGAGTGGTTCCAGAAGTTGGGTTGGCAGAAGCATTGGGAATTCGGCGATCCACCAACCTTCGGCGCGGTCATCTCGGGCAACACTGAAATCTTTCTCTGCCAGAATTGTCAGGGCGCTCGCGGTGGTGCGATGCCACAGCAACCCTGGGACAATCAAGCCGGCAGCGTGTGGATGAGTTGGTGGGTGGAATCACCGGCCGAGGTTGACGCAGCGTACGAACTCGCTTTGAAACTCGGTATCCCTGCTCCCTGGCCACCCACCGACATGCCCTGGGGCGTCCATGAATGTCACATTCGCCACCCCGATGGTCACACATTCCGCGTCGGCGCATCAGTCGAAGAGGAGTGAATCCACAGGTTTAATGGGTAATCTCCAGCATTACGTCTTAGGCAATTAGTAAGCTGATATCTGCGGTTCGACATAGGTTGGTGTACCCGGCAACCGGCTAAGATCAGTGACACCAGGCTCTGCCAACCAAGAGACGAAATCTGCAGACGAGAGCCTGCCAGTGAGCACCCGCATTAAACCTTCCATGAAAACACCGTGACGAACAAGAGTTATTGATGGAGAGGCGGTAGCCTTTCGCTTAGAATGTTCATCAAAATCTGGCTTGCCCAGCGACACCCTTATCATTTGGAGTTTATAGTCTGCGGCCTTCTGTAGAATTGCAAATGCTTCTTCCTTCGCGATCAGCGGCGGTTTCTTCGTTGCGGTCTTGCACTCGATTAGCAGAGCGGTTTTTCCAAATATAAGCTGAATATCAGGGACATTTTGGCGCTTACCGTCATCCAGCTTGTCGACAAGCCAACTTATTTCCTCCAGCAAAGGTTATAAATCGCATCATCATAGTCAGCGGCGGGCTAGACCCATTGATGATAGTGGGAACTTCTTCGTCTGGCGAAAACCGCGGATGGAGCACATTGCCGCGAGGTGCATAACGCAGGATTGCGATTTCGTAAAGTCTTCAGATTTCGGTTAGTGAAGAAGCTTGTCGGCAGCCTCTTTTGAAGAAATGACCGGATAGACTTCGAACTCAACAATGTCGCTCCAATTCGCGATCCATTCGTTAAGAAGACTGATGTCGTCTGTCTCCATGAGTTGAAAGCATCGTTCAAGCTTTTCATCAACCCAGCTTGAAACGTACTGCAATCCCTCCGGCGCCAGTCGACCCCGTTCTCGAAAGCGCTGATACACTGGCAACGGATCGCGATTCTTAAAGTGCTCAATGATCATGTAAAGCAAGGCAGTTACCTCAGTAGCGGTAGCTTAGCAAGGATGACGCGAGCATGTTAGAGTCAGTGTATGATTTAATACGAAAACTAGGGACACAAGTTAGACCGTGGAAATTATGGTTGTTAGATCGCTGTCGATGTCTAGCGAACGAGATGTTTCTAATTACGTTTGATTCACTCATCAAACCCAACTCTATAGCGGCTAAGAGATTTCCCGACATCGGCGGTGCTTACGTCAACTGTTACATCCAGTTTAAGGATTATGACGCGGCTGAGAAGCTGGCCAGGTTACTCGTTCGGGAGCGAGGTTGGATACCCAGGCAAATAACCGATGCGCGATTGATTCGTCAAAGCAGACTGAAAACGAAGAAGCAGAAGCAATTTTACTCGGAAGCTTTGAAGTACGGCTATAGCCTCGTTTTCCATATGTGGCCTAAGGAGGCAGCAGACTCGGATGTTAATTCTAAAGTAAAGAGAAATAGACCTCGCTAATTCTAACCGAGATTCTTAAGGAGGTGCCATGGGCTTTCACGTTAGTCAGCTTCGTTCAGTCCCGATAGGCGAGTTTGAGTATTACATCTACTTCATAGATGCCGCTCGTCATGAATCTCACACGCAGGCGCTTGCCAACTTGCTTTTAAAGCTGGTGATCAGTGCTGATACAGATGCCGCAATAGTGAGCGGACCGCCAAGTCTGTCCGATGAACTAAACGCGTTTTTAGCGCGCCATGCCCCAGCGCATTTTGCCCGCCTTGATCGCCTGCTCAACAACGTGACTTGCTTGATGATCTCTAAAGGGGCAATACAAACGACGAAGGAGGAAACATTTGTTATACCACTTGCCCTTGCAGATTCGGATATGTCGAGTCAGGAAGGATTAGTCGAGGGCATCATGACACCGCTGATTGAGGCGATGCAGAAGAACAAAGTCGATGACTTCTGTAGAAGCCTGGGGGCTGAGGAGATCCCGCTAAGCGACATTAAGAGTGGTCTACTAGTAACAACTCTACGACACGCCAATCGGGTGCTCGAACTGAAGCCTAACTGCATAGGCTTGGGCCTAAATTTAAACGCAGTTCTTGAGGATCTGCTAGGACCTCCTCAACGTGCCTAGAAATTTAGCCCTTTTATTCACTTCGCAACGCGCGCGCGGGGTCGATCTTTGTTGCGCGCCAGGCGGGGAGATAGCAGGCGATGAGAGCGACGCCGGTGAGCAGCAGTCCTACTATGAGGAAGACGCGGATGTCGGCTGCCGTTGTTTTAAGACCGATTAATCGTGTCAGCGCTAAAGACACTGCCAAGCCGAGTACGAGACCGAGCAGTACGTTGCGCATGCCGTTAAGGATAACCATTCTGAGTATGTTGAATGTGCTCGCTCCCACAGCCATCCTCACGCCGATCTCACGCCGGCGCTGCTTCACCATATAAGCGACGACGCTGTAGATCCCGATCGCAACCAGTATAAACGCGACAGCCGCAAAGAGACTCGTCAGAAACGCTTGAAAGCGTTGCTGCGCGGTAGCGTTGGCGATGATCTCGTTCATCGTCCGCATGTTGTAAACAGGCTGATCGGCGTCGAGCTGGCGCACCTCGGCACGAAGCGGCGCCGCAAAGGTCTCAGGTTGAGCCGCTGTTCGCACCATTACAACCAATCCGGGCATGCCAATGTAACCATACGGAAAGTAGAAAGCAGGCGCCGGGCTTTGCTGTGAGTTGAGCGTGCGTACGTCACCGACGACGCCTACAACAGTACCAAAGGGATTGTTTTGGCCGGCCCGAAAACGCTTGCCAATTGCACTCTCATTCGGCCAGTAACGACGCGCAAAGGTTTCGCTAACTATCAATTCAAGCGGCTGGTCAACGCGATAAGGGCTGGCAAAATCCTGGCCCTGTAACAACGGAATACCCATCGTTTGGAAGTAGCGTGGAGTGATAGCGTGTGCTTCGGCCAGTGAGCTAGTCGTGCTGGTGACGGCGTCGCCTCCTTCCAGAATGACCTCAAAGTTCCAGGTGCTGATCGAAGTCGGAGCTTGTTCAACCGCTGCGGCATCAACGACACCAGGAACCGTGCGCAAACGATCGAGCAGTTGACTAAAGAAATCAATACGCCGCTGCTGTTGACCATACTTCGATCCGGGCAAGCTGATCTGCATCGTAAAAACGTTGTCGGGCGTAAGACCTAATGGCACCGCGCGCAACCGCGTCAACACATTCACCAGTAACCCCGCACCGACCAGGACCACCGCGGCCATTGTGACTTCAACTATCATCAACGCGCTGCGCAGACGGTGCGGTAACTTGCCGCCATCACTTCTGCTGCCTTCTTTGAGTTTGCCGGTGAGATTAACGCGTGCGGACCACCACGCCGGCGCTAGTCCGAAAATCAACCCGGTGAACAACGTGATGAAGACGGTAAAGCCAAGAACAGTTCCGTCTATGCCGGCCTCACTCAACCGGCCGATGTTTTGCAACCTGCCTGAGGCAATCAGTTTGGTGGCCACAGAAGCCAATCCCAAACCCAGCAGTCCTCCAAAACCTGCCAGCAACAGGCTCTCGATCAGCAGTTGTCGTATCAAACGCACCGGAGACGCACCCAGAGCCGCTCGCGTCGCCATTTCCTGCTGGCGTGTCGTGGCGCCGGCGAGAAGCAAGTTGGCCACGTTCGCGCAGGCAATCAATAACAGCAAGCTGACTGCGACAAACAAACCCACCATCGCCGCGCGAACCTCTTTCGGCACGAGCCACTCGTGAAACGAATTCACATGCACGCGCCAGCCAGTGTTTGATTTCGGAAACTGCTGCTCCAGTCGCTGGCCAAGATTGTCCATGTCTGAAGTTGCCTGGCCAAGAGTGACGCCGGCTTTAAGTCGTCCAAAGACAAACAGGTTGCGATTGGTGCGATCGGCGCGCCACGGTTCTTTCTGTGGATCTATTACGAACGGAACCCATAGCTCTCGCGATCCAATGAATTGGAATCCGGCAGGCATAACACCGACCACCGTATAACTCTCATTGTTCAGTTGGATCGTTTGATTGACTATCGATTGGTCTCCGCCGAATTGTCGCTGCCAAAGAGCGTCACTCAACAACACCACGCGATTGCGCCCCGCTTTTTCTTCTTCAGAGAGAAAAGCCCGACCGAGCGCTGGAACGACTCCCAACATCGGTACCAGATTAGCTGTAATGCGTGCCGCCGCGACTCGCTGAGGCTCACCCCGGCCAGTGAGATTGAACGTCGCTAGCTCCAATGCCGATACATCATCGAAAGAAGATTGCTGGCGTTGCCAATCCTGGAAGTTTGGAACCGAAACAGGAGATTCAATCTGGTTCTGTCCGAGGTTACTCTCCGCAAGACGAACGAGACGATCGGGGTCCTTGTAAGGAAGCGGCTCCAGGACCACAGCATTGAGGATACTGAAAATCGTTACGTTAGCGCCGATGCCGAGCGCCGTAGTAAGAATGATAGCGAGCGAAAAACCCGGATACTTTCGCAGAATGCGCGCGGCATAGCGAAGGTCTTGTAGTGCCGCTTCGAAGATTCGTTTCATAGTGACTCTACTGCGACGAGGGCCAGGCTTTGAGTTGATTATTTCATGCTATTGATAGTACCAAACGATGAGCGCTCACCTGTGTTTCGAATACTGCCGCTGTCTTTTTCGCTTTAGACTAACAGTGAACAATTCAAGTCCAACTTGATCGATTTGCTTCACGGCTTCAATTTCATCATGTGACAGACCGGCTCTTAATGTTTCCGCTGTAGAGGTTTCTGACACCTTCCAACACGACATTTCCGGTTTCTGTCAATCTCGGAAATGACTGTTTTGCTGCAAACACGACTGCGACGATAACCAGAATAATTAGAAAGCAAACGTTTGGTCGTCCTCGTGCGAGTGCGAGGTATAGTTTTGAAAGTCCAACTCCGGTCAAAATGAGAAGGGCAGTTCCAAAAATCACTGTACGACCAAGCGTAATGGATTCATCCGGCAGCAAACGCACTTTTTTGAGGGTCTCTTCATACTGTTTGAGGGTTGACTTCAACCTTGAATCATCGAACATCGAAGCCACCTCCCCACTCACAACAAATTTCTCGAGCAACGCTTTCTCAATCGGTCTCCGCACTGATTCCGATCGTGTGAGAGAAGCGGTTTCAAGACGCGTACCGGCACAGTGCAGTAGTCCTCTGTCAATTAGGGAGACCGCTGCTACACGCATGGCTTCTGAATGTCCTCCACGCAAAAACGCAATCAATAAAGGGTCGGACAGATCGATCCGCGGGATAGGACCAGATTCATACTTACCGCACGTCTTGATTTTGAGTATGTGTCGATCGACTGCGACGCTACCAGCGCCAGCGAAGGTTGTAACCGTTAGCAAGTCGATTGAGATCGCTCCTAACTCTGGCCCAGTCAGTTTCCGCGTCTTTCCCGAGGCGATGTGATGTCATAAATGCATTGATCGCTCGCCCTCGATTCAGTACTTCGCGTGCAAGCCCTGGTGCGTAGTCACGATCCTCGGCGCGATCGCGGAGGCGATCCGTAGCTTCTTCGAAATTCTTCACGTAGCCATTAATCTCATCTTCAGTGCGAGTGCCGTTGAGAGTACTATGATCCAGTGCCCGGTCCAACGACGACTTAAAACTATCCGTATCGGTTTCCAGTTGTCTGATGGTTTCGCGAACGTTGCCGCGATACCAGGGTCGTTGCGCGCGCAAGTGTTGAGACGAGCAAACCAGTACTAAAGCAGTGGCCACGGTGACAACGAAGAATCGTTTCATTCGATGAGTTCTCCTTGTTGATGAATGGTAAACGGACCAAGATCAAATTGGTCCAGCGCAACTTAAGAGAAAGCATTGGTTGCGATGCTGCGCGGGAGCAGAGTCTACGATTTTCGGTTGCTCACGGCAAGGTTTGCCTAGTGTGCTTGTTGTACTGAACAGCGTCACTGGTTAGCGACTGTGATGCGAAGAAACGCTTCTTCGAGACTCTCTTGAGTTGGAGTCAATTCATAAACCTTTATTCCATTACTCACCAGCAAAGCATTGACGTCACTCATGTGATCAGCCTGGGCATCCACATGGAGATAGTTAGCGCCATTCTGGCTGACACTGATCGCCGGATCTTTTTCCAATAGCTGAAAAGCCATCGCGGTTTGGTCAACCTTGAGTTTGAATCTGGTCGTGGGCGCTACGAGCGCCGCCGGCTCACCTTCATAAAGCAAACGTCCCTCGTTAATAATTCCTACTCGATTACAGAGTTGCTCCACCTCCGCGAGCAGATGGCTCGACAGCAAGATAGTCAGCTTTAGCTCGTCTCGAAGCCGTCGAATCAATTGTCGCGTCTGTTGTATTCCCTGTGGATCGAGACCATTTGTTGGTTCGTCGAGAATGATCAGTTGCGGCGTGGGCAAAAGCGCCTGCGCGATTCCCAGTCGTTGGCGCATACCGTATGAGAACTCCTTGACTGGATCGTGAGCGCGCTCTTTCAAACCCACGATGTCGATCACTTCTTCAACACGTTTCGCAGGAACACTACCTGATAGCGATGCCAGCAGTTGCAAATTCCTCCGCGCGGAAAAGTTTTCGTAGAAGGCTGGTGTCTCAATGATGGCGCCTATTCTTGAGCGCATGCGCAAGTAGTTCCAATGCAAACGCTGAATCGGAAACTCAATCTTACCGGCTGTCGGTCTGATCAATCCGAGAAGCATCCTGAGCGTCGTTGACTTCCCTGCCCCATTCGGACCGAGAAAGCCGTAAATATCCCCGCGCTCGACGTGCAGAGTCAGCTTGTCGACTGCCGTGCGTCGACCAAAGCGTTTCGTCAAACCTTGCGTCTGTAGGATTACGTCAGGCATTTTAATTAAGACGCGAGAAGCAAGCGCCACTACTGAAACTTGACTCCCCTCATTCCGGCTTTGCCGCCCGATGTGAGGCGGGGCTATGCCCCTGGTTCGAGCTCTGCTCCAAGTGGTTAAAGGGGCAGAGCCCGAACCAGGGGCATAGCCCAATCCAAAATTTCAACTCCAGCGGCGGGGCGGAGCCCCGCCTCACATCGGGCGGCGAAGCCGGAGTAGATGGGTCAAGTTTCAGGGCCCGATCTCACATCGGGCGGCAAAGCCGGAGCGTTTCGCGCAAAATGGATTGTTCGTGCAAAGCATCTTCACTTACTGAACCTCAAACACTGACTTACTGATCCTCAAACACTGAACTTACTCAACGTTCAAAGACTGACATCTACAACCAGCGGCCAATGGTCCATGCGGCCGACCGCAGCGTTGCGCAGGACTTCGGCACGGTTGGCACGCGCAATTCGTGTTGGGCCGAAAATGTAATCGATGCGCCGGTCGTTAATCGCCGTATCGCCGGCGCCGCGTCCCAGATCGTGAAAGCTGCGCAGGATATAGCTGTACGATTCACTGTCGTGCTTCACATTATCCGTGTAGAGATTCGTTTCATTAGCCGCCTTGAGCTCAAAGTTAAAGTCGCCCGCGAGGAAAACTTCTGTAGATTGCATGTGAGACTGTGCCCAGTCCATGAGACTTTCGGTGTAACGCCGGCGGCGAGCAGCATTGAAGGCGTCGGCATGGGCGCTTAGAAGAACGACTTGTGGCCCGTCAGCATGTGGTCTGAACGAAGCTCCGAGCGCGTAACGCGAACCCAATGCTACGGGAGTAAAGACCGCTTGCGTATCTTTGACCAGGACGGCCTCGAAGCGATCGCTCTGGCCTTGTTGTGCAACTTCACCTTGATAGCGACCTTTCAACGATTTCAGAAGAGCATCCAACTGCGCCTTTCCAGTGAGTTCCTGCAACGCAACCGCATCCGGATCAGCTTTCAGGATCACTTCGGCTACGGCCGGCAAGTCCTTTGTATGTGCTCGCGTATCATCCTCGAGCTCTGCATAACCGATATTCCACGTCAGCAGGCGCACTGAGCGTTGCGATTGCGTCGAGCTCTCCGTCTCTTCAGACTCGAGCGGCGATGCAAAGTGAATTGCACCAACAACCATCAAGCAAAATACAACTGCGAGGACGACTTTCACCCACATCTCAGGAAAGAATGTCCTTTCGCTCGAAGATCACCACAGTCGCCAGCAACAACCCCACGGTATACGCGCCGCAAACACAGGCGTAATGCCAGAAGCTCTGCCATGGAATATCGGGCTTAAACACGTAACGCCAGAAATCCATGTCGGTGGTAAAGAAGTAAGGTCTTAGATGCTCGAAGAACTCAACGCGTCCAACTATGTAGAGCGTGAGATATGCGGCAATCGTAATAATGATGGCCTGCACCGGTGAGTCAAAAATTGCAGAACACAACAGCGCGAGAGCAGCGATGATCAGCAGTGCCCAGGTGCCCGACGCCGCCGCGTAAACAAACCGCATCAGCGCCTCGTTGCGCATGATCTTCCCCGGCGTGTCCACTAAATTAAGTGGGCCCGGGTAGAGTTCAAGATTCCCCCAACCGACAAAGATCAACCCTACCAACAGATTCAATCCGATAAAGAAACTCAACAGCAACAGGGCGTGTAATGCCGTCACAAAAAACTTCGACATGACGAGTGAAGCACGCGAGATCGGACGAGTACATATCATTCGCAGGGTGCCTGAGCGGGCCTCGCCCGCGATTTGCACTCCCGCGCTCATCGCCACAAAAATCGGAAGCAGTAAGGTAAAGGAAAACAAGACTGAATAAAGCGCAAACGTCAACCCGTTAAAATATTGTTTCGACTCGTAGGTATACCGGAACTGTTCGACGGCCTCACCGCCTGATTTGCGCGCGGCGTAGGTGTAGAATCCCCAGAGCATCAAGACGACAAAACCAATCAGCACGAGGAATGACAGGTAGAAGTTTTTTGAGCGAAACAACTTTTCCAATTCCAGCTTGAGCAGCGTCAACATGCTGATAGCGTATAAACGTTGCCACCGCTGCGGCAACCGTGCTATCCACAGCGTGTCAATTGTGGATAGCTATTACACGTCAACCTTTCATATGGTTAGTCCGAAAATATGCGTAATTCCAAGAGCCTGATATTGACTACACTTGTCGCTGTGTTTTTCTGTAGCACACAGACAATGGCAAACCCACAAAAACTCGCCAGCACCGTCACGATCTATCGCGACATCTACGGCGTCCCGCACGTCTTTGGTCGCACGGACGAGAGTACGGTATTCGGTTTTGCTTACGCGCAGGCGGAGGACAATTTCTGGCGCGTCGAGGAAAACTTCATACTCGCGCTGGGACGAGCGTCCGAGTTGTATGGCGAGAAGTCGCTCAATGAAGATCGACTCAACCGTGCGCTCGAGATCCCCAGGTTAGCGCGCGAGGAATACGCGCGGCTCGACAAGCGCATGCGTTCGTTGTGCGACGCCTTTGCGGCAGGTTTCAACTACTATCTCGAGCGACATCCCGAAGTACGCCCGCGACTGCTAACCACGATTGAGCCGTGGTACGCGCTTGCTTTCATTCGTTACAACTATTATCAGAACGGTTTCGCCCGCGATCGAAGCCTAAGGCGTATCGGATTACAAACTGCCGCGATCGATAGTGATCTAAAAGAACATACGGGTTCGAACGGTTGGGTCGTTGGCCCATCCAGAAGTGCGTCCGGTAACGCGCTGTTGTTCATCAATCCTCACCTGCCCTTCTTTGGTCCCGGCCAGGTTTACGAAGGTCACGTTCATAGCGACGAAGGTTGGAACTTCACCGGTTACACACGCTTCGGATTTCCGTTGCCATATGTGGGCCACAACGAAAACGGCGGTTGGGTAAGCACCGACAACGCGGCTGACTTAACCGACGTCTACCTTGAAACATTTGACGATCAGGCCCGTCCACTCGCTTACAAGTACGGCAAAGAATATCGCCTGGCTACGGAGCACGTCGAAGAGATTCGAGTTAAGACGGCGACGGGTATCGAGACGCGCAAATTCACGATGCGCAAGACGCATCACGGGCCTATCGTCGCCGAGCGCGATGGCAAACTGCTGGCGCTGCGTATGGCGAAGTTTGAATCGGATGGCTGGCTGCGCGAGTGGTACGACATGACACGCGCTACATCCCTCGCGGCCCTGAAGCGCGCGATGACGCCACTCAATATGCTCTTCGGTAACGTGATGTATGCCGACCGCCAGGGAAACACGTGGTA